>ERZ779865.1300-NODE-1300-length-18783-cov-4.984996_pt1 | contig 18783 bp, 20 predicted proteins | sample MGYA00433088_ERZ779865 | MGnify/ENA primary metagenome ERZ779865 (study PRJEB29588, sample SAMEA2151703) | human gut metagenome | biome: human gut; feature: human-associated habitat; material: faeces | place: Denmark | collected 2008/2010 ... | reverse complement strand
ATGAATTACGAAGCACTTTGATATGGCTGTCCGGATTTTTCCATTGCGTAAATCGTTCTCACAAGTTTCTTGGTAGCATGGGATAAAGCAACATTATAATGCTTACCCTCGGCTCGTTTTTTAGCCAGATATACTGCAAAGGATTCGTCCCAGTGACAGACATATTTGGTCGCATTGTAAAGGGCATATCGTAGATACCTTGAACCACGCTTTTCCATATGGGAATAACAGTTATCTAACTGTCCTGATTGATAGGTAGAGGGTGACATTCCAGCATACGCAAGTATCTTATCAGGAGAGTCAAAACGACTGAAATCACCAATCTCAGCAATGATCATGGCACCCATGCGGTAACTGATACCCGGAATGGTAAGGATTGGAGAATGAATTTCATCCATGATGGATTTAATCTCATTTTCGATTTCTTCAATCTCTGCATCGAGTTCATGAATGAGTTTGATGGTATGTTTCAGTTCCAAAGACTTTGCGGGCATATGAGAGCCGATAGAAGACCTTGCGGCTTCACGAAACATAACAGCGGTATCCTTGCCATATCTGCCCTTAGAACTTTCAGCGAGCAGATTTGAAAGTCTTGTGAGATGTGAATTAGCAACTGCGTCTGCACTTGGAAATTCGAAAAGCAGAGCATATACGGAAGCCATATGAAGTGTGGGAACGAGTTTTTCCAATTCAGGAAAGAGAATACAAACAAGTCTGGAAACGGAAGATTTCAGTTTTGCCCGTTCTTTTACTTTATCGAAACGATAACGAGTGAGTGACTTTAATTCCTCATTGTGGTAAGATGTATCTGAGTAGGACTTTAAGTTCATATCAGACATCATCATAGTGGCAATAGTACGGGAATCAACTTTATCCGTTTTCGTCTTTCTAAGGCTTAGACTTTTTCTGTAAAGATTGGTATGTAACGGATTGATAACGTAGGTCGGCAAACCTTTATCGAGAAGGAATCCCAGAAGATTGTAACTATAGTGTCCCGTGGCTTCAAGCCCTACTTTTACTTTAGTTAAATCATCTGATACGGACTGTATTTTTTGAAATAAGGTTTCAAATCCATCACGATTGTTAGGTATGGTAAAAGATTTGAATAATACTTCACCATCTGAATTAGTGATAAAGCAGTCGTGTTTGTCCTTTGCAACATCAATTCCAACGTATATCATAAAAAATCTCCTTTGAATAAATATTTTGATACTGTTTATAGAACCACTGGTACTCCTTGCGATTGTAACCTCGTTCTAAATAAACCGTCATGCGGTATCTAACTGATTAACAAATGAACAAAGAGACTGTGGTTGGAGCCTTTCTTAAACCATAAAGTGGTAGGAGACGTGCACCAATCCACAGCATCTTATATATCATAGTCGAACCTACAGAAGAGGTAAAGAATGGACTATGACCTAATAGTTGTAAAGACCTTGGAGAGGGTCTATAAAAACTACTACTATATAATACGAGGAGAAGAATATGTCCAAGAAATATAAGGCAATATTTTTCGACTGGGACGGAACAGCCGTAATGTCAAGACAGGCTCCTGTTGAGGAAGCTGTTGCAGCTATGAAGCCTTTACTTGCAAGTGGAGTAAAGCTTGTAATTGTAAGTGGTACAACATATGACAAAATTGCCAGTGGAAAAATTCATGAACATTTCACTCCAGAGGAAGCTTCAAACCTTTACTTAGGTTTGGGCAGAGGAGCATACAACTATAAGATGGTTAACGGTCAGCCGGAGATTTTCGCTGACTGTATACCTGACACAGAAGGATTATTAAAGATTCATGATGTATGCTACAAAATCCACAGAGAGTTACTTGAAAAATATAACTTCAAAACTGATGTTGTATTTTCAAGACCAAACTACTGCAAAATTGATTTACAGGTAGAAAATGAACGTGGAGATCAGTTATTTATGCAGGAAGATGAAATGTCACAGTTAAAGGCTATGTTAGAAGAACATGGTTTAAAGAATGGAATTATGGATTTAGTTTCATTATCAGAAAAGGTTGGAGAAGAATTCGGCCTTAAGGTATCCGCAACATGTGATGCTAAGTATCTTGAAGTTGGTATTTCATGTAAGAGTAACAACGTAGATACAATCCTTGAATCATTTAAGGAAGAAGGCATTGAAGCAGAAGATTGTTCTTTCTGGGGAGATGAATTCGTAGGAATTCAGGAAGGTCTTTACGGAAGTGACAGCTTTATGCTTACACCTAAGACAGAAGAAGGAGATTTCTTCGATGTTTCTTCATTAGAAGGTGTAAGACCTGAAAAGATTCAGATTTTAGGCGGTGGAGTAGACAGATTTATCCAGTTCTTAGTTGACCAGGGCAAATAAAAATAAACATTCTAATAATAAAAAGGGAGTTTATTATTTCAATACATATTTAATATGCAAGGAGGAAAATAATGAAAATTATAATAGCTAATGATTATGAAGATATGAGCAGAAAGGCAGCTAATTATTTATCCGCACAGGTTATTATGAAACCTGACGCAGTACTTGGATTGGCTACAGGTGAAACACCAATTGGCGCATATAAGCAGTTGGTTGAATGGTACAACAAGGGAGATATTGATTTCTCACAGACAAGTACTATTAATCTTGACGAATACAAAGGCTTAACAGGTGATCATAAGCAGAGTTATAGATATTTCATGGATACTAACCTCTTTGATTTAATCAATATTAAGAAGTCTAATACATATCTTCCAAATGGTATGGCTGAAGACGAAGAAGCTGAATGTGCAAGATACGAAGGTATTATGAAACAGCTTGGAAATATTGATATGCAGCTTTTAGGCATTGGCTTAAACGGACACATTGGTTTTAATGAACCTGGTGAATCTTTTGAAAAAACAACTCATTGTGTACAGCTTACACAGAGCACAATTGATGCTAACCAGAGACTTTTCGATGAAGGTGAAGCAGTTCCAGAAAAGGCATTTACAATGGGTATTAAGTCAATTATGCAGTCAAAGCATATTTTATTAATTGCAAATGGTGAGAAGAAAGCACAGATTATAAGAGATGCATTCTTCGGTCCGGTAACTCCAAAGGTTCCAGCTTCAATCTTACAGTTACACAATAATGTAACAGTTATTGTTGATAAGGAAGCAGGAAAGTTAATTAAAGATGTGCTTTAGTTTCTAATTATTTGCACTTGCAAATGCGGAGCGGTATACAGTTCCGGAAACGGTGGACCGGATTTATTTTTTTAATCCTTTTTCGCTGGAACTGCTGAAAAAAGTAATTGCCCGGATTTTGAATTCTTATTATGAAAACAGGAGAACAGTAAAGTTGTTTTTCTATTATCCATCCGATGAATACATAGCTTATCTGATGACCGTAGAGGAATTGTTGTTTTCCGATGAAATTGATTGCAGAGATCTGTTTGACGGAAACAATGTACGGGAAAAAATAGTGATATTTGAAATTGTTGTTTAACTGCGCGGTCTGTTCAGAGGGATGGATTTGCGGGGGGAGACTGTTCTAAATATAAGGTTTCTCGATGTGACGGAAAAAGGGGACATTCTCTTTCTACAGAAAAATTTACAAGTTAGCTCTGGCGTTGGTTTCAGGTACGTGGAGTAAAGTTGTTCGGTTTACGCAATTCGCTGTGGGTTGTGAGTGCCAGAGCAAGTTGTAAATTTGTTCTTCCGAAAGAAATGTTCCCCTTCTTCCTGTTGGCTGGAGAAAATATAATTGAGAAACATATTTCCGCAAATCCTGTCTGTTGAATAAATATAAAGGCACCAGAACCTGCAGTTAAAGGTGCTCCCGGAAGGTAATGCGTGCAATGAGTGTTTACGGTAAAGTGATAAATGTTTGGGAAGCTTAACATGCAAATAAGTGGAAATTTCATTGCTGGTATTTTGTGAAACAATCGTTCTATTGAAGCTTTTATATGATCAGGCATTATGAACTTATAAATGAAAGATGGGGGCTGTATAATCAAAATTCATAGGAAAAATGCCATCGTGATATCTATGCAAATAAAATTCAGTAAAAAATTCCACCGTGGTATCTATGCAAATAAAATTCATGTAAAAGATACCATTGTGGTACCTACACACTGAAAATTTAATATTCAGATACCGGAAAGTCTCTATAGATCAAAAATTGCTTCTCCAGGTACCGCTTTTTCTAAAAAACCGGTATCTGGAAAAGCAATTTTTACTATATAGGTGACATTTTCTAATTTCAAACATTAAAATTTCGGAAAACCGTCACCTAAAACTTTAATTTTTCATCTATAGATACCCGGCCTTATCATCGAGTGATTTAACAGGGTATTTTTATGTTTATTCCAGTTCATGGGATTCGTAGCTGTTTTTGAGGCGTCCCTTTAACTGCAGGTTCTGGTGCCTTTATGTTTGTTCCACAGACAGGATTTGCGGACATCATTCTTTTACTTATGGCTTTCCAATCCCCAGGAAGAAGGGGGACATTTCTTTCGGAAGAACAAATTTACAACTGCGCCGTAGTTCCATCATGTAACGTTAATAGCATAAAAGTAAAACTTTTGCAAAACCAGCCTGAAATCACCATCGGCGCTAACTTATAAATTTTTCTGTAGAAAGAGAATGTCCCCCCTTCTTCCGTCGCATCGAAAAAACTTATATTTAGAACAGTCCCCGCAAATCCGTCCCTCTGAAAAACAAAAGGCCCCAGACCACGCAGTTAACCAGCAATTTATCAAAAGAAGTTTCCATCACTCTTCCCTGATCAATTCATATGTCACCTCCTTGTTCTTTGTTCGCATAACAATCCCTCTGACATCTTCCAGATTAATTTTATTTGCCACCTGTAATCCTAGATAAGAGGTCACCCTATAGAAAGCTCCTGACTGTAACACTGCATTGCAGTCGGAATAGGTTTTCTTTGCCTTTGAATCACTAATGATATCCATCGGATAAGGATCTGCAATATTCCAGTTACGCGTTCCATCCTTGTAAATCAAAGAGGTTGTTCCAAGATCCTCTCCCACACTTTCCTGATTCTTTCCCCATCTCTCTAATCCAAATGACCATTCAGCATTTTTCTGCATTTTTCTATAATACTCTGTAGTTGTTCCATAAATTACAGCACTCAATGGTGTTATCCGCATCCGCTTTGGCTCATAATACTTCGGGCTGATCTGCTCTTGATTTTTTGCTTTCAACGTATATTCATAAACAGGAACATTACAACTCGCGTCAAGTGTCGCAGTATTATTCGTTTTTGTAGGCAAATCATAACACAATGTCAAATTCATTGACGATGGGACCCATTGTCGAAAATCCATGTCCATTTCAAAATACTGCACATTCTTATCACTTTGTGTTCTGAGAAAAATAGATGAAGATTCAAAATGCTCTTCATACACGTTCTGCTTAAGACGCAACTGTCTTGTCGAACGAAGATTTCCATTCTCATCATAGCTTTCCGATCCCGCCGGTCCTTTGGTTGCCAGCCATTTTTCGCCGGTTTCATCCTTTGCCTCATAGCGCACAACTGCACTTACAACAACTTCATCCGAAAGGATTTCCTCTACCGAAAAAATCATATGTTCATCCTGGTCACTGAATACTCCTCTTGTAACGTAATCAGACAATTCACTTCGCTGTCCCCAATACCCCTGAAACATCTTTTTTAGCTGCTCCGCAAAAGATGTCTGTGGAACAATGCAGGCAAGTGCCAGTGCAGCCGCCACGGTACCTGCAATACCGGCCATTTTCATTCGTTTTTTTCTCATCATTTTTTCCTCCTTTCGTCTCTTTTTGAGTACAATTTCCTCCTCTTTGATCTCCCGCTGCGGTGTAAGGGCCTTTTTTAAAATCTTATCTAATTGCTCATCGTTCATATCCGATAACCTCCAGTTTTTCCTTTAAAAGTGATTTTGCTTTGCGCAGACGGGTTTTAACAGTATTGACGGAAAGATGCAGACACTCCGCAATTTCTGTCAGTTTCATATCCGCCGAATAATACAGATACACCACCAGCCGGTATTTTTCGGGAAGCTGCTGCACCAGTTTCTGCACTTCATGTATTGTTTCCTCCTGCAATACCTGTACTTCCGGATCTGCATTCCGGGTTTCCGATGCTTCCCCGCCGTTTTGTATATGTACTTCGTAGCTCTCCTGTGGTGCAATCCGCATCCGCCATGCAAATTTTCGTCTGCGATTTTTCCAGAGCCGGATTGCCACAGAAAGTGCATAACTTTTACTGTTATTTTTCTCATCCAGCCGGTCTAAATGTTCCAGCAGCGTAAGCATGGTATCCTGATACAGTTCATCACCCTCATGGGCATTTCCTGCAGTCATCCTGCAAAACCACAGGATATCTCTCCCGTGCGCAAGCACAAACTCATCAAACTTTTGTTTTGTCACGTGTAATTCCTTTCTATTTCCCAAAGACGTCCATGAGATTTCTCTCTTACATAATGATATTGTAATAAATTTTCAAAAAGTTTTCCGGATTTATTGGCACTTGAACAAATACGTTGAATACTCTATAATAAGTAGAAAACCTGTGCCCTGCGGTACATTTTTGATGTATCCCAATCGCATCTGGCTTTTTATTACACATTACGAGGAAATTTTATGAAAAAAAATACCCTGCGGCATTCCCTTCTGCTGCTTCTGACTGCAGCTATCTGGGGATTTGCCTTTGTTGCACAGAGTGTGGGAATGGACTATGTGCAGCCTTTTACCTTTACTGCTGCCCGCTCACTGATCGGGGGGATCGTACTGCTTCCGTTTATTTTTATCCGGGCGCAGAAAACCGGCCGGACTTCTGAGGAAAAATCCGCTTCCTGGAAACAGGCACTGCCCGGAGGCATCATCTGCGGTGTTCTGCTGTGTATCGCATCGAATCTGCAGCAGATCGGCATACAATATACGACCGTTGGAAAAAGCGGTTTTATCACAGCAATGTACATCGTGCTTGTTCCGGTACTCGGTATACTTTTTCACAAGAAAACCGGTATCCGCGTGTGGATCTCTGTGGCACTTGCTGTATGCGGACTGTATCTTTTATGTATGACCGGAGGTTCCTTTCGTCTGCAGCGCGGAGATCTGTATACACTCTGCTGTGCGCTCATATTTTCCCTGCAGATTCTTGCCGTGGATCACTATGCACCGATCGCGGATAATACCATACTGGCATGCATCGAATTTTTCACCTGTGGCATCTGTTCCCTGATCCCGATGTTTTTACTGGAACAGCCACGGATGCACCTGATTCTTGCCGCATGGCTGCCGATCCTGTATGCAGGCATACTCTCCAACGGTGTGGCCTACACTCTGCAGTTTTTTGCACAGCGGGGACTTCCTGCCTCTACAGCCTCTCTGCTAATGAGCACGGAATCCGTGTTCTCGCTTCTGGCAGGTTTTCTCATCCTGCACCAGATGCTGAACGGTCGTGAGCTTGCCGGATGTGCACTGATGTTTGCCGCCATTATTCTTGTACAAATAAAAGGAAAAGAAAAGGAGTCGATTAATTCATGAAAAATATCATTGAAAACGAAGTCGGGGCCATCCTGACAGATATCCTTGACGATTATAAAAAAGGACGCGCAGTTGATAAGATGGATATCTACAACCAGCCGGATAAAACCGAAATTATGGACATTCTTGACAGTCTGTTTTCCATTGTTTATCCGGGATTTTTCCGCGATAAAACCCACAAAATCTACAATATTGAACACAGTGTGTCTACCATGATTGAAGATGTAATGTTCCACCTGAACAAACAGATCTGTGTTGTCTTAAAATATACGAAAGAATTCGGGGACAATGAGGAAGAAAAACTGGAACAGTTTGCACAGAAAGCAACCGTTTCTTTCATGCGGCGGATTCCAAAGGTCCGTGAATACTTAGAGACAGATCTGCAGGCCGCTTACGATGGCGATCCTGCTGCACGCAGCAAAGACGAAATCGTATTTTCTTATCCGGGACTTTATGCCATCACGGTATACCGTCTGGCGCATGAGCTGTTTCTGCTTGGTGTTCCGCTTATCCCGCGTATGATGACGGAACAGGCACACAGCAAAACCGGTATCGACATCCATCCGGGTGCAACCATCGGCAAATATTTCTTTATTGACCACGGAACCGGCATCGTAATCGGTGAAACAACCATCATCGGCTGCCATGTCAAACTGTATCAGGGTGTTACACTTGGTGCCCTTTCCACCAAAGGCGGTCAGAAACTGCGCGATGTGCGTCGTCATCCGACCATCGGTGACAATGTAACGATTTACTCCGGTGCTTCCATCCTCGGTGGGGAAACTGTCATTGAGGAGGGGGTTGTAATAGGTGGTAACTCATTTATTACCCAGTCCATTAAAAAAGGCACCAAGGTCAGTGTCCGCAACCAGGAACTGATCTACCACAGTGATGATGAATCACTTCACCACAAAGAACAGGATGAATCCTGGTTTTACATTATCTGATAGTTACAAAAGGGGATTTTATGGATACAAAAGCTTTCCGGGAAGGATTCCGCGATGGCATTCCCATCGGACTTGGATACCTCGCTGTTTCTTTCTCTTTAGGTATTTCTGCAAAACAGGCTGGTCTGACTCCGCTTCAGGGGTTCGTGACCAGCTTTCTGGAAAATGCATCGGCCGGCGAATACATCGCATTTACTCTGATCGGTGCCGGTGCCACATATATTGAACTGTGTCTGATGACAATCATCGCCAATGCACGCTATCTTCTGATGAGCTGCGCCATGAGCCAGCGGTTTTCACCGGATACGCCGATGATCCATCGGTTTCTTGTCGCATTTGACCTGACGGACGAGCTGTTTGGCATTGCCATCGGGCGCCCCGGATATCTCAATCCCTACTACAGTTACGGTGCCTTTCTTGTCGCACTTCCGGGCTGGTCCATCGGAACCGCCGCCGGTGTCATCGCCGGCAATCTGCTGCCGGGTGATATGGTAAAAGCACTCAGCGTTTCTTTGTTTGGTATGTTTCTGGCAATCATCATCCCGCCTGCCAGAAAAGACAAAGTCGTGCTGGTGTTGATCATCATCAGTTTTGCAGCAAGTTACCTGTGCAGCCGTCTCCCGGTTATCCGTGACATTTCCAGCGGAACGCGCACGATCATCCTGACACTGATCATCGCAGGAATCGCCGCATGGCGTTTCCCTCCGCAGACGGAGATCACTCCGGAAAATGCTGACGCACAAAAAGAACAGGGGGCAGATGTATGAGTGGAAATATTTATATCTACATTGCAATCGTAGCGATCACCAGTTATCTGATCCGCGTGCTTCCGCTGACGCTGATCCGCAAGCCGATCAAAAACCGGTTTATCCGTTCTTTCCTGTATTATGTACCTTATGTCACACTTGCGGTTATGACCTTTCCGGCAATCATCGATGCCACCGCCACACCGCTTGCAGGAGCACTTGCTCTAATTGCCGGCATCTTTATGGCATGGAAAGGACTCGGACTTTTCCCGGTTGCGATCGCCTGCTGCATCATTGCTTACCTTGGCGGACTGATTTTTTAAATAGGGTAGAGGGAGAATAATTATCTCGCCCCTCCCATTGAACCGTACGTACGGATCTCGTATACGGCTCTACAACTTATATTCCAACTTTTGCTAAGTAATAGGATAAGGGATTGAGCAGACCAGCTCCATCTTTTATCCTATTTTCAAGTAAATCTTTACTGATAATGAAATTCACCACGTTCATTCCACTTCTTCTATACCACCCAAGTCTTGAATTCGCAACTTTATGAATATCTTCCTGACTGTATCCGTTTCGGTTCTTCCAGTTTAGATAACTTAGGTTTCTGTAGATGGTTTTCGGCTTCTTCCATTGCTTCATGACTATCATTCTTATTTTGTGTCTTAGCCACTGTCCAAGCTCTTCCACAAATTGCTTCATCAACCCGATTCTAAAGTAATTAATCCATCCTCGCACAATCTCATTTACTCGCTTGATTGTAACCACAAGAGGTCTTGCTATTGCTTTCCCTCTCTTCAGATATTCACACAGCTTCTTTTTAAGCTTCTTTTTCTTTTCATTGGTAGGTTTTACTTTCCACTCTCCACCGTTTTTCAGAAATGTGAATCCTAGGTATTTGCTTCGCATCGGTCTGACTACTTTCGTTTTTGTTGCATTTACTTTTAGAAATAGTTTCCGTTCCAGCCAATCACTTATGGAGTTCATCACCCGGTTAGCCGCCATTTCACTTTTAGTGAAAATTAATACATCATCTGCATACCTTGTAAAGCGGAGTCCTCTATGTTCCAGTTCTTTGTCCAGCTTGTCCAAGTAGACATTTGAACATACGACTGAAAGAGGACCTCCTTGCGGCACGCCGGTAATAGTTGCTTTTTCCAAGCCGTTTTCCATTACACCTGCTTTCAGATATTTCCGAATCAGATTTAATGTGGTACTGTCATTTACTTGTTCTCTTAGTATCTGAATTAATTTGTCGTGATTTACCTTGTCAAAAAACTGTTCTATATCTATATCCACTACCCATTCATACCCATCATTCAAGTATTCCAATGCCTGTCGAATGGCATCATGACAACTTCTTCCGGCTCTGAATCCATAACTATAGTCACTGAATATCTCTTCATAAATATCAGATATAGGCTGTGCTATTGCCTGCTGGATAGTTCTGTCAAGTGCTGTGGGTATTCCCAATGGTCTTTTCTTACCATTGTCTTTCGGAATGTATACTCTTCGGACTGGTTTCGGTATATATGTTCTGTTTCTAAGAGATGTAACGATTTTCTCTCTGTTCTTCCTTATATAATCTCCCAGTTCTTCTACAGTAACTCCATCAACACCACTCGCACCTTTATTGGCAACTACCTTTTTATAGGCTCTGTTCAGATTTTCTTTTGACAAGATCACTTCAATCAATTCCATTGTTGTTACTCCTCTGACTTATCCTAAAATTCATACATAACACCCCTCTAAGTATAAACAGTATTCCTCGGTTACGTTCCTACTTTTCCTGTCCACTCGATTTCTGGCTCATGTATTATTTTAAACATAACGATTCGTACTATAAATCGTTTCAGTCCTTCGGCTTTCGCCTACTATGACATCATCTGACTCCCTCTCTAAACCTTTTTTCGACCATACCTTTCAGTATGTGAGTAGGGTCTCCCGAGGTAAGACGCTAATCTTTCGTTCCACAACCTCTTGATTTACAACTTCGGTTTACGTTTACCTTTTGGGCTTTGGTTTGTCTAGCAACCTTACCCACCTAATCGCCTTATCAAGTTTCTGTACGTAGGCTCAAGAACTTTGTTACACCACTTCCTTCATCCATACCATTACTGGTACCGACTTGTGGTTCACTACACTTGGCGGTAAATACCCGTGACTGGACTTTCACCAGTAAGATTAGTGCCATGCTCGGCACACAAGAAAAAAGGCATCTGATTTTTTCAAATCAGATGCCTTTGAAACGCTCTATGCCTGCCGGTCAATCGCCTGTCCTGTCCGGTAATAGGTAAAATCAGCAGTAACCAGAACTCTTTGATTCTCATCCATAAGTTTCACGGTATATACGCCGATCCGTCCTCCCTGTCTTTGTACTTCCGCTTCACCGTACACGTAGCCGGTATCTTTCACAGCCTCCAGATAATTCATTTTCCCGTCAATCGTTGTAACATAATTGCCATAGGTGGATGCCGCCAAACCAGCAAGCGTATCAGCAAGCGCATACGCACATCCGCCATGCATTCCACCGTAAATATTCGTAAAATGCTCATCCATGCGCATTCTTCCGTAAGCATAGCCTTCCCGCACTTCCAGCAGTTCCATTCCCAGAAGCTGTGCAAACGGATTTTTCTCCAAAAGCTGGTTCAGCTTCTGTGGTGTCAGTTTCTGTGGCTGCTGTGACTGTTGTACTGCCTTTTGTTCTGTTGTTTTCGTGGCAGAAATATGTTTGTGTTTCTTACTCATGTTTTCTTCCTTTATTACCGTTTTTGTCAAATTTTGCAAGATAGGGTTTATGAACTTTATTGTCACGCGTCAAATTATAGTTCCTACATTTAATGTTGCTCCTTTTCTTCATCACTTATATTACTAATCTTTTCATCCACAATTCATATTAGGGTTATGCTTAGGGTTATTCATATAAAAACAATGAGTTTTGTTGATTTCTGATCCAATCATAAATATTACTTTCATCTTTGCCTAGGTCTTTTAATTCAACATACTTCATAAAATCTGTCTTATCTCCAACTGTCAGCATATAAATATAATAAAAGACATCATCCCTATATTTTCTCAAAAGTGAATATGCATCTGCAAAATTAGCGTTCAGGCAGCAATATCGAATACTTTCTGCCGTTCTACTTACAGAATCAAGAATCTGATTTCCACTGATAACTCCGACTTTATGTAAAACTATGTTATCTCTGCCATATGCTAAGAAACTCATTTCATACATGAAATTTCTTGTTTCCTCTAGCAATGTATTCAACTCTTGGAAGGAACTATTTTCCTTAATGACACTTCTATTTATTTCAAAGTCATCTGGTATTTCAAGCATATGCACTCCTTAATCACTCTCAGCAACCCCAAACTTATTTACAAAATCCTCATAACCATTTACCCAATCAAACTTCGTATCATCGGATACTGCTTTAAAATGAAGTTCTCCGCAATGAATCTTGTTTTTTTCCACATCAGTCAGGTCAGCCCATTATTACCTTCAGCAAGGACATTATCAGCAAATAATCCATTTGCTAACTGCACCTTACGCAAGTTTTCCAACAATCTGCTACCAACAACAATGTCATTGTTTCTGACAGGATCACCCTCACCAAATTTGCGTGTTCGTGACGGCCTGTAAATTCCATCAACATGTCTTGATAACCCTCTGAACAATTCCACTGTAGAATGAATCGCCTGTATCTGATAATCCAGATCATCCTCAAATTGAAATATAATACGCTTAGGCATTTGGCTCTCCTCCTGCTTCTTCTGCATCTTTTTGTTGCAAATAAAAAATAGCCTTTTGTGTCTCTATTTCCTCACGCAATTCTTCTTCTGTCGGCAAATACAATTTGTACTTACTTGCAAATAGCTGTTCATTTCCATGTAATATAGAATACCTTGCAATATCTTCATCCGTTTCCGAGCATAATACAATTCCAAGTGTTGGATTATCATCTGGCGTTTTTTTTAATTCATCATACATACGAATATACATGTCCATTTGCCCAACATCCTGATGTGTAATTCGCTCTGTTTTTAAATCAATTAATACAAAACATTTCAAAATATAATTATAAAACACCAAATCAATATAATAATCTTGTTTCTCAGTGTGGATGTGTTGCTGTCTCGCAACAAACGCATATCCTTTTCCCATTTCCATCAGAAATTTCTGCAGATTTGTTATAATACTTGACTCAAGTTTTGTCTCGTTAAAAGATGCATCTGGCGTTAATCCCAAAAACTCCACTACTACAGGATTTTTTATAAATTCAAGCTTATCATTTTGATATGAGGATGTCTTTTCTCTCATTTCAGCTTCTACAGCTTTTTTATCCTGTGATTGAAGCATACGATAATAATATTGGCTATCAATATTTCTCTGTAAAGTACGAACACTCCATGTCTGCTCATAGGCTTCTTTCTCATACCATTTGCGAGCTGTTTCATCATGCACTTGAAGAAGAGTACGATAATGTGACCATGTGAGTCTAATATCAGATTGTCGACACGCTGTGTCGACAATCTGTGGAAAAGCCTTGTAGAATCTTAAACAGTGATATAAATTACTCCTGTCATATCCCTTTCCATATTTTTGAGTCAGGTACCTTGATAAATTTTTAATAATTTCTACACCATATTCAGCCCGTTCTTCTCCAGCTAATTCTTCCACTGCTATTCGATATCCAATCAACCAATTTCTTTGTGATAATATTGTATTTACTGAACGATAAGCTTCTTTTTGTGATACTTCTATAATAGTTTGAACATCATTTAGTATGTTGTCTGTTTTATGAAAATTATCCATAATAACATTATTTACACTATTCATAACTTCATTCATCTGCCTGCCTCCTTACGGCAGATTATACATCTCTGCCATATTTTCTATATAAATTCCACTGTATATGTAGGTTTGCTAGCTCCTGCATTCTTTTCAATAAGAGCTTTCAGTTTTCTGAATGTCTCATCCTTTAAAGAAATATCATCTTTAAATGTCGAATCTCTGAAAATAAATTTAATTGGCAATGGGTCAAGCTTTGCAAGTTTTGAAACTAAATCCTCTGTGATTGTTATTTCCAAGCATACCAAATAACTGCTTGCATAGAGATATGTACGACTCCCAATATCGGATAACTGCTCTAATGTTTCTGAAAGTGCTACATCACGCTGACGAAGCATCAATTCATATACGATATCTATGTCGTTGGCACCTGGCATGAAGTCAACAAGGTCTGGTGCATACTCAAGCTGATTAACATTGATCTGTCCCATATCCATGATGGAATTCCACTTTATATTGGTATCGGCAGTTCTAAATACTTTAAATCCAATATCGATGTCTGCATCTGGATGGTCTGATCTGATTTTATCTCCTGCTCTACGGATACGTTCTTTACCTATTTCACATATATTTTTATAACCGGCTTTGCTCGCTGTACCGTTATCATCCGTTAATTCCAGTATTTGTGTTACTATAAATTTACAATTACTTTAATAATATTAACTATTGCATCCTTCTTGTTCTGGAGAACTTCATTAATTTTCTGTATCATCTGCTCATTGGAATTTATCGCATTCATATATCAGCCAACTCCTTGCTGAACACTTTCTCTAGCTGTGTTCTTATTGATTATCTCAAAATAGGTGTCCAATAATCTGTACCTTCATCTATGTTCTCTCAAATTTTGTACTTAATATTAGTTATAAAAACTTAAGGTTAATTATATCACAAAACGCTAACCATTTCATCAATATTATGGAGTTGTCTGTTCTTCTTTAAGCTGTCTTATACTAATTTTCTTAAAAAATTTCATGGGCTATACAATTATTCACCAGACTGTGAAAAAAAGCAAAAAATCAGAGCCAGCCTTTCGGCTGACTCTGATCCACTCCAAGCAATATTACAATTTATTTTGATAATTCTCTAACTGGCGGAAAATACCAACTACATTTATCTGCTAATACCTATAGCAAAACGAACATCATAAACCGGACAGATTAGTTTTCATCCTGCATTTTTGCAAGTTTCTTCGCCTGATCGGCCGCGATACATGCATCGATAATCTCCTGGATATCTCCGTCAAGAATCTTGTCCAGCTTGTATAATGTCAGGTTGATGCGGTGATCCGTCACACGTCCCTGCGGGAAATTATAAGTACGGATCTTCTCGGAACGGTCTCCGGTTCCGATCTGGCTGCGTCGTTCCTCAGACTCTGCATCCTGCTTCTTCTGCAGTTCGAGATCATACAGCTTGGTACGCAGCAGTGCAAACGCTTTCTCCTTGTTCTGGATCTGTGATTTTTCGGTCTGACTGTAAATCACGATACCGGTCGGATAATGCGTCAGACGCACAGCAGAGTCCGTCGTATTGACACACTGTCCACCATTTCCGGACGCTCTCATAACGTCGATACGGATGTCTTTGTCGTCAATATGCACTTCCACATCCTCAGCCTCCGGCATAACTGCAACACTGCAGGTTGATGTCTGAATACGCCCCTGGGATTCCGTCTCCGGCACACGCTGTACACGGTGCACACCAGATTCATATTTCAGTACGGAATATGCGCCTGCTCCAGTCACCATAAAGTTGACCGATTTCATGCCTCCGATTCCAGTTTCATCTGCCTCAAGTGTCTCCACTTTCCAGCCACGACGCTCTGCGTAGTGTACATACATACGGTAAATTTCAGCCGCAAAAAGCGCAGCTTCCTCTCCACCGGCGCCTGCACGAATCTCCACAATAACGTTCTTGTTATCATTAGGATCTTTCGGAAGAAGAAGGATCTTAAGTTCATGCTCCAGTTCCTCTACATTCTTCTTTGCCTCAGACAGTTCTTCCTTCAGCATTTCCCGCATATCTTCATCTTTCTCTTCCTCAAGCATGGAAAGACTGTCCTGTATCGTTTCTTTGTTTTTCTTATACTCCCGGTAAGCATCTACTATCGGCTGCAGATCGCTCTGCTCTTTCATCAGCTTTCTAAAACGGTTCTGGTCATTAACCACATCCGGATTTCCCAGTTCTGCCGTAATATCCTCATAACGATTTACGGTATCTTCCAATCTGTCAAACATATCCATAATCTATTTTATCCTTTCTTTCCGGTTCTCTGTCTTTCTTTATTTATAATCTGCCCATAACGACTCTGTCAAGTCCCGCCAAATCTTTTACGGTTGACACCTGTGTATAGCCTTCTTTACAAAGCAGTGCTTCGACTGCCGCAGACTGGTCATAGCCGATTTCGTAAAACAGCCGGCCGCCGGGTTTTAAAAAGCCTTTCGCCTGCTTTGTAATCTTTCTGTAAAAATATAATCCATCCTCATGTCCGTCCAATGCCAGCACCGGGTCATGCAGGCGCACTTCCTCCGATAAACTGTCAATCACCTCTGTACAGATATACGGCGGATTGGAAACCACAATATCCACGGACTGTTCCATAAGATACTTTCCTGCGTTTTCAAATAAATCGCTCTGAATCAGTGTCACATTTTCCGGTGCAAGGGCTTCTTGATTAGCCTTTGCAACCGCAAGTGCCTTCTCGGAAATATCCACACCGATACCCTTTGAAAGCTTTCGTTCCAGTGCAACAGACAGCAGAATGCAGCCTGAACCGGTACACATATCTACAACTGTCATACCGTCCGTACAGACCTTTAACACCTGCTCCACAAGCACTTCCGTATCCGGTCTTGGAATCAGTACATCGGGACTGACCTTAAATTCATGTCCGTAAAAAAATGTCCTGCCTAAAATGTGCTGCAACGGCTCATGACCGCTTCTACGTTCAATATAGTCAAAAAAACGTTCCTGTTCTACACGGGTAAGCAGCTTTGATCCATTCATCAGATAATATGTCCTGTCCATGCCGTTGATTTCAGACAACAGGGCATAGCTGTCGTAGTCTGCATTTTCAATGCCGCACTGTTTCAGTCTTTTTGCACCCTCACGCACCGCGCCGGATATGGTCAGATTTTCCTGTATCATCATATCCCTGCACATCACTTTTTATCCACTCTCTCTTTGAAAAGAGGAAGTTCCTCTGCGTAATCTTCGTCTTCTTCATCCTCGATAAATTCAAAGCCGTCGCCTTCTTCAAGCCCCTTATCGCTTGCTACTGACAGATTACTTTCGGATGCCTGCTGTGCTGCCGTGTCCACAGATTCCTGCGGGTCTTCTATAATTTCAAAGCCCTCCGGCAGTTCATTATCGTCCTCATCATCTTCTCCGGCTTCTGCTTCCTGTAATTCTGACTGCTGTTTTATATCTGCATTTTCACTTTCCGGCTCAGACTTTTCTTTATTTTCTGCCGGACTGCCGGTTTCGGACTGCTGTTCTGAATTTTCAGTGCTGTCCGGATTCTTTTCCTGCTCTTTTGCACCCTCTGTGTCCGTAATCTGACCGCCTTCTAATATATCTGTATCATCCGGTGCAATATATTCTTTTTCAGGCTGTGTCGTCTGCTGTGTATTTTCCTGTACAACTTCATCCGGATTTAAGGAACGTGTATTCCGATCCGCACCTGTCGTAATGGTCGATGTAATCGCAAGAGAAGCTTCGTTGGCTGCCATTTCCGCTACCGGCTGTTCGGTATCCTTATAATAATCCAATAAAAATGCTTCCCAGTCAAAGACTTCTTCTACTGCTTTAATCGCCACTTCAATCATATCCATATCCGGCTCTCTTGTAGTAAGCTTCTGAAACCACATTCCCGGTTTACTCAAAACTCTTACAAATGCATTATCATTCTTTCCTGCCCATCTTATTACCTCATAAGAAACTCCTGCAATTACAGGAATAAGCAGAATTCTTATAAGTATCTGCAGTGCCGTATTATCAACTCTTATAAATATAAAAAACACAATACTTATAAACATTACAAAGAATAAGAAGCTTGTTCCACATCTCTTATGATATCTTGAACTGTTCTTTACATTCTCTGGTGTAAGTCTTGCACCATTCTCAATGCAGTTGATACATTTGTGTTCAGCACCATGATACATGAAAGTCCTTTTAATATCTTTCATCATGGATATAAGTAAAATGTATATAACAAATATTAATAATCTCACAACGCCTTCTATGAAATTAAGAAGTGTCTTGGAAATTATGTATTTTGATACCAGTCTGGCTGCAAGATATGGAAGAACCATAAACAATCCAATTGCAAAGAATATTGACAAAATAACCGTTACTGCCATTAAAACCGATTCAAATTTATCCTTAAGAATATTCTTGCCAACCTCATCAATCTTAGTCTTCTCCTGTTCTGCCGGATCATCATAAAAAGATGCTGAATAATTAATTGTTGATATACCTGTAACAAGTGAATCAACAAAACTGACAATTCCTCTTATTATAGGGAAATTGAGCCACTGATGCTTTTCTGTTAAATCTCTGCTTTCTTTGACAACAACTTCAATTTCATTATCAGGTTTTCTGACTGCAATAGAATATTTATTCTTATTACGCATCATAATACCCTCAATTACAGCCTGTCCCCCAATTCCTGATGGCTTCATATTACACCATACCTTTCTTAAATGTTTTGTATACATTCAAAAAAAGTTGAG
>ERZ779865.1297-NODE-1297-length-18788-cov-4.812363_pt1 | contig 18788 bp, 16 predicted proteins | sample MGYA00433088_ERZ779865 | MGnify/ENA primary metagenome ERZ779865 (study PRJEB29588, sample SAMEA2151703) | human gut metagenome | biome: human gut; feature: human-associated habitat; material: faeces | place: Denmark | collected 2008/2010 ... | reverse complement strand
TCTTGACGCCCTTGGCTTCCTTCATCTTGTCGATCTCGACCTCGAACAGGCTCTTCGGGACCATCATAACGACGTCGGCGAACATCTGCACGAAGCGGCGGTAGCAGTCGTATGCAAAGCGGGTGTTGCCGGTCTTTTTAGCCAGACCCTCAACAGCCTCGTCGTTCAGGCCCAGGTTCAGGATGGTGTCCATCATACCGGGCATAGACTGACGTGCGCCGGAACGGACGGAGACCAGCAGGGGGTTGGTGTTGTCGCCGAACTTCTTGCCGGTGATCTTCTCCAAGCCCTTGAGGTGCTCAAAGATGTCAGCAGTGATTTCGTCATTGATCTGACGACCGTCTGCGTAATACTGGGTGCAGGCGTCGGTGGTGATGGTGAAGCCCTGCGGCACCGGCATACCGGCTGCGGTCATCTCGGCCAGACCGGCACCCTTGCCGCCCAGCGTGTTCTTCATGGTGACCTTGTCACCGCCGAAAGCTTCATTGCCTTCGCTGAAGTAGTACAGATACTTTTTGCTCATGCGTTGTTTACCTCCCATTTTTGACCGTGATACATCTGCACACGGTCTCATCGCTTGCCTTGTCTTACTGAGTCGATGAACATTGTTTTGTGAATGCCTAACTATTATACCAGAAAATCCATCTCTTTCCACCGGGCAAAATCCCGAATTTGTTTGCTGTTTTTTATGCAAATCCCTTGAATTTTACTAAGTTTTCCGGTAATATAAAATGGGAGAAAGTTCGAGAGGTTTTTCGTTTTCTGACGCGGTTTCTCGCCCTGTTGGATACAACTTTCCATCCCTGAAATTTCAAGCATTCTTTTTGTCGGCACAATACTCCTGTTGTATGCATCTTTGGATATGCAGGCAACATTTTTCCGGGTCTTCCGGGAAGCGCCTGCCGCCGGGAGTGCGTGCCGGGAAGGGAGATCTCACATCATGGAAAACACGGTTTCTTCCGCTGCGCTGAACGCAGCGCGTGAGCAGCTGGACGCCGCCGAGGCCGCCCGCGACGCCATTCTGCTGCAGCACATTGCAAATGGCGTCATCATCGACAGCCGCACGGTGCAGATCGCACCGGACGTGGTCATCGCGCCGGGTGCCGTCATTCTGGCGGGCACCATCCTGCGCGGCAAGACGGTCATCGGCGCGGGCTGCGTCATCGGCCCCAACACCCTCATTGAGGACAGCATCGTGGACGAAGGCACCACTGTCAACGCCAGCCAGGTCTACGGCAGCCACCTGGGCCCCCACAACAACATCGGCCCCTTCACCCATGTGCGGGTGAACACCGTCACCGACTACGGCGTGCATCTGGGCGCCTATGTGGAGACCAAGAACTCCAACTTTGCCCGGGGCAACACCGTGAGCCACCTGACCTACATCGGCGACAGCGATGTGGGCAAGTACTGCAACTTCGGCTGCGGCACCGTCACCTGCAATTACGACGGCAAGGACAAGTTCCGCACCACCATCGGCGATTACTGCTTCATCGGCTGCAATACGAACCTCGTTGCCCCCGTGAAGGTGGGCGACGGCGCATATACTGCCGCCGGCAGCACCATCACCAAGGATGTGCCCGCGCAGGCACTGGGCATCGCCCGGGAGCGCCAGACCAATCTGGACGGCTGGGCAGAGCCCAAGATGGAAGCCTACATCGCCAAAAAGCAGAAGCTGGAAAACGAGCAGAGCAAGTAACGCTCTGTCGGAAGGGAGCTGCGTATGAAGTCTGAAAGCTTTCGCAAGCAGGCGCTGAGCCTTGTCCTTTTCTTCGCGGCCATTGCCGCCGTGTTTGCCCTGACCCGTCTGCGCAGCGACCCCGCCAAAAAGCAGGCCGAGTTCGTGGTGCAGCAGCTGCTCTCCTGCTCCTCTGCCGTAGAGCAGGCCGTGGATGCCGCCGCGCCCGCCGGCAGTGAACCGGGGCTTGCTGCTGTGGACACCGATGGCCTGTACGCCTTTCTTCAGGCGCAGCTGGGCGATGCCATGACAGCCGACTGGGCTCACCTGCCATACGAATTCCTGGCAAAGGTTTCCAACGATATCATCAATAAAGTAAAAGGCGTGAACCGCGTTTGCTACGATATCTCTTCCAAACCGCCAGCCACCATCGAATGGGAATAATCCAATTTCCTCTTTATAAAAAACAGCCTCAGCTTTTTCAAGCCAAGGCTGTTTTTTTATGCTTTCGCCACCTTTTTCCGTATCGTCATCCAGTAGGCCGCCAGCACCAACAGGCCGGTGACCACCCATGATACCGGATACACTATCATCAGCACATCGTATCCCCTCCATATCGGCGACACCACGTAGACCCACACCATTCGGAGCAGACAGGTACCGAAAACCGTCAGCAAAGCCGGGGTGAGCGACTTACCCATACCCCGCAACGAAGAACCTGCAATCTCATAGCTGCTGGCAATGAACTGCAAAGCCAGCACCAGGTGCATACGAAGAGTCCCGAAGTGATGCACCATCGGCACATTGGAAAAGAATCCCAAAAAGAAATCACTCTGCCAGGCAAAGAGCCAGTTGAACGCCGCACAGAAGGCCACACTCGACCCCATGCAAATCCAGAATACCCGGTGCACACGGTCCATTTTTCCGGCCCCATAGTTTTGTGCAATGAAACTGATGGCGGCTCCATTGAATCCCTGGATGATAAAATAACAATAGTATTCAAAATTGACAGCTGCTGCCGAACCGGCAATCGCATCGGCTCCGTAACTGTTGATGGACGACTGCACCACCACATTGGAAATAGAGAAAATCATTCCCTGCAAGCCCGCCGGCACACCGATACGCAACATACGGTTCAGCTCCGTGGAATAAATCTTCATCTTGCTGAAATGCAGCCGGAAAGGTTCTTTCTCCCTACACAGCAGCCGGATAATCAGCGCCGCACTCACCGCATTAGAGATTCCCGTCGCCACAGCCACACCTGCCACTCCCATGTGGAAGCAAAGCACGAACAGCAGATTGAGCAACGTATTGACCACCCCGGCAATGACCAGAATATACAGCGGACGACGCGTATCGCCCATGCTTCGCAGAATCGCCGCCCCGAAGTTGAATGCCATGATGAAAGGCATCCCCAAGAAATAGATACGCAGATAGGTCACGGCCTGGTCCAGCACATTCGGAGGGGTTCCCATCCATGTCAGAATCGGCTTGGCTGCCACCTGTCCCAACAACAACAGAAATATTCCGCTCAACAGAGCCACCAGTTCCACCGTATTGATGGCGTGGCGTATGCTCCGGTCGTCCCGCTGACCGATATGGTTGGAGATAATGGCACAGGCTCCCATGGAGATACCCATGAACAAGTTGATGAGTAACCCGATGACGGGCGCGTTACTTCCCACGGCTGCCAGGGCTTCACTTCCCACGAAGTGCCCCACCACGGCCACATCAACCGAATTAAAAAGTTCCTGTAGCAAACTGCTGGCTGCCAGCGGAAGGGCAAACACCAGAATTTTCTTAAACAACGGCCCGTTGAGCATGTCAATCTCGTTGCTTCGGCTCCGTTTCTTATCCACACTGTTATCCATCTTTTTTACCTTCTTCAAAATGCGCGGCAAAGTTACTGCAAATTTGGAAAAGATGGATGAAATCTCTTTATTCGTTTTCTTTCTGTTTCAATTCGTCCGTAAATTCCTGATAAAGGGCTACGGGACCGTAATGCCACAACTTGGTAGTTTCGTCAGATAACCGTTTGTAAGTCTCTGAACAATAAAAATGACGTAGATTGGTGTCATTGAGCCTGTAGCCCCCGTTTCATTACGGTTGATGCAGTTTCAAAGTTCCTTCACTTCCAAATCCCGATTTTTTACATCCACCTCTCGAATAATTACCCAGCCGTCTATAATTCTCCTTACTCATAGTTGTTCTTGTTAATCAGATTGACTACTACTTTCACCATAATATCCTTTTCTTCTGTACGGCTTTCAGCAATCATCAGCGTAAGAGCCACAAGGGTGTTGTCGGCAATGCGCTTACTCCCATCCGGATTGTAGAGAATACCGTTACCGGACATAAACCACAGGAAAAGGGTAGCAGCAATACGTTTGTTGCCATCACTAAACGAATGGTTTTTCGTGACGAGATAAAGCAGCATAGCCGCTTTTTCCTCCACAGAAGGGTAAATCTCCTGTCCGCCAAAAGTCTGGTATATTTGCCCGATGGAACTTTTAAAGGAATCATCCTTCTCATGGGCAAACCACTGGCTTCCACCGAATTTTTCCTTCAGCTCTTCTATGGCCTGCATGGCTCCCTCGTAGGTAGCATGGAACTTTACTTCGTTAGTGGTCTGCTCTACCGCCAGTTGCTGATAATCGTATCTGTCCAACGTATCGAGAGCATAAGCGTAATCGGAAACCACTTTCACCAGATTGAGCGCATCTTCCGATGTCAATGCTTCCTGCGTCTTGACTGTACGGCCCAAGACCGTTACCAATTGCTTCAATTCAGTATAACGCCGTTCAGTCAAAGTTTTGTTGACGACATAGCCTTTCACAAGATAGTCTTTCAAAATTTTATTGGCCCATATACGAAACTGAGTACCTCGTTGGCTTTTTACGCGGTATCCTATGGAAATAATCACATCCAAAGAATAAAAAACAACAGGTTGCTTCACTCCATCAGCACGCAAAAAATGCGTGTTGTTCTCTTTTTCTAGCTCACCTTCGGAAAAGACGTTATTGCTATGTTTTCTTATAGTCTTTTCATCCCTATCAAAGAGTGGCCATCTGATTAGCCGAAAGCCATACAGTCTTGTTCCTATTTCACCTCAATGGATGTTTGCCCAACAATGGTTTGGTACTTAAAGTGCGCCCATAAGGCGGTGTAATAAATATCTATTTAGCAATAGATTAGGTTAGAGTTCTATGAAAATAAGACCTACTGTCATCCGACTTATCCCAGAGGGAAACCCGAGGGGGAGTGTAGCATGTCGGAGAAGCCATAAGTCAGCCAACTGCCACGCTGCGACTGAATGGCAAGACAGAAAGACGGACATGAGGATGAAGCCTGAACTGGTTGAACAACAATCCAGTGGCACATACCAGGGCTGTGGCGGAAGGCAGTTACCAACGCCATATCGCATGTACCCCAACAAGTGTTTAGGTTGTATGGGGCAAAGAACTGACTGCGACACGTCTGCAATAAGCAGATTAACGGACGAACGTTGCATCCGACAGTCTGTCATGCTTGTTATTACACCCGCTAAATGGGGATTGCCTAAACCGAAACGCCGAAAGGCTATAGAAGTCGTTCTTGAATATTCGGCATGGCAACGGAGCTTCCGTAGTAGTCCGAGCAGGGTAATGCCCTGCACATGGCGAAGGGAAGCAGTTATATAATCAATATAATCAAAGGAAAATGTGAGAGACATTATGAGAAATCCAAAGAATGTATTGAACAACTTGGTGAAACACAGCAATGTATCGGGCTATAAGTTCGAACGGTTGTATCGTATTCTATTCAATGAACAGATGTTCTATACCGCCTACCAGCGAATCTATGCCAAACAGGGCAATATGACCGCTGGGACAGACGGCAAGACAGTTGACGAAATGAGTATTCAGAGAATAGAAAATCTAATCTCCAAGCTTAGAGACGAAAGTTACAAACCCAACCCAGCCAAAAGGGTCTATATCCCTAAGAAGAACGGAAAGAAACGCCCGTTGGGCATCCCGTCTTTTGAAGACAAGTTGGTGCAGGAAGTGGTACACATGATACTGGAAGCCATATACGAGGGAAGTTTTGAAAATACCTCACATGGATTCAGACCACGTAGGAGTTGACAGACTGCATTAAACCAAATTCAAGATACGTTTCTCGGAACAAAATGGTTTATAGAGGGGGACATAAAAGGCTTCTTCGACAACATAGACCATAACGTTCTGATTGGCATACTCGAAGAACGCATAGCGGACGAGAGGTTCATAAGGCTCATCCGTAAATTTCTGAACGCTGGGTATATTGAAAATTGGAAATACAGACACACGTACAGTGGAACTCCGCAAGGCGGCATCATTAGTCCCATACTGGCTAATATTTACCTTGACAAGTTCGACAAGTACATGGAGGAATACGCCCAATCTTTCAATAAAGGCGCAAGCAGAAGATTGGATAAGGATTACCGTCGGATTAAAGACCGTAAGAACAAGCTGGAAAAGAAACTGAAATCCGAAACCGATACAAAGGTACGGAAAGACCTTATTGATAAAATCAAAGGGTATTACCGACAGATGCAACAAATGCCTTGTGTCATGGAAATGGATGAAGAGTACAGACGGTTGAAATATGTCAGATACGCAGACGATTTCTTGATTGGGGTTGTCGGCAGCCATGAAGAATGTGGGCAAATCAAAGCGAATATCACACAATTCATGAAAGATAAGCTGAAACTTGAACTGTCGGCAGAGAAAACGCTTATAACCCAAGCACAAGAAAAAGCTAAATTTCTGGGATATGAAATAACCGTACGCAACTCCAAAGCCACCAAGAGAGATAAGAATGGAGTGCTCAAAAGAATGTTCAACCGCAAGGTTGTACTTCTACTCCCGAGAGAGGTGGTCAAGAACAAGTTGATTGACTACAAAGCCATGAGGGTTATACAAACCAATGGCAAGGAGGATTGGAAGCCAAAGGCACGCAGTTATATGATGAACTGCAAACCGGAGGATATTGTAGCCCAATTCAATAAGGAGATAAGAGGATTCTACAATTATTACTCGATAGCGAACAATGTATCTACTCTTTGCAAAAGGTTCGGTCATATTATGGAATACAGTATGTACAAAAGCATCGCCAAAAAGCAAAGCAGCAGTGTACGGAAGATTAAAAAGAAATACTCGAAAGACAAAGACTTTGTAATCAGTTACACGGATGCAAAAGGGCAATGCAAATGCCGTGTGTTCTATAATGAGGGTTTCAAGAGAAAAGGCGCTCAATGTGATGCTAAATGCGACATAATGCCAAACACCAATTTTCTGCCAGCCTCAAGTCTTGTTGAGAGACTAAAGGCGGAACAGTGCGAGGTATGCGGAGCGCATGGCAAAACGGTGATGCACCATGTTCGTGCTTTGAAAGACTTGACAGGCAAGAACGAATGGGAACGCATCATGCTCAAAATGCACCGCAAAACATTGGCAGTCTGTCCAGAATGTAATGCTAAAATACATGGCAATGTATAACACTAAGTTGAATTATAACGGAGAGCCGTGTACATGGAGACATGTAAGCACGGTTCGGGGGCAGGCTCTCGGAAACCTACCGCAGAAATGCGGCAAGGCGTCGAGTGCCGAGCCTACAGATTCTATCCCACCTTATCCCTAAACCCTCAAAGTCTTCACCCAAAAACCTCCTGTCGATTTTTACGTTTCCTCAGGCAGAAACCTACGTTTCCCATGTGGAAAACATACGGCTCCGCACCGGGAAACGTACGGTTTCCGATAGGGAAACATAGAAAACGTAAAGACATATTCCCCATAATATACCCGCGTTTGAACAAAAAAGGCCGGAAGTTCCTTCCACTCCCAGCCTTCAGCATATCATCATCAGAAACAAACCTAATCCGCCTGCATCTCAAACCACCATTCTCCGGCAGAGAGCCTCAACTTCCGTTCACTTTTTGGCTCGCCGTTCACACGCCAGCTACGAAATTCGGCAGGAAGCTCCACTTCGGCAGACGTGCCTTCCGGCACCCGAAGATACATGGTTCCGCCGTGAGCCGACTTGTCCATTTCCAGCACGATGCGGCGGCCACCCAACAAGGGGACCTGCGTACGGATGAAATTCAGGTGTGCCGGATGAGGAGCCACCCGAAAAGTCCGAAAGGCTGGTTCCACAGTTTCTATGCCGGCAATGTACTGCGAAAGGATGGTCAGCGGACCGCCGCTCCACGCATGGTTGTAGGTACCGCCTCCGAAACCTTCACTGCCGATGCCCCAGCCTTCCCACAAGGTGGTCAGCGGGCTTTCAATCATGGCGCGATAACGCAGCTTCATGCGGTTCAAGGCGTCCTGATAATAGCCCATTGTACAGAGGGCCTCCAGCACGTATTTCTCCATGTACGGACTGGCGTGATACCACTCGGAAAAGAAAGAACGGATGACCGGATACAGTTCTTCGGGCAAGACACCCGACACGACAGCCAGCGCCTGTGCACGGTCGTCGGGCTTTCCATGATAATCCGGAGAAATGTAATACTTGCCATTCCAGAACGTGCGGTGGAATACTTTCCGCAAGCGGTCGGCAGTGGCGTGTGCCCAGGCGGCTTCTTCCGGATCGCCAGCCAACCGGTTCATCTCTTCGTATCCCTTCAGGGCAGTCACGTACCAGAGATTGAACAGCAGCGTCATGTCCTTGTTCTCTCCCCAGTCACCCCATGTCCATCCGCCGGAACGAGGTACGACCAATCCCAGGGAATCCGTTTTCCACACATGAATGTATTTCTTTACCCGCGGAAGTACGTCGAGAATCGTCTGACGATCGCCCGTGCCCATGTAGTAGGTCCAGAAACCGTAATGGCTCACACTGGCCAACATCTGCATGGGCAATTCGTCCTTGTAGTTTCCAGCCGGTACGGGGGCAAAGATGGTGCTGTCGGCCCGCTGCCATCCCATCAGTTCATGAATCCCCTTGCGGGTCAGTAGGTGAGCTTTCTCGTCGAGGGCGTAGAAGGCCTCGCCCAGTTCGTTCACCACATCGCCCCACCATTGGGCACGCTCGCGATCGGGACAGTCCATGTACGTGTCGCACATGGTGATGTACAGCGTACGTTGCGCCTTGTCCCACAAACGGGTCAGCATCGGGTCATCGCAAGCGAAACTGCCAGCAAAAGAGGTATCGTATCCTGTTTCACGGTACTTCACGTCGAGCACCTCCACTCCTTCGGGGAGTTCATACTGCACATAGTGCCGTTCATCCAGCCCTTGCATTCAAACTCCTGCTCGCCTTCCCGGGTGCGATATTCGGCAAACACATTGGGAGCCGAACCGCCCCGGTAGTTATCTGTACGGATGCGGATGCACTTGCCGGCCGGAGCTTTCAAACGGAGGTAAGGAGTGACCTGTGCATTGTATGGCAGATAGGCCCGCAACAGGGTATCGCCCTGCATCTCGGTGCGTGCGTAGGGTTTCAGGCCATAGTCTTTCCAGAACGGTATCGGACGGTCGACCAAGCGATTCCAGCCTGCTTTCTCCAACGAGATTTCGGTGGCTTTCTCCCATTTCTTATCGTCATAATCGGGCGACTGGAAAGGAATGTCTTTTGCTGCATCGAACCCGATGTTCGATTCTGCCAGACGGAAATTAGGCTCCTCTCCTTGCGGTACATAATAGGCCGGATGCATTCTTACTCGCCATTTGCCGTCAGGGTACACCTCCTTGCCGTTACAGGAAAGGGAGAAGCTGATGCCTGCTGTAGGAGAATTGCGGTGGCTGAAACCGTCTTTTCCAAAGTACCACACCAGCACAGCCACGGTATTCTTTCCGGCTTTCAGGGCGGGAAGTGAGGCAATGACATCACAGTAAGTATCCGAAGGATTCGGGCCACGTTTCAATCCTCCTTCCGACACTTGCAGTTCACCGTTCACCCAAAGCCAATACTTTGTATCGGCAACCAGACGCAGTTCCAGTGAACGGGGCTGCTCGTCCAATGTTACCGTATTACGAAAACACCACTATGTGCCGGGAGCGGCCGGCTCTTTTCCTTTCATGGTCCACACTTGTGCCTGCACATACACCGACAGGCAACAGACTACCATACATAACCACTTTTTCATGCTATTTGATTTTTTACTCTACAAAAATAACAGACCTGAAAAGAAAACCATGACAAAAACAATGGTTTTTCTTCCAAAACAAAGGAAAACACTATGCACAAACAGCCCGCTCCTCTTCTCAGAGAAACGGGCTGCATATCATAGAAATAGTCTGGAATCAGTCGTCGATATCAATTACGCGCATCTGGCTGTCGAAAGTAATTTCCCAACGGTTGGAGAGTTTTACTTCATATTCATTGCGCTTACGTTCAATCTGGATGATGGAAGCATCCGGGTAGTTGGTCTTCACATACGTACGGATGGCAGCAGGGATAATCTGTGAAGGAATGGCCGACTTGCATTTCACTTCTGTCCACTCACCCGATTTGTCAAATTCCACTTTTTCACCATTGGTGAAAATCACATCGTACGATTTGCTGAACAAATCACTGTCTTGTTTGGCCAATGCCACTTTTTTACCTTTAAAGTAAGTAGTGATGAACGTCTGGGCCTTGGTAGGCAACTGTCCCACCTGGATGGGCTTTTCGTTATCGGCCATTGCCACGGTTGATACAGTGAACACACACACGAGCAGGAAAACTAACTTTTTCATAATGTCTATTTTTTAGAATGAATACTTTAATGATTTATTGTACTGCAAAGATGAGAGGCAATTCTGAAAAGATTCTGAAGAATTACCTTTTTTCGACAAAAAATCAAGAAAGAATGGTGAAAATATGCATTCCGTCCTCAAAACGATAGGAAAGACGGAGCCGATACGCCTTGCAAATGGAATCGACCAACGCCAGACCAAGTCCTGTGGAACCTTCTTTCTTCCCTTCCTTATAGAAGCGTTCAAAGATACGGTCTTTGTCCAGGGGAGCTTCTCCGGTATTGCGGATTTCAAAAGAAGAGGCGGTGAAGGTAAGCGTAATGGTACCTCCTTCCTCAGTATGCACAAACGCATTTTTCAACAGATTGGTCAGCAAGACCGTGGCCAACGACTCGCTCATTTCCAGACGAAAACAGTCTTCTACATGTACATTTACCAGCACACGGCGGTATGCATATACTTCCTTATAATCGTCCAGATAGTGCAGCAGCAGTTCGTTCAGACATATCGGCTTCACATCCGTAAACTGGCGGTTCTCAATCTTGCACAAAAGCAGCAACGACTTGTTCAGACGGGTCAGGTTCTCCAATGTGCGGTGGGTTTTCATCAGCTCCGAAAGCTGCTTCTCGGTCAGGGTGTCATCCTCCATCAGCATCTCCAGGCGGTTGCGACAGATGGCCAGCGGAGTCTGCATCTCATGGGAGGCATTCCCGATAAAGAGTTTTTGCTGCTCATAAAGCTGCTCACTGCGTTCGGAGAACAGATTGGCCGCTTCATTCAGCTTCCGGAATTCCACAATCCGCAACGATTCATCGAGCGGTTCCCGTTTGCTTCCCAGCCGATAGTTCTCCAGCCATTTCAACAAAGTGTACAGCGGACGCATATTGCGATAGAACACCCAAGCATTAACGGCCAGAATCATCAGCAGCAAAAGAACATACAGAAAGACAATCCATCCCAGAATGGCCCGCTGAAGGTCGTACTTCTCGATGGTTGGCGTGTAAACCACCAGCTCCATATAATCCCCGTCATCCTTTTGGAAAATGGTCATCAGAATGCGGGCAGGCTCAGTCTCGCCTTTTGCCGTAATGTACACCATTTCATCCCGATAGGAGATTTTTGGATACGAGGCCGCATATTCTGCACTTACGTCATAGAGAAAATACTGGTTGTTCGAACCGTTACTCGTATCCGGCATCTCTTCACCCGACAATGAACGGATTATCAATGATTCCGCATAGTCACTCAGGGAATCGTCTACCTCGTCGTTCACTTCCTCCATGACAGCCAGATAGAACAGAACAGCCCAACACGTCAGGATGACCACCAGAATGGCGGACATGCGCCACATGACCAGATGAAACAGTTTCATTCTTCTACCAGTTTATAACCTATACCATATACGGCTTTCAACTCTACCGTAGCTCCCGCATCTTTCAAATGCTTGCGCAGATTCTTGATCTGGGCATAAATAAAATCAAAATTATCCACCTGATCGATGTGGTCTCCCCACACCGACTCGGCCAACGTGGTCTTGTTCACCAACCGTCCGGGACGCAACATAAAATAAAGCAGAATACCGTATTCCTTACGGTTCAAATCGATTTCCGTCCCCCCCACAATGACTTTAAAATGGTCGGGAATAATTTCCACATTGCCATAGGTCACCTTCCTCTCGCCTTCACGCTGGTTACGACGGAAGAGACTTTTCAAACGGGCATGCAGTTCGGCCAGGTGATAAGGCTTCGGCAAATAATCGTCCGCACCGAGGTCGAGTCCTTTCACCTTGTCTTCCAACGAATCCTTGGCCGAGAGAATAATCACGTTGGTGCGCTTGCCCAAGGCCTGCAGCTCTTCCAGCAAATCAAGTCCGCAACCATCGGGTAACATGATGTCCAGCAAGATGCAGTCGTAGTCATAATCCTCCACCTTGCGCAAAGCAGTTTTATAATCGGGTGCCTGCGATACCACATAACGTTCCTTTTCCAACGACCGAGTGGTGATTTCACGAAGATCCGCATCGTCCTCTACAATCAATATTTTCATGGCATAGCATTTTTAAAACAAGAAAAGCCATTCCAGACCTTTTGAGGTATCCGGAATGGCTTATAATTATCTGAATAAACAGTTATTATTCATTGAACCAACGTACATAGCAGAAATCCTGACGATGAGGCAGTGCGTCGTTCTTCGGGAACATACGGTAAGCTACCTTAAAGCTACCCGCGTTCGACAAACCAGCTATCATTTCAAAAGTGAACAGATTGCCTTCGCGTTTCACCATCTTCATCGGATTGACTGCATAGATGTATTCGCGTCCTTCCGCATTGGTGTAAGTTACTACCTGTTCTACGCCGATGGCATCGTCCAGACCCTTTTCATCAATCACGCAAGTAAGCTTATAGTCTTTACCGCTTTCTACGTTACCGTTGCACAAATCCTGACATTTGTTGAATGAAACCACCTGGATTTCGTCCCACTTGGCAGCCACTTCTTCCTTCCATGCAGCGATTTTCTTCACTTCTTCATAGTTGTTGGCTTCCAATGCATGATAACGAGTAGCTTCCTTGGTATAGAACTTCGTAAAGTAGTCGTCCAGCTGACGTTTCATGGTATAATGAGGAGCCACCTGAGCGATAGAATTCTTGATAGTTCTTACCCAGCCTTCAGAATATCCTTTCTTATTTCTAGCATAATACAACGGCAGAATTTCTGTTTCCAGGATACTGTAGATAGTAGCGGCATCCAGCTGGTCTTGGTGTTCCTGGTTCTGGTAAGTACGCTTCTCGGTCAATGCCCATCCGGCACCTTCACGATAGCCTTCCAGCCACCATCCATCCAATACAGAGAAGTTAACCACACCGTTCATCAAGGCTTTTTCACCCGATGTACCGGAAGCTTCCAACGGACGGGTCGGGGTATTCATCCAGATATCTACACCAGAAACCAAACGACGAGCCAACTTCATATCATAGTTTTCCAAGAAGATAATCTTACCCAAGAATTCCGGACGGTTGGAGATTTCTACAATCTTCTTAATCAATCCCTGACCGGCACCATCGTGCGGGTGAGCCTTACCGGCAAACAGGAACTGAACCGGATAATCCGGATTGTTGACAATCTTAGACAAGCGGTCCAGGTCAGTGAACAGCAAGTGTGCACGTTTGTAAGTGGCAAAACGACGGGCAAAACCAATCAACAAAGCATTCGGATTAATCTTATCCATCAAAGAAACCACACGCGACGGGTCACGCTGGTTCTTCAACCACGTGTCACGGAACTGGTCGCGGATATAATTGGTCAATTTGTTCTTCAAAGCCACACGAGTCTTCCAGATTTCTTCATCGGGCACATTGTAAATGCGTTCCCAAATCTTCGGATTAGACTGGTCGTTCATGAAGTTCTTGTCAAAATATTTATTGTACAAGGCTTTCCATTCAGAAGCACACCAAGTGGGGAAATGTACACCATTAGTTACATATCCTACGTGATTTTCTTCCGGGAAATAACCTTTCCAAATACCTGAGAACATTTCCTGAGAAACTTTTCCATGCAACCAGCTCACACCGTTCACTTCCTGACAAGTGTTGCAAGCGAAAGTAGACATACAGAAGCGTTCATTCGGGTCACCCGGATTGATACGACCCAAATCCATCAAATCCTGCCAACTGATGCCCATCCGCTGCGGATAACCACCCATGTATTTACCGAACAAACCTTCATCAAAGTAATCGTGTCCAGCCGGAACCGGAGTATGTACAGTGTAAAGAGAAGAAGCACGAACCACTTCCAATGCTTCATCGAATGTCATGCCGCTTTCTACGAAATCACACAGACGTTGTACGTTGCACAAAGCAGCATGTCCTTCGTTACAGTGGTATACGTCTTTCTTGATACCCAACTTCTTCAACAGCAGCACACCGCCGATACCCAACAAAATTTCCTGTTTCAGACGGTTTTCCCAGTCACCACCATACAGCTGGTGAGTGATAGAACGGTCGAACTCACTGTTCATTTCATTATCTGTATCCAGCAAATACAAAGGTACACGACCTACATTGACTCTCCATACGTATGCATGTACGTAATAGTTCAAATACGGTACGTCCAATACCATCGGCTGGTCGTTTTCATCTTTCACACGTTCCAACGGCAGGCTGCCGAAGTTCTGTGCCTCGTAGTTGGCAATCTGCTGTCCATCCATTGAAAGGCTCTGTGTGAAATAGCCGTAACGATACAAGAAACCTATACCACACATGTCTACATTGCTGTCTGAAGCCTCTTTCAAGTAATCACCAGCCAAGATACCCAGACCACCAGAATAGATTTTCAGCACGTGAGTCAAACCATACTCCATGCAAAAGTAAGCAACAGACGGACGAGTCTTATCCGGTTTTGCAGACATATATTCGGTGAATCTATCATAGATTGCATTGATTTTACCCAGCATTTCCTTATCTACAGACAATGCTTCCAGCTTTTCATAATTCAAACGTTCCAACAAGGCAACCGGATTCTGTCCCACAGCGCGCCACAATTCCGGATCCAGTTCTTTGAACATTTCAGTAGCATCGTCATTCCATGCCCACCAAATGTTACGAGCCATCACTTCCAGCATCTTCAATGATTCCGGAATACGGGATTTCACGTTAATCTCTCTCCACATAGGAGTATTAGCATAGTTTGTCTTGATTTTCATATCACTAATGTTTTATATAGTTCATTTTTTATAAGAAGTGCAACGTTCTTTTGCTTTACGTAGCGCAATATCATACGCTTCATAATAATAACGGATAAAATGTTTCCATAAAGCTTTTTCTGCTATATCGGATGCATTTTCACGAATTACTTCCACTTCAGATTCCGGCAGGTTGGAAAATTCCGTAATGGTATCCCGAATCACATCAGCCACCTCCGAATAGTTGTAATCAGTACGATGAATTACTTTTACGCCATCCTGCAAAGTTCCCGGACGACCTTTCAAGGAATTTACCCACAAACCAAATCCAGCCAAATCTGTAGTGATAGCAGGTACCTTGAATGCCACACTCTCCAGCGGGGTATATCCCCAAGGTTCATAATAAGAAGGATAGACACTCATATCTGCTCCAATTACCAAATCATAATATCCTTCGTTCAGGATGCCATCCTGCCCGTTCAAATAACAAGGGACAAAAATGACTTTCACCTTTGAATCCGCTGCATTGGACATGTTCAGGTACTTCAGCATATCCAACACTTGGTCGTGACTCATATTGTGTAACCAATGCGTAATAAAAGGACATTCCAACGGAGTATCATAATCTTTGTCACTTTCCAAGCGCTGTTTCAAATCTTCACGAGCTTCACCTACCCAACCCGGCACATTGACAAAAGCCAACACTTCACGCGTCAGGTTCTTTTCACGTGTCAAACGGTTCAAGGCTTCCAAATACACATTGATTCCTTTATTCTTAAACTCATAACGCCCACTGGTTGCCACAATCAAGGTATCATCATCCAAATGGGTGCCCAACAGCTTGTTGGCCAAGTTCAAAAGTAAGGCTCTTGCATATTTCCGTTTCTTCCCGAACATTTCACCTTTCGGAACGAAATCGTCCTCAAACCCATTCATCAACACCACATCCGCTTCTTTCTCCAACAACTCCTTACATTCATTGTTCGTAATGTCGCTGACTGTAGTGAAACAATCCACGAAATGCGCAGTCTGCTTCTCAATGGAATGCTTGGACTCCACATTCAGTTCACGGGCCATCTGGTCACCGTTATAAGCGAATAAGTAATCATAGAGAGGTTTATTGTTCCCAGCAATGGAACGTCCGATGGTAGTTGCGTGTGTAGTAAAGATTGTGGCTATTTCCGGTACATGCTTCTGTAGATAGAGTGCCCCCAGTCCTGTCATCCATTCATGGGCCTGGTAAATCACCTTATCGGTCATTGTCAGATTATACCTGTAGAAACTTTCTGCGACTTTCCCGGCTGCGTATGAAAACATGGAAGCTTCATCATAATCCCCATAAGCATGCAAAGAATCTACATGGAAGTCAAGCCACGCTTGTGTATAGATATCATTTTTATCCTTATAAAAAGGAGTAAAATCCACTAGAATTGCAATGGGATTTCCTGGGACATTCCATCGTCCCACACGGATATTCAACCCATCTTTCTTAGTTGCATGTTCCCTCCACGCCTGAAGAAGTTTTGGTTCTTCTACAAATAGAGGATTTTCTTTACCCAACCAGACATCTGGCCCTATAAAAAAGATTCGATCTGGGAAAGTATTCTGCAAGGTTTTTGCTCTTGTAGACAATACAGTGTAGATGCCACCCATTTTATTACATACTTCCCAACTTGTTTCAAAAAGAAGTCCTTTTGAAGGAGCTTCAAAATTTTTAGAGGGCATATACCTGTAGATTTAAAATTCTTCTTTGACTATTAAACACTTAAATAGTAATTTGGGTGAAGAATTCAGTATTTAAAATGCAAAAATAATAAAAAAAAATCAATCAACATCCACATCTGTTTTGGATGATTGTTCGTTATATCTTGTAATACTTAAACTGTCGAGGGAAGTCTATGGGTAATTATTGTCAAAATGATTGGATTTTATTTTAAATGCCGATGTGTGTATAGTGTTTGGTTGGCGTTTGGCTCAAGTGTAAAACCAGCTGGCTCAATTTGTTTTGAAGCCGCGTGCAGGGAAATAATACTGTCCTTTGTTTTTAGTTGCTTTGCCATAGCTTATTGCCTTGGCAGGACATATATGGTAACAACCAAGGCAGGAAGTGCAGTTATTGCCCCACACAGGAATGGTTTTGCCAGATGGGCTCTCCCCCTTCTCTTTAGTCATTGTTATGTTTCCGACGTGGCATGCTTTTGAACACATTCCACATTCCAGACATTTTTTTTTGTCGACTTCCCATTTAGATGGGAAAATTCCCCACTTCCGAAATAACGGATAGACTAACCCTGTTTTAAGACGTGGAAACTTTCCTATATGGCAGTCAATCTGCCGTTCCTCTCTTGTTATCTTGTCTTTGATAACTTCAAGTCGATTGGGCGCCTCAGCTATTTTTTCTTTTTCAAGTGATTTCGGATCTACATCAAAACCTGGGAGAAGGACATAACAATTAGGCATGATTACACTGAAAATGCCTACATTGCTTATTCCGGCATCCCTTTTTAATGCCTTGGCGATCATTTCAGGTGCCATGCCTGTCTCATCACCACAAGTGAGTATGACCCAGAAATAGCCGTTTTTGTTTTTAAGACGCAGATTGCTTATGTATGAGAGCGCCATAGGAGGTATTCCCCATGCATAGACAGGTGTGACTAATCCTTGGATTCCGTCGATACAACCGTTTTTCGATTCAGCGTCGCGCGATTTAGTTTTATCAGTTTTTTCAGTAAAACGTGATTTTCCTGATGCAGCAGGTAAAAATTCAGCTTCGTCGCCAAGTGCATCAGCCATCCATTCGGCGACAGCCGCTGAATTGCCAGTGCCGGTAAAATAAGCTATCATGCCTCTTTCTTGTCAGTACAAATGCAATCGCAGTCTTTGTTCATGTTTTTACCACGCATGTCAGCCTTTTCGAACAGGCTTGAATCCCTTTCAAGAACAAGCTTGACCTCTTTGAATAGATGCGAGGCAAAGACGAAATCGTTCAAAGCCTTTGATTTGCTTTGGAAAATGGTTTTGTTGTCGCCAATCCAGTCGCAATGTCCTTTATCGATGAATATGATTTTTTCGCCGATTCCAAGCACAGAGTTCATGTCGTGCGTGTTGATGATTGTGGTTATGTCATATTCATGTGTGATGTCGGACAACAGCTGGTCAATCAATATTGAAGTCTGGGGATCAAGTCCGGAGTTAGGCTCGTCACAGAACAGATATTTAGGATTGAGGGCTATGGCACGTGCAATAGCGACACGTTTTTGCATACCTCCTGAAATTTCTGAAGGATACTTGTCGTTGGCGTTTACCAGTCCTACCCTTTCGATACAGAAATTGGCACGTTCTATCTGCTCCTTATGAGAAAGGGGCGAGAACATCTTGAGTGGAAACATCACGTTCCCCAGAACCGTTTCGTTGTCAAACAGAGCAGACCCTTGGAAAAGCATACCGATCTCGGTGCGCAGTTGCTTTCTTTCAGCGGCTGTCATGGCTCTTAACTTACGTCCGTCGTAGAGTATTGTTCCCTGTTCTGGCTGGAACAAACCGATGAGGCATTTCATAAATACCGTCTTTCCTGAACCGCTCTTGCCAATTATAAGATTGGTCTTTCCAGTTTCGAAGGAGGCGGTTATATCATAGAGAACCTGCTGTCCGTCGAACCATTTGCTAACATCTTTTGCCTCTATCATAGGTGTGGGTCTTTTACTGAAGTAATATTTTAGTGAGTATAACG
>ERZ779865.1295-NODE-1295-length-18812-cov-43.211228_pt1 | contig 18812 bp, 12 predicted proteins | sample MGYA00433088_ERZ779865 | MGnify/ENA primary metagenome ERZ779865 (study PRJEB29588, sample SAMEA2151703) | human gut metagenome | biome: human gut; feature: human-associated habitat; material: faeces | place: Denmark | collected 2008/2010 ... | reverse complement strand
CAAAGGGTGAGAAGGTCTCTATGAATATTTTGGAGAAAATCTGTGATGAGTTAGAATGTGACTTCGGTGACATTATCCACTATGAAAAGAACAAGGATGGTGGAAGCAATGACCTATAGTGCTGGGCTGATTTCTCAGTCTTTTTGGTTTGTAGAGATAAAGAAAATAATCAATTTGATAAACGATGGAATGGATGAAGATGAAATAAAAAAACTATGTATAGATGAAAATTTGTTCGGCGTTATGAAAGAATATAGGGCAAAAAGAATATACGGATACATTTGGAACAGAGCCAAAAGACTGGATAAGACACTGATTGACTTGTTTTGCACTTCTGACTTGGCAACCCAAAAGGTAATTAATTTGATTGCTATTCTTAAGACAGACCGATTGTTCTTTGAATTTATGTTTGAAGTGTACCGTGAAAAAAATATACTTGGTATTCCGGTAATCGAAGATGCAGATGTGAATATTTTTTTCAAGAATAAAGAAATTCAAAGTGAAGATATTGCAACTTGGACAGATGGTACAAAACGTAGGCTTCGCTCAATATATTTTAACTATTTGACAGATGCGAACCTTTTAACGGTTGTCGAGAAGAAGAAAACAATAACGCCACCAATTCTTGATATTGCTTTAGAGCGTTATCTTGAAACGTGTGGAGATGGTGCAATTATAAAGGCAATTACGGGGGTGGACTAAATGCTATCGCTTGACGAACGATTAGATAAAGCAGAAGAAATGATACGAAAGCCCTCGTTTAGAGAGAACAAAGGGCTAGGTAATGAAGTTGGATACTATATCTTTGATTATCCGGCTGAAAAAGAATTGTATATACGTGAGAGGATAGAATACATCAAGAAAAAAAGTGAAAGTTCAGATGATGATTTCAAAGTTGTAGTGTTTGACCTTTACGACATTATGATTGATATTCTTATCAAAAAAGGATATTTGGAAAAGTGTTATCAGTTTGAAAAGACAAAAGGCTTTGAGAGAGTGTCAAAATCTATCAGCAATATGTTGAGGATAACATCATCAGACAGCCTGATAGTGAATCATATCATGGATAATACGCCTGAGAAAGCGGTTGTGTTTATTACTGGTATTGGAAAGTGCTATCCGATATTGCGTTCACATACGGTACTGAATAATTTACATCAGGTCATAGATAATGTTCCGGTAGTGATGTTTTATCCGGGCAATTATGACGGTCAGGAATTGGTACTGTTTGGAGAGATTAAGGACGATAACTATTACAGAGCATTCAAGCTCGTGGATTAAGGGGAGAGGAAATATGATTATCAAGAATATGTTTTCAAAGCCTATAGACAGGGATATTAAAGGTGTAATCAAAGTAGGACAGGATGATGATGCAAATATCAAGCAGGAGCTTGAAGAATATGTAGTGACTAGAGAACTTCAGAAACATTTTTCCGACTTTTTTTCAAGCTACAAAAGAGGAATTATCGGAAATACGGACAAGATGGGTGTGTGGATATCGGGCTTCTTTGGAAGTGGTAAATCTCATTTCTTGAAGATTTTATCCTATCTCCTTGAAAATAAAGAAGTTGGCGAAAAAAAAGCGATTGACTACTTTGTAGATGATAATAAGATCGCTGATCAGATGGTACTTGCAGATATGAAACTGGCAGGTACGATTCCGACTGATGTTGTTCTTTTCAATATTGACTCTAAAAGCGAAGTGAACGGTAAGCAATCTAAGGAAGCCATTGTTTCCGTATTGCAGAATGTGTTCAATGAAATGCAGGGATTTAGTGGTTCTAATCCGTTCCTTGCAGATTTGGAACGCAAATTGACCGAAGAAGGAAAGTACGATTTATTCAAAGAAAAATTTGAAGATAGCTTTGGTTCTACTTGGGAAGAATCACGCAGCGACTTTGATTTCATTCAGGACGACGTGGTAGAAGTTCTTGACGGGATTAATTTTATGAGTATTGAGGCAGGCAGAAACTGGTGCGAGAAAGCTACAGGAGAATATGCATATAAGGTTGAGGATTTCGCCAGACTTGTTAAGAAATATCTTGACAAAAAAGAGAGCAATCATCATATCGTATTCCTGATTGATGAGATTGGACAGTACATAGGCGATGATTCCAAACTTATGTTGAATCTTCAGACTGTAACAGAAGATTTGGGTACTGCCTGCGGCGGTAAGGCTTGGATTATCGTAACAAGTCAGCAGGATATTGATTCGATTACAAAAACAAAAGGAAATGACTTTTCAAAGATTCAGGGACGTTTTGATACCAGACTTTCTCTTTCATCTGCCAATGTAGATGAGGTTATCAAAAAGAGAATCCTTGAAAAGAACGAAGCAGGAAAACAGACACTCACACTGCTTTATGATGATAAGGCGACAGTTATTAAGAACCTGATTCTGTTTAATGATGGGGTTGAAAAGAAATTATATTCCGACAGAGAAAATTTTGCGGATATCTATCCGTTTATTCCATATCAGTTTAATTTACTTGGAAGTGTTCTGACTTCCATTCGTACTCACGGTGCATCCGGTAAGCATCTGGCAGAAGGCGAGCGTTCTATGCTTGCGTTGTTTAAAGAATCTGCCGTAAAAGTTATGAATGATGAGCCGGGAACGATTGTGCCATTTAATATGTTCTATGATGCCCTTGAGCAATTTCTTGACCACTCTCATAAGGGTGTTATTTCCCGTGCCTTAGATAATGACTATCTGAATCCAAACCATGAAAAAGAATGCTTTGATGTCAATGTACTGAAAACACTCTTTATGATTAAGTATGTTAAGGAAATCAAAGCAAATATCCCGAATATCACAAGTCTGATGGTATCCAATGTAAATGATGACCGTATGGCACTTGCACAGCAGGTAGAGGACGCTTTAAAACGCCTTGTTCGTCAGACGTTGGTTCAGAAGAACGGGGATATTTATGTATTCCTGACAGATGAGGAACAGGAAATCAACAGAGCAATTGAATCACAGAATGTGGATTCTGGAGAAGTCATTGCAAAGGTATCTGAGATGATTTTTGACGGTATTTATGATGAAAAGAAGTATCGCTATCCGGCATTCAATGGTAGATATGCATTTGCCTTTAATCAGGTTGTTGATGACAAACCGTATAAGGCAAACCAGAATAATGATATTACATTGAAAATTCTTACTCCGAACAGCGATGAGCGGGCAGATGAAACAACAATGAGAATTTTGTCCGGTCAGTCAAGTTGCATACTTGTAGTATTGCCTGACGACAGAACATTTCTTGATGAAATCCGTTCTGCTTTACAGATAGAAAAATTTATCCGCTTTGATGCTACAAATGCAGTTACACAGTTTGAGAGCATTAAGGAAGCTAAGAAAGTGGAAATGCGTGAGAGAAACGGTGCTGCAAAACTGTTCCTTTCAGAAAGCTTGAAGAATGCAGAAATCTATGTGAATGGAGATAAAATTCAGAGCGGAGCAAAAGAAATTGCATCCAAGATAAATGAAGCACTCGGCAAGTTGGTTTCAACTGTTTATCACAAATTGTCTTATATTGATACGGCAATGAGTGAGTCGGATATTCGCACATTATTTAAGAATAATGGACAGCAGCTCACTATTGCGGGTATAAATACTGCAAAAAATGAACTGGCTCTCCACGATGTGAATGACTATATTGCTTTGAACACACAGCGGCACATGAAAACTTCTATGAAGTCCATTCTGGAACGTTTCTTGAAAGCACCGTATGGATTTGTAGAAGCTGATGTACAGTGGCTTGTTGCTAAGCTATTCAAAGATGGCGAAATTGCAATGTTCGTTAATAACGATGCAGTTACATTGCTTTCAAAGACTCCGGAAGAGATTATCCGTTATCTGACCCGCAAAGAGTTCAATGAAAAACTGATGACTGAGAAGCGTGTAAAAGCGAATGAAAAGCAGAAAAAATCTGTCCGTACAGTGATGAAAGAACTGTTTAACGTTACTTCGGCAAGTGATGATGACGATGCGATTATGAGAAGCTTCCTTGGCTACGCATCAAATCTGAAGAATGACCTTGAAAAATTAGATATTCACTATGCCACGCAGCCTGCATATCCGGGCAAACAGTTGATTGCTTCCGGTAAAAAACTGATGGCTGATGTTCTGCAAATGAAATATTCCAATGAGTTTTTTGCAGGTATAGACCATAAAAAAGATGAGTTCCTCGATTTTGCTGAGGATTATGAACCTGTTAAAAAGTTCTTTGCAGGAGAACAGAAGGGCATATTTGATAAAGCTCTGAAGCTGATGAAGATTTATGATGACAGTAAAACGTTCATCGTTAACAGTGAAATAGAATCAGTTGTTGCAGACATTAAGTTAATTTTGAAGAAATCTGCTCCTTATTCAGAAATCTTCAAATTGCCGGATTTACTGGACAAATTTATCAATCTTTATAGTGGACTTCTTGATGAAATGCAGAAACCGATAGATAATGCTATTCAGGAAGCAAGACAGCGCGTTTTTGAAGAATTGCGAGATAAGAAATGCCATGACAAATTGGTTGATAAATATGTAAATCTGTTCAGAGAAATCAGTGACAAGGCAATGAGCTGTAACAATGTGGCTACACTGCAAAATATCAAAGTGGAAGCAGACGCCCTCAAAGTTCGCTGCCTGAATGAGATTGAAAAAGAAGAAGCAAAAATCATTGCAGCAGAACAGCCTGCTTATGTAGCAGAAACCGGAAATTATGGTGGAAAAACGATTGCTCCGGTTGTACCTGCTCCAAAGGTAAAAAGAAAGAAAACAGTCAGCATTAAATCCATCAACAATGCGGCTACGTGGCAGCTTGAGAATGAAGCAGATGTTAAGAAGTACATTGCAGAACTTGAGAAAAAATTGATGAATACACTGGAAGAGGACACAATTATTAACATTGAGTTCTAGAAGGTAATAATATGGATTGGAATATAATATGGAGCGATGTTATTTCTGGAACTATATTGCTTATTATAGGTGGTGTAGGCGGTTGGTTTGCAGGAGTAATAAAAGGAAAGAAAGAATCTTCAACTGCAATTGAGAGAAAAAATGAGATATATCAACCACTGATAAATGAACTAGAGAAATATTCGCAATTTGATTGGGATATTCAAGAAATAATAAAGGCTGAGCTTTTAAAAGAAATCGCAAATAATGCGTATAAATTTGGATTTCCTGATGAATTACAGAAAAAGTGCAATGATTTATATCAGTTAATAGAAGGCTATAATAATATTAACCCAGTACGAATTGCACGCAGTATAATCGAGGACATATTTACAGATGGTTATAAAGCGATATATGGAAGTATCGTTGATGGTATAAGTTATCACAGCGATAGAGATGGAAATGAATGGGAAGTAGAAGAGATTGTAGAACCTGTAAAAATAGTTGGAGAAGTAGCTGATGAAAAAACCATTAAGAGTTTATTAAATAATGAGGGAATGTATTCTGATGAAGTGTGTATTGATTATGAAAATGGACTGTTTGAACCAATTTATAGTCAATTGAAATGTATATATGCTTCTGCATTAAATGTGATTATAGATGGAGAAAGATATAAAAATCGAACGCCAGTAATCGAAATGCAGATGCTTCCTGAAGAATATATAGCCTACTATTATGATTTTTTCAAGAAATACAACGATAATGAAAAAATTAAACAAAAATATAAATTGCGAGAAGAAATCATTTATACCAGTCAAGCTATTATTGAGGAATTAAAAGATAGGATTGATAAAATAGTACGAATTTATGAAGTTGAGAAGGTATAAAGTGTATTTTGGGAGGAGCAAGATGAACAAAACAGCAATAAGAAAATTTGCAGAGTGGGCGAGAGAAAAGCTCATTGAAGATATTAAATATAAAGCCGGAACAGTTGGTATTACAGCGAATGGAATCGTAGAGAAATTACCGCAGTCAACAAGTGATACGTATTTCTATGATGTAGGTACAAAGGATTATATGAAAATCTCCGGTGTTGAAATTAAGCAGAGAGATGCTCTTGTAAAAGCCATTCAAACAAGAGAACGCAGCTATAAAAGTTATCAGGAAGCGTTTGAAAATGTGATTGAAGAAGTAGCATATACTTGGTTCAACCGTTTGATTGCGATTCGTTTTATGGAAGTTAATGATTATTTGCCTTCTGGTGTTCGTGTGCTTTCTTCTGAGAACAAGGCGAAGAAAGAGCCTGATTTAGTAACGACACCGTTTGATACCGATTTGGAATTTACATCTTATGAGCAGGACAGAATTATCCAGTTAAAAGACGATAATAAACTGGATGAATTGTTCCGTATGCTTTTTATTAAGCAGTGCAATAAGCTTCACGATATTTTACCGGAGCTGTTTGAAAAGACAGATGATTATTCGGAATTACTTCTTACAATTTCGTTTACGGACCCAGAGGGGATTATTCATCATCTTATCAACGATATTGAAGATGTTGACTTCCGTATTAACGATGAAATGTACACTGATGACGGGAAAATAAAAGCTGATGGTCAGGTTGAAATTATCGGTTGGCTGTATCAGTATTATATTTCAAAGAAACATGACGAGATTGTAAATATCTATAAAGGAACGGTAAAGAAAGCGGATATTCCAGCGGCAACACAGTTGTTTACAACAGATTGGGTTGTTCGTTATATGGTGGACAACTCTTTGGGAAGATATTGGATTGAAAGAAATCCACAGAGTAAGTTAGCTGAAAAACTGGAATTTTTCGTTACACTTAAAAACGGGGAAATTCAGTATGTTGATGAAAAAATTAATCCGACGGATTTAACTTTTTTTGACCCTTGTATGGGTAGTGGACATATTCTTGTATATGCATTTGATGTGCTTATGGAAATCTACCGTGAAGTGGGATATTCCGACAGAGATGCAGCATTAAGCATTGTTGAAAATAACCTTTTCGGTATGGATATTGATAAGCGTGCGTATCAGTTGGCGTATTTTGCTGTAATGATGAAAGCACGCAGTTATAATCGCCGTGCATTGACAAAAGGTATATCTAATAACCTTGCAGTTGTTGAGGAAAGTAACTCTATTGATAAATTTGCTTGCAATGGTTTAACAACGGATAATGAACAGAATAAAATTGGCGAATATTTAGTAGAAGCATATAAAGACGCACAGGAAATCGGAACGTTACAGACGATTGAAAAGAAAGATTACAAGGAATTTGTAGAATATTTAAACAATGTCGAGAGTAGTGTAGGGCAGATAGACCTTTTCTCAACTGCTTGGTTAAACGATACACTTCCGCAGATGTTACAGCTTGCGAAACAGGCTGAAATTATGAGTAATAAGTATGCGGTTGTTTGTACCAACCCGCCGTATATGAATAGGTTGGAGGGGCAGCTAAAGAAATTTGTGGTTGATAATTATAAGGCATATTCCGGCGATTTGTTTAGTGTATTTATTTACCGCAACTTTGATTATTGCAAAGTAGATGGGTACTCTGCTTTTATGACACCGTTTGTTTGGTTGTTTATCAAGACCTATGAAGCTTTGAGAACATATATCATTGATACAAAGGCGATTACTACTTTAGTGCAGATGGAATACTCTGCCTTTGAAGAAGCAACAGTTCCAATATGTTCATTTGTTTTGAAGAATGGTGGAGCAACAGAGAAAGCGTTATGCTTCAGACTGTCTGATTTTAAAGGTGGAATGGAAGTTCAGAAACAAAAAGTTCTGGAAGCGATTGCAAATAAAAATTGTAGATATTTTTATGAAGTAGAGCAAAGTAATTTTAAAAAGATATCAGGTAAACCTATTGCATATTGGGCAAGTAAAAGTATATTTAATATATTTGAAAATACTAAACTATTGAAGGAATATTCTACTACACGTTTGGGAATGGCAACAGCTAATAATGATTTATTTGTCCGTTTTTGGAGTGAAGTTGAATTAGGTAAAATAGGATTTGGTATGGAATCAAGGAAAGAAGCATTGCTTAGTAATTGCAAATGGTTTCCATATAATAAAGGTGGGGATTTTAGAAGATGGTATGGGAATAATTATCTAATTGTAAACTGGGAAAATGATGGGGCGGATATTCAAAATTACAAAGATGAAAAAACTGGGCGTATTCGTTCGCATAATTACAATTTAGATTATATTTTTAAAGAAGGATTAACATGGTCTGCATTATCCAGTACCTATTTTTCAGTGAGAAGAGTTTATAATGGATTTCTCTTTGATGATAAGGGTTCCTCAGCTTTTGTGGAAAAATCTATTATAGATTATACGCTTGGGTTTTTGAATAGTAAAATTGCGGGTGATTTAATAAAAATCATCAATCCTACAATATCTTTTCAACCGGGAAATTTAAGTGTACTACCTTTTATAATTGATAATGAACGAAAAGTATATATAGAAAAAATTGTGCATGTATTGACTCGAATTTCAAAAGAGGATTGGGATTCGTTTGAAACCTCTTGGGATTTTAAGAAGCATCCGTTAATTTTTTATTTTACTAATAAAATATCAATGGCTTTTGAAATGTGGTTAAAAGAGTGTGACGAACGTTTTAATCAGCTTAAAGCAAATGAAGAGGAACTTAATCGCATTTTTATTGATGTCTATGGATTGCAAGATGAATTAACACCGGAAGTAGAAGATAAAGATGTAACTGTTCGCAAAGCTGATTTGCAGAGAGATATTAAAAGCTTAATTTCTTATGCAGTTGGTTGTATGTTTGGTCGTTATTCTCTTGATAATGATGGATTGGCTTACGCAGGTGGAGAATGGGATAACAGCAAATATGATACTTTTGTTCCTGATGAGGATAACTGTATTCCAATTACAGACGAAGAATATTTTGAAGATGATATTGTTGGTCTGTTTTGTGCTTGGCTGAAAAAGGTTTATGGAGAAGATACGCTTGAAGAAAACCTTGATTTCATTGCAAATGCTCTTGGCAATAAAGGTAAGACAAGCCGTGAAGTGATCAGAAATTATTTCCTGACAGATTTCATTAAAGACCACATTAAAACTTATCAGAAACGCCCAATTTATTGGCTTTTTGACAGCGGTAAACAGAATGGCTTTAAGGCTCTTGTTTATATGCACCGTTGGAACGCAGACACCATTGGTAATGTTCGAGTTGAGTATCTGCATCGTATTCAGCGTGTATATGAAAAAGAGATTACCCGTATGCAGGAAATCATCGATAATAGCCACGATAACAAAGAAATTCCCAATGCTACAAAGCGTAAAGAAAAGCTCCAGAAACAGATTAAGGAAACCAAAGACTATGATGCTAAAATCGCTCATTTGGCTCTTTCACGTATCGACATCGACCTTGATGACGGTGTAAAAGTCAATTACGAAAAAGTCCAGACCGCCGATGGAAAGAAAATGCAGATTTTAGCGAAGATTTGAGGTGTAAAATGAAAAATAACGTAAACACCTTTGAGATAAATGGAAATACACTCTATATTATGCGTGATGGTTGGGATAAAGTAGTAGAAACCACATACAGAGAAGACTATGTAGACGAAATAAAGAGTCACGTATGGAGTTTGAAAAAAGGATACCCATATAATGCGACACTGGGTGGCGGATTACATAGATATATTATGGAGAAGTGGTATGGAAAAGAAATGCTTGAAGAAATGACTAAAAAGGGATATGTGGTTGACCACATGAATAACAACCATTGTGATTGCCGTATATCTAATTTGGAATTTCTTAAGCATAACCGAAATGTTGCAAAAGGGCAGTATTTTGATAAGGAATCTGCACTAATGAGGCATGATATAGCAGTTAGTTTGTTTAAAGATTTTACAACGAATTGTTATCAAGTTACCATAGGCTGTAATGCTAACATTGTAATGAAAGACAGTAATGAAAAAATTCATTACATCAATGCAATTAAGTTGCTTTATGATTGTCCGTATCCGTCAGTTGTTCTTGATGCAGAACATATATTAACACAATATGATGAAACGAAGCAATTTAGTTTAGAAAATATGCGTTGTTGTGACAAAAGGATAATTGAATCTGTACCGTTACAACTTACGGAGGACGAGCAGAATCGGTCAATCGTTGTTCGTGATGGAAAGACATATCTGATATTGGGAACAGAAAAAGCATTTCTTCACACTGTTGGCTATGATGAAGGTTGGACTCCACCTTCAAAGAAATAATATAAGAGGTGTTGTATGGAACTGGAATATGGGTTGGTAGAAAATGCTCTTGATTCACTTAGGGAAGCAATGAATTATTACAACGAGGGCGATGAAGAAGATAATGCTAATCAATATAAATTTAGCATTCTTCTGTCTGCTCATTGTGTTGAATTATTACTTAAAGAAATACTTAGAAGAAATCATCCGGCATTGTTATTTGAAAATATTGATTCTGTAAAAGATTTACAAGATGATGACAATCAAACAGTAGGATATAAAAACGCAATTCAAAGAGTAAAAAAATTATGTGGTGTTGATTTAAAACAATATGAAACATATATTGATGAGCTTGGTCGTGTTAGAAATCAAATTCAACATTATAAATGTTCCATAAATGGAGAATATCATAAGCAGCTTATGGCAAAAACTTTTTCTGCGATTGAATTTATTTTCAGAGATATTTTGGGACTAAAATTCGAGGATTATGAAAATATTATTGAACCAGCCGATATAGATTTTTTACACGAAGATATTGCAGCTAATAAAGCAAGAAAAAAAGATATTGTTAAGGATTTTGAAAAAAGTGAAAATAGGTTCAGGATAGAATATGTAGATGGTAAATACTTGGAGGTATGTTGCCCACACTGCGGAACAGAAAGCCTTGCTTTAGAAAGCAATGGAAAAATAAAGTGTAAGTTTTGTGGAGAAGAGTTTGACAATTATTCTGAGCTTCATAAGGCAGATAGAAACTGCATAACACAATATGGTATTCTTAGAGAATTTGGAAGAAGAAGACATTTACTTCATTCAAGAATTTTTGAATGCCCTCAATGTGAAAATGATTCGATGATAATGTTACCAAATAGAAAATGGTTATGCCTTGTGTGTGGCTATGAAGTAGAAACGTCATGTTATTGTGATGAATGTGGAGATGAAATGCCTTATATAGACGGGATATGTACAACTGCAATTTCTGATACAGATACTGAAGATTTCAAATCGCTATGTCCACAGTGTGCAAAAAAATACGCTGAAGATGAAGCATATATAGGATATGAACTTAGTTAAATAAAGCGAGTATCAGTTAGGAAAAGAGAAGGATAAAAAAGTTCAGGGGTAATGATTATGGCAGGAAAAGATGATAATTTTAAAGTCCTTAAGAAAAAAGAAATATACGAGTTCTTGGAAGGAAATGGACCGTCTTTGGTAACGCATAACGGTACAGAGTATGGATTACCATATTATACAGCGACACAACTGAGTTCATTATGTACAGAGTTTGGTTTAACAGATGTTGTTGGGGGAAGTAGATGGTGCTATGTAGAAGAATTGCTTGATTATGCCATTGAACAACAGCGTTGTGATGAGCTGTTTAGATTCCTATTTAGCGAAAAGCAGTTTACCAATTTACAAGATATTGCTGATATGAATGAGGTTGATGAGGTTTATCGCCAAATTGTGAAAAAGGCAATAGAACATATCAATTATAGCATCCGATTATCCCGCAAGGAGCTTGTGCTTATAAATGGTCATTTTATGATTGTTGGAGTTGGCAAAGCCCCTGTTATAGAAACCCCAAAGCTAAATGTACGTTCGATTCCTTATGTTCAGGGGCTTAAAGAACGGTGCAATGATGATTTTAACTCAGGAAATTATGACAGTGTCATAACAAAATCAAGAACAACAATGGAAGAGGTACTTGTTCAATTATTGGAAGAAAACAATGTTGAGCAAATCTCAAAGGGCGACTTGCTTAAATTATACAATCAGGTAAAAACATTGTTTAATATGCAGCAGAGAAATGAAAACGACAAACGAGTTAATAATATGCTAAGTGGATTAGAAAAAATAGTTCAATCTATTGCAGAAATGCGAAATGCCAACAGTGATGCTCACGGAGTTGGAAGTCGAAGAATAGCTATTAGAGAATGCGAAGCAAGACTGGTTATGAACTCTGCAATCACATTTTGTGAATATATGATATCAGTTCATGATAAATAAGAGTTTTTAGGAGATATTATGGCAGAACTAAACTTAAAACAGATTACAGACAAATTAAATAGTGAGTTTGCAAGTGATGTCCGTAAACTTGTGTTTTGGTATGATGCCAATGCGGAGTTTCAGGAGGATATTGACAGCATTGAACTGGAAAATGCAAAGGTTCTGCATCTTGAGCCGGATAACCAGTTCTATATCAAATACTTCTTGGAACGAGAGGATACGACAACCAATTACCTTGTGTATGCTCCGTTTGCAAAACCAAGTATAAGGGACAACCATCTTGCAGATACGATTCGATATTCCAAAGAATTTTTTGCTGACCGTGCTTCTTTGCTTACGCTTGATTTGGGTATTGATGAACGGTACAAGCCTGTTATTCAGCATTATATTAAATTCTTTGCGAATAAAGACAGAACGCAGAAATTCTATGATTTGGAAATAGAGAATTTCAATAGAAGTACGATAGAAGTTGCTCTAATGAGCGTGCTGTGCAAGGATAAGACAGCTTCTTTTGAAGAAGTGCTGCGTTCAATTTTGACAGACGATGGCTTGCAGGATAACAAATATCTGGCTGAGTTTGAGAAGTATGATTTGCTTTCTGCATTTTGGCAGCAGGCAGATGTGGCATTTGGATATAATGACCCGAAGCCAACACTTGAAAAATTGGTTATCACGATGTTTGTTACTTATGCAGCTAAGAGTATTCATACGGATATGCCGCAAGCTTGGAAACCATTTATTTCTTATAAATTTGGTAATATCATTGCGTTTATGGATAATCTGATGAACAGTTATCTATATGGTACACGCTTTGATGAGATTTCAGAGATTATCTATAATGCAATCAACGGTAAAAATTATCTTGAGAAGATGGAAGTGGAAACACTTGTAGATTGTAATATTTTTGCAGGTGTTGATGAACTTCTGATTAGTTGGATTATCGGCAGACTTGAGAATGAGGATATAGGAGCAAAGCTGAATGGAAAGACGATTCCGGAGCTTTGTGTAGAACGCAGGAAGCGGCATTTTGGAAAGAACTTCCGCAGTGAGTATTTTATTCTTCAAAATACCTTTGATATGATTGCTGAAGGTAAGTATCAGCCGGTCAGCGGTATCAAAAACTTGGTTAAGGAATATACGGAGTCAACTTATAAGATTGACCGTTATTATAGGTACTTCTATTTTTACTTTGATAAATTGGAAGATACTACACAGTTTGAAAAAATCAGGGAACTGGTTGAGAATATCTATACGAATGAGTATTTGAACCGGATTACAGTGAACTGGAACAATGAGCTTGCAGACGCAGACTGGGAAACAGGACTTATGTTGCAGAGAGATTTTTTTGCAAGACATATCAATTACTCAAAGGATAGAGTAGTAGTTATTATATCCGATGCACTCCGTTATGAGGTTGCACATACGCTGTTTGAAAAAATGCAGGCAGATGAGAAGTGCATTGCTTCTATCGGAGCAATGCAAGGCGTTCTTCCATCTTATACACCGTTAGGTATGGCTTCATTGCTTCCGCATAAGGCGATTGAGTATAGTTCATCTTATGATGTACTGGTAGACGGAAAAGTGTGCAGTTCCACGGAGCAGAGGGAAGCCATTCTGAAAGAGTACAAGATAAATAGTAAGTGCGTTCAGTTTGATGGGGTGAAAACAATGAAGCAGGCAGACCTTCGTTCTATCTTTACCGGACAGGATGTTGTGTATATTTATCATAATCAGATAGATGCCCGTGGAGATAAAGCGGCTTCTGAGAATGAAGTGTTTACTGCTTGTGAAGAAGCCATTGAAGAAATTTATACTTTGATAAAGAAGATTGCATCGCAGGCAAATACCTATCATTTTGTTGTGACGGCAGACCACGGATTTATTTATAAGAGAGATAAAATTCAGCCAACAGATAAGATTGCCGGAGCTGCTTCAAAATCAAACAGCGTTGGACAGCGTTATTCCATATCTGCCGAAGAAATCAAGGCAGACGGTGTTTGTCATACAACGGTTGGTAAGGTGCTTGGTAGTGTCGATGAGCGTATTGTATCGTTCCCTCTTGCTTCAGATATTTTCAAGGTTGCAGGAGCAGGACAGAATTATGTTCATGGCGGCTGCTCTCCGCAGGAAATGCTTGTACCAATGATTGATGTGAAAGTGGATAAGGGTAAAAAGGAAACAAGTCTTGCAGAGATTGCTCTTGTAAGCCTGACTTCAAAGATTACAAATCTTATCACGACACTGGATTTTGTTCAGACAGAGCCGGTAAGTGATGTTGTGAAAGAAACAAGTTACCGAGTATATTTCATTTCTGATAGTAACGAGAAGATTTCTAATGAGAATATTGTTATTGCAGATAAGAAAGATAAAGATACGACGAAGCGTATGTTCAGACTTCGCTTTAACTTTAAGAACAAGAAATACGATAAATCACAGAAATACTACTTGGTTGCTTATGACGATAAGAATGATATAGAAGTTCTTCGTCACGAGATTATTATGGATATTGCATTTGCCGATGATTTTGGATTTTAGAGATGTTTATTTTAGAAAGAAGGAGGATACCAGATGGATTTAAATATATTACAATCGGTTCTTGAAATTGGAGAGACCATAGGTGTTGAGTTCAAACGGTGTGGAAATGGGATAGAATCAGACGTATATGAGTCGGTATGTTCGTTCCTGAACCGATTTGGCGGCGACATATATATGGGTGTTTTAGATGATGGAACAGTAATTGGAGTACCGGAAAAAGCAGCACCGGACATGGTGAAAAACTTTATCAAAACAGTGAGTAATCCTATGCTGTTTTTGCCTACTGTGTACCTTGTGCCAGAAATTATCAAGTATGATGATACACATACAATTATCCATGTACATGTTCCTCCAAGTGCAGAGGTTCACAGCTTTAAGAAGATTATATATGACAGAGTGGATGATGCAGATATAAAGGTAACTGCAACCGGTGCTATTGCACAAATGTATATTCGGAAGCAGGGAATTTTCACAGAAAAAAAGATTTTTCCATATGCAAAGCTTGAGGATTTGAGGCAGGATTTATTACCTAAAGTCAGACTTATGGCGCAGAATCATGCAGGTGGTAATCACCCTTGGGCAACAATGGACGATATGGATTTATTAAAGAGTGCTGGATTGTATGGCAGGGATATAGTTACAGGAGATGAGGGATTTAACCTGGCAGCTATTATGTTGCTGGGAAAAGATGATGTCATTTTAAATGTAGCACCGGCATATGTGACAGATGCATTGGTTCGTAAGGTAAATATTGACCGTTATGACGATCGGGAGGTTATAAAAACCAATTTGGTAGATAGTTATGACAGACTTTTGGATTTTGGCAAGAAACATCTTCCGGACAAGTTCTTTTTGGAAGATACCGTTAACAAGAGTTTGAGAAATATTATTTTACGTGAGATGGTCAGTAATATATTAATGCACAGAGAGTTTTCAAGCAGTTACACAGCAAAGTTTGTGATTGAAAAAGAGCGTATGTACGTTGAGAATGCCAGTAGAGCAACTGGTGAGGGAAGTATCACTGTCAATAATCTGGAACCTAATCCTAAAAACCCTATTATTGCTTCGTTTTTTAGAAATATAGGGTATGCAGATCAGCTTGGATCAGGTGTGAGAAATCTATTTAAATACAGTAGATATTATTCAGGACAAGAACCTGAGTTTGTAGAGGGCGATATCTTTAAAATTATTGTTCCGTTGAATGATGAGTATTCATATGATTTTGAAACTAATGGAATTGAAACAGACAATGCCGATAAAGTACAAAAGAGTGCCGATAAAATACGAGAGAGTGCCGACAAAGTACAAGAGAGTGCCGATAAAACGAAGGAGAGTGCCGATAAATTATTGGCTCAATACAAATTGATTTTAGATTATACAGAGAAAAATGGAAAGATAACTTCACGTCAGGCAGAAGAGTTATTAAATGTTAAGCAGAGAAGAGCACGAGAAGTACTAAGTAAGATGGTAGATAAAGGAACTTTGATAAAGCAAGGCGCATATAAATCTACAGTCTATATGTTAAATAAAGAGCGAGGTAAATAAGCATGACAGAATTTATGGATTCTTCTGAATTAAATAGTGAAACAGATGATCGACGAGAAATCATAAAGCAAAAGCTCCGCCAATATTATGACGGTCGTATTGTCCGCAAGGATTTAACTAAATCAATTAGAGAAGGTGCAAATGTACCGGTATATGTACTGGAATATCTTCTAGGTCAGTATTGTAATTCCGATGATCAGGAGATTATTGACGAGGGAGTAGACAATGTTAAGCGTATTCTGCGTGATAACTATGTTCGCCCGGATGAAGCACAGAAGATATTGTCACTTCTTCGAGAGAGAGGAAGCTATACAGTTATTGACAGAATTACAGTAGTGCTTAATACAAAGGAAGACCGGTATGAGGCAACCTTCTCTAGCCTTGGTATTAAGAATATTCCTATCAGTGCTGATTATGTGAAGGATTATGACCGTCTGCTTTGTGGCGGTATCTGGTGCATTCTTCAGCTTGACTATGAGTTTATTGAGGAAGATAAGAAGAACACTCAGCCTATCAGAATCAGAAAACTTACTCCGATTCAGATGCCTCATGTGGACATGGATGAGGTAAAGAATGGTCGTAAGGCATTTACAAAGGAAGAGTGGATGGATATTCTGCTTCGTTCTACTGGTATGGAGCCGGACAAGCTTTCTGACAGAGCTAAATGGTTATTGATTGCCCGTATGATTCCGCTTGTTGAGAACAACTTTAATATGTGTGAATTAGGACCTCGTTCTACAGGTAAGTCATACATATATGAGCAGATTTCTCCAAACAGTATTCTTGTTGCCGGAGGACAGACTACAGTTGCAAATCTGTTTTATAACATGTCTAACAATACAGTAGGTCTTGTCGGAATGTGGGATGTTGTAGCATTTGACGAGGTCGCAGGTATCAAGTTTAAGGATAAAGATGGTATCCAGATTATGAAGGGATATATGGCATCAGGTGCATTTTCTCGTGGCAAGGCTGAGATACAGGCAAAGGCATCTATGGTCTTTGTAGGTAATATCAATCAGAGTGTGGAGACTTTACAGAAGACATCAAGTCTGTTTGATCCATTTCCTCCTGAAATGGGTACGGATACTGCTTTCCTTGACCGTTTCCATGCATATATACCGGGATGGGAGATTCCTAAGTACAGACCGGATTCATTTACAAATGATTATGGATTTATCACAGATTATCTATCAGAGTTTATGCGTGAGCTTCGTAAGGATAATTACAGCAATATAGCAGAGAAGTATTTCAAATTAGGAAATAATTTAAATCAGAGAGATGCAATTGCTGTTCGTAAGCTGATTTCCGGATTTATCAAATTGATTTATCCGGATGGAGAAGTCAGCAAGGATGAAGTTGCAGAGATCATGGATATTTCACTTGAACTTCGTAGACGAGTAAAAGAACAGCTTAAGAAGATTGGTGGAATGGAGTTCTATGATGTGAACTTCTCATACATAGACAATGATAGTTTTGATGAGCATTTTGTAACGGTACCGGAGCAGGGCGGCGGAAAGATGATTCCTGAAGGTATGGGCAAACCAGGATGCTTATATACAGTATCAAAGTCAAAGACTGGAATGATAGGCTGTTATCGTCTTGAAACGCAGATGATGCCGGGAAATGGAAAGCTGACTTGTACAGGTATTGGTTCCGGAAAAGAGCCAAAGGAAGCAACCAATACAGCATTTAATTATTTGAAAGCTAATGGTAATGCAATATCTGGAAATATCAGTACAACAACTAAGGATTACATCATCAATTATCAAGATATGCAAGGACTTGGAATGACAGGAAATCTTGCACTTCCTACACTGATTGCTATTTCATCGGCAGCACTTAGTAAGCCTCCAATCAGCAGTCTTGCAGTACTTGGTGAGATTAGTATCGGTGGAACACTTATCAAGGTGGAAGATTTGGCAAGTACATTGCAGGTGTGTCTTGATAGTGGTGCTAAGAAAGTACTTCTTCCGATTACATCAGCAGCAGACCTTGGCACAGTACCATCTGACTTAGTTGGGGCATTCAGTCTGATATTCTATTCTTCTCCGGAAGAAGCAGTATATAAAGCCTTGGGCGTAGAGTAAAGAAGGTGATGAGGTATTTTTGAGCAGGATTTTGAAGCAATGCTTCGACAGTATGAAAATTCAATAGATGATAAGAGACAGTTTACTGCATTGGTAAAAGATATATTTCCGGAAGAGGCAAAGAATATCAATCTGATTCTTATGGCATACAACATGGGAATTGCACATGATATTCAGAAGGCGAATCTGCTCAATAATACATTTGCTTTCCGGTATGTGAAGCAGTTGATGGATGACTATGGCATCAGCAGAGTGAATGCAGATTGGATCGTGTCAGTATGGTGTTCTTGTTATGGTAATAAAGTGCTTGGAAAAGCCTGTGACATTTCAGTGCAGAAGCAGGGTGGTGGTCCGGCGATAAAAGATAATAAAGGAAGAATCTTTAAAGGAAATAGATGAATGCTTTTCAAAATAAATAATTATAAAAGACGACAGGAGGCTTGCATCATGGAACGAGTAGCTAAATTTTTAAAAGAAGCAGAGACATATTATTTGGCA
>ERZ779865.1294-NODE-1294-length-18815-cov-3.441578_pt1 | contig 18815 bp, 6 predicted proteins | sample MGYA00433088_ERZ779865 | MGnify/ENA primary metagenome ERZ779865 (study PRJEB29588, sample SAMEA2151703) | human gut metagenome | biome: human gut; feature: human-associated habitat; material: faeces | place: Denmark | collected 2008/2010 ... | reverse complement strand
GGCGAACCTAAGATAATTATGCACGGCGATGTGGCATTTAACGGGCTGTGCGACAATATAGACTTCTTTTTAAGCGAAGAGCAGAGCAGTTACAAAGCTATGTACTCCGTGCTTCCGATATTTCACGGGTTCGGATTGTGTATGAATTTGCATATGTGTATGACTAAGGGGATAACGTCGATTATGACGCTGAAATTTAACCCCAAAGAGATGGCTAAGGCAATAGCCCAGTATAAAGTCAATATTTTGACGGGAGTGCCGGCTATGTATAACAAATTGCTTGTGAGCGAAGAATTTTTAAAAACCGACCTTTCTTCGCTTAAAGATTGCTTTGTAGGCGGAGATAAAGCCTCTGCGGAGCTGATTTCGAAATTTAACGAAGTGTTGGCTCGAGGAGGTAGCAATGCAAAACTCCATGTCGGCTACGGCCTTACCGAAACGGTTACGGTGTGCGCCGTAACTACTGCCGAAAGGGATAAAATCGGAAGCGTTGGTTATCCGCTCCCCGGCGCAAAATTTTGCATAAGCGACGGCGAAAAGAAATTACCTTGCGGCGAAATAGGCGAGCTATGCATACAGTCGCCTCTTCTTATGCTCGGGTATTACGGTACGGACCAAACGCCGATAAGGGAATTCTGCGGAGAAAAGTGGCTGTTTACCGGTGATTTGTGCTATTTGGACGAGGACGGCTACCTTTATTTCAAACAGCGCATAAAAAATATGATAAAGGTTAACGGCGTGCCGGTATTCCCTTCGGAGATTGAAGAGGTCGTTTCGGCAATCGAAGGCGTAAAGCATGCTGCCGCAATAGGAGTGCCGGACAAAAACAAGGGCGAATCCGTCAAACTGTTCGTCGAACCTCGGCAAAACGTCGACGAATCTGTTTTACGGGCGAAAATAGAGAAGAATTGCAAAGAAAAACTGATAGTTTACGCTTTGCCCAAGGAGATAGTCTTCGGGACGCTGCCGCTTACTAACGTGGGCAAGGTCGACAGAAAACAGCTTAGTTGAGCAAACGAGAACTTTGGCGACGGTGAATCTCTGTTTGTGAAGATGACGTATGCCCGAATAAATACGGTTTATGCCGTTTCCTTATTCTTAATCGGCGTAACCGTTAAAGGCTGCGAAAATGGCGAATTCGCAAGCAAAACGAAATTTGTGTTTTAAAATTTTACATAGCGGAGCGTCGACGTTGGTATCATCCCTAACGTCGACGTTTTTTGTATACGATAACGGTTTTTTTGCGCATAATTCACTGCGTTTGCGCATGCGAGTTCACTATGTTTTGTCTGTTTGACGGCGTTTATCGTTTGTTACTGTTGCGCTGTTCGTTCTACCGTAAGCTTAGACGCTACGCTTATACGGTAAGTCGGAGGAAAATAAAAGTAAAATTCAGAAGAAAATAAAATATTCGTTTAATGAAAAATGTGTGTACAAAACGGCGAACTTAATGTCAAAAAAGGACAAATTACTTTTAATTAAATATTTTCTGTTGCAATTTGTATTATTGTATGATATAATTGCCGTAACTAAAATTGGGTTTTGTATCTTAATGCCGGTTCGGACTATGGTTCGAGCGGGCAAATCTAAAAAAGATTACATTTTTTCCAAAGTCAAGGAGGACCTATGAAAAGAAAGAATTTCAGATTGAGCATTGTCTTGATCGTTTTCGCTTTGGTAGGCGTGATGTTCGCATCGGCAGCATGCGCTTCCGTTAACAATGTAAACGACTCGGCAAATTCTGCAAATTCGGCTGTTACGGTCACCGAGTCCGGCAAAAAAACTTCGGATTTGGTAGATCAGAGCAAAGTTCCAGAGCAGACGGTTTCCTACAAGGCTGACGACGAAGTCGGTATAATAGTTCAAATGGACGAGAGTACCCTTTTGGATACATATCTTGCCAGTCCCGACAAGTACGACAGCTATCAGGATTTCTTAACCTCGTACGAGGGCAAGAAAGCTGCGCAGAACCTTAAAGACAAGCAAAACGCATTGTTCAATAAGATTGCGCGTAAGACCGACGCCAAACTTGCATGTAACTATGTAAACGTTCTTAACGGTTTCGCAGTTACCATTAAGTACGGCGAGCGTAAGAGCCTTGCAGACGTTGCTTACGGCTATGGCGCCGTAAATGCGATGATTTCCGACCATTACGACGAGCCGCAAGTAGACGTAGTTACCAACCAGGTAAATGCGCAGACTACCGGTATCTTCGACTCTACTTCCAGTAAAGAAAAGGGATATTGGGGCGAAGGCATGGTCGTTGCAGTGCTCGATACCGGTCTCGATTACGAGCATCCGGCGTTTGATCCCGAAAACGAAATTTTCGCAAAGGACAACGTATACAAACTCGACGAAGCAAAGATCGAGGCTCTTTTGCCGTATCTTGCCGCTTCTAAGCTTGTAGACAATCTCACTTGGAGAGACGTTTATTACAACAAAAAAGTTCCTTTCGGTTTCGACTATACCGATCATAACGGTCAACAGGGCGATACTAACATCAGTACCCACGTAGATAACGAACACGGCACTCACGTTGCCGGTATTATCGCAGGTCACAGCGAGCATCCGTACGATATCGACGAAGACGGCAACGAAGTTCCCCGTTACGACGATCTCGAACACAAAGAGATTACCGGCATCACCGGCGTTGCTCCCAAAGCTCAGCTTGCTATATATAAGGTATTCTCCGATTACAAAAGCGGCGCAGAATCTCATTGGCTTTTGGCGGCATTGGAAGACACCGTAGTTGTCGGCGTTGACGTTATCAACATGTCGCTCGGTTCCAACTCCGGTTTCCAAGACGATATAAACAGCAAAGATTCTATTTACGATGCTTACGAAAACGTAGGTAAGGCAGGCATTTCGCTTGTAGTCGCAGCTTCTAACGCATACAGCTCCGGCTTCAGCTCTCATTACGGTCTTAACCTTATCTCCAATCCCGACTCCGCTACTGTAGGTAGCCCCAGTACTTACGATTCCGCATTGAGCGTAGCTTCCATAAGCGGCGTTAAGTCCAAGTACATATCCGCTTATACGGACGCTAACAACGTAGGCAAAGAACCGGTAGGTATAGCTTATTATCAGGAAGCAGCTCACGTAAACAGCCAGTCTTACGATTTCATTTCAGATCTTAGAAATGCAGTAAAGAGCAAGAATCTTATGACTCAGTACGTAAGAAACTGGTCTGACCTCGTGGCTAACGGTACTCAGGACGACATGGAGAAATGGGAACTCAGCATTCCTTACAAAGTAATCCCCGGTCTAGGTAAAGATACCGACTATACCGACGACGTTACCAACAAAATCGTATTGGTAGCTCGTGGTTCCATAAGTTTCGAAGACAAGCTCAAGATTGCAAGAAATCACGGCGCTTTGGCTTGTATCGTATTCAACAACGTTTCCGGCGTAATTCGTATGCAGGTCGGTGACGAAGTAAATATCCCCGCATGCTCCATTATGATGGACGCAGCCGTTGCTTTCCGTAGAAACGGTTCCGGATACATTGTAGTAGATCAGGCAGGTATTGACGGCGCAGGTCCGTTCATGAGCGACTTCTCTTCGTGGGGACCGCTTCCCAACCTTCGCCTTAAGCCGGAAATTACCGCTCACGGCGGCGAAATTTATTCGGCAATACCGGGCGATAAGTTCGCTTACGCTCGTTTGTCCGGTACGTCTATGGCATGCCCCAACATGGCGGGCGTTGTCGCTCTTATGCGTCAATATATGCAGGCTAAGGACAGCAACGGAAATTATCTTTATGCGCAGAAATACGGCATTCTCAACGAAGCCGGCAACGCTATAGACAACAACAAAATGGAAGCTCGTATTTATCAGCTTCTTATGAGTACTACCACTATCGCTAACAACGAAGAAGGCAATCCGTATTCGCCTCGTAAACAGGGCTCCGGACTTGCCGATCTTTCCCGAGCTCAGTCCACCGAACAGTATGCGGTTGTGTACACTGACGAAGAGGGCGTAACCAGTTCCTTCGGCGTAAGAGAGGATGGCAGAGTGGAGACCGAGCGTACTAAGCTCGAACTTTTGGACGATCCCGAGAAGACCGGCGTTTATACGCTTGACTTCGTAGTTCGTAACGTTGCTTCCGGCGAGGTAACCTATAGACCTAACATAATCGTAATGACCGAAGGTATTTCTACCGACGGCAAGACCGTTACCGAAAAAGCTCACGTCCTCGATAACTGCGGAATGACTCTTAAGGTAAACGGCGCAGATATGGGCGCAATCACTTCGTCCACCACCGTTACCGTTCCCGCTAACGGCGAAGTGGAGGTAGTTATCACCATAACTTTGGGAGCAAAAGACAGAGCATGGCTCGAGCAGTTCTCCAACGGCATGTATGTAGAAGGTTTTGTTACCATGGATAACGTTGACGCTAACGGAATAGACCTTAACGTTCCGTACCTTGCGTTCTACGGCGATTGGGCAGACGCTCCCATATTCGACTATGACATTTACGAAACCAGCAAAGACGAACACGACGATAACATCGACGATGAAGACAAGCGTTACAGCGGTAACAAATGGCCCACTCAGTTGTTCGGTAAATACATGGAAAACGGCGACGAAAGCATATTCAACATGGGTTCTTGGATATTCTATACTCCCGACGAATACAAAGCTCCTGACTCTACCGAAGATAAGTGCGCTATTGGTTATAACGAAAATGGCGGTATCATGGGACTTTATGCCGTAAGCGGTTTCCTCAGAGGTATGAAGAAGGTATTCTATACGATTACCGACGAAATTACCGGTGAAGTTATTTACGAAAACGTTTACTATGCGGCTCGTAAGGCAGGCGGCGCAGCAGGTATCGGCGGTATGTTTATCGAACTCGATACCAAAGATCTTAATGTTGTCAATAATGCGAAGTATCGCATAACCATCTACGGTGTTCTCGACTGGAACGCAGACGAGATTACCTCTAAGGATCAGGTGTCCGAAGAAAATACCTGGTCGTCGGCATTCTGGATCGATACCGATTCTCCGTTCATTTCCAACACCGAAGTTCGTATCGAGAGAGACAGCAGAGATAATGCAACTTACTATCTTGACCTTTATGTAACCGACAACCATTACGCAGCAGGTATGTCCTTCGATTATTACAATAAGAAGGATAAGGATTTCGCCACTACGTTCTCCGATAAAGGACTCCGTCCCTTCGAGACGATGCGTAACGCTACCACTTGCGTAACATTTAACATTACCGATTACTGGGAACAGATTCACGATGCTATCGTTTATCGTCTTTCTAACGAAAACGCAGCTACAGAGAATCCCGAAGAAGCCGTATATCCCGCTCAGTTCAGAACGATGATTTACGACTACGCAATGAACCATGCTACTTACACCATCGACATGTACGAACTTCTTAAGAACTATGTTCATCAGGAGATTCAGTTCGGCGATGTAGGTAACTACAGCGTTAAGGGCAATGACAAAGTGATCATGTCCGCTACCGACAAGGTTAAGACGGATGCGAACGGCGAATATGTTCTTCTTCCCGAAGAAAACGAAGTAGCTTATTCCATGATCATTGGACAGAAAGTAGAACTCATGAAGTCCGTTATCGCAACTCCCGCAAACTCCTGGAGAGAGGATCTTAAGTTCTCTATCGTATCCGGAGCAGATTGCGGAAAGATCGATGCGGAAACCGGCGAGTTTATTTCGACCGCTGCGGGACTTGTTAAAATCAGAGTTCAATCTGTACTTAACCCCGAAGCTTACGACACTATTACAATTAACGTTCTTACCGAAGAAAAGGTAGCAGAATATAAACTTAACAAAAAACAGCTCCTTGCTAAGAGCTCCATCGAAGAGCTTACGCTCGTAGAGGCAGGTCAGTATCTTAACGCAGGCGAGTGGTATCTTGTAGAAGTAGAAGTTAATCCCTGGTATATCGACACTTCCGCATACAACATCGTATGGAAGTCGGGTACCACCACCATCGCTACGGTAATGCCTTATTATGAGGGCGTAGGCGCTTACTACAACGAGGCAGAACTTACCGACGAACAGAAGGCAAAACTTAATCCGTATAAGCAGTGGGTTATTGCTAACAGCAGCCGTTACGTAAACGGAGAATACAAGACCAACACTGCAGGTGCCGCAGTTATTACGGCTACAGTTCAGGAAAAAGACAGCAAGGGTAATTGGAACAACACCTTCTATACTGCTCAGTTTACCGCTATCGTACAGAAAGAATTTGTTACCTCCGGTGACGAGCTTACCGAATATCACGGTATTGCAAGAGATAAAGACGACGACGGCAACGTAGTAGAGGGACTTGTAAGAATCCCCGACAACCTTTCTATCAAGAAGACCGCAAGGGTACTCTTCTATAAGAAAGCGGGTATCAAGAAGATTATCCTTCCCGAAAAACTTACTAACGTAGGTTACGCTTCGTTTGCATACATGCCCGACCTTGCAGAAGTTGTTCTTCCGTCAACCGTAGTAACCATCGACGGTTATGCGTTTGCGGCATACTACAATTCTTCGATGTCGCTTCCCGACACAAAGCTTCAGGTAGTAGATTTCAGCAAGTGCGCTAAACCCATCTACATAGGAAAGATGGCGTTTGGTATGCAGGTATTTCTTGGTGCGGATCTCGAAGCGACCGGCGACATTTTCAGAGACGACTTCAAGATTTCGGACGTAGTTCTCAGAGACGACTTCGATCAGAAGTTCGATCTTAAGATGGTAAGAGGCGCAGAGATCCTTGCCTTCTACGGCTTGTATTGCGCTCACGGAAATATCAATCTCGAAAACCTCAGAGCGGCTAATACCAACTCGTTCGCAGGTTTCGGTTACTGGGCAGGCAGAGGTACCGATCTTAGCGGTATCGGAGCAGACGTAGTCGTAAGATTTGGCAAATACACCGTTTTGGACGGCGCAGGAATATTTGCAGGTTCGTCGATAACCGAAATGATTTTTGACGGAACTCCCAGAATTTCTAGTGCATTGTTCGGAGGAAACAGCGCTAACCTTACTCTTAGAAAGGTTACGTTCACGGCTGATAATCTTGTTATTGAGAGCTACGCTTTTTCAGGTTGCATAATGCTCGGAAATATCGAGTTTAAGGGTTCGGTTGCTTCTATCGGCGATTATGCCTTCATGCAAGTAGGCGTTGCGTCGATTAAGTACGAGCTCGTCCAGACCATTTTTGGACCTATTCCGAAGATGGAAGGAGATCTTAAGGTAACCTTCGACAGCACCTGTAAGAGAATTGGTAGCTACGCATTCGCTCGTAGCGCAATTAAAGAAATCACTTTGCCCGCCGGACTCGAAAAGCTTGAAAGTTATTCGTTCCTTGCGTGCGAAGATTTGGCAAAAGTTACGATTGCAAAAGATTGTAACCTCGAAAACGTAGACGGTATCGGACTTAAGGGCGCTCCGTTTGTAATGAGCGATAACATTTCCGAATATATCGTAGAAACCGGTCACGAGAAGTTTATGTCTAAAGGCGGAGCAATATTTACAAAGGACGGAAAGACTATCATAGCCGTACCTTCCAACTGTGCTACCGATCCCGCTACTTTGCTTGACGGCGTAGAAGAAATAGGCGATTATGCGTTTGCATACGCTTACGGCGTTGAGGGTGAAGAAGGCAAGGACGTATCCGTAAATATAGTTATCCCCGAAACAGTTAAGAAGATAGGCGTAGGAGCATTCTTGTACAGCACCAACCTTAAATCGGTTGTTCTTCCTACGACTATTACCGAAATCCCCGATGTTGCTTTTGCTAACTGCGAGAACCTTGTATCGGTTGATTTCAACGGCAACAGCGCTATAACCTCTATCGGCGCAGCAGCATTCGTAAACAGCGCTATCGAGGAAATAACTCTTCCTAGAGATTTGACGTCGATTGGAGTTCAGGCATTCAGCGGATGCGCCAAACTTACTTCCGTTGCATTCCCCAGAGGAATCACCGAAGTTCCCGTACAGGCTTTCGCTAATTGTACTTCGCTTCGTACCGTATTCTTTAATAAGGTAGAGACTATCGGCGCTCAGGCATTCGCTTACTCCGGAATTACCGAAATCGGCGGCACTGATTCGAACGCAGATAAAGTTAAGTCGATAGGCTACGGCGCATTTATAGCAACTACCAACCTTGCTTCGGTAAATCTTCCTGCGGTAGAAACCATTGCGGAATTCGCATTCGGTACCGCTACCGACGACAAAGGAAATACTTACAGCCCGGTAATCACCTCGTTGTCGATACCTAACGTTAAGTCGATAGGCAAAGCAGCGTTCGCTTACCAGAGCGGTATAACTCAGATACTCATTCCGAAATGCGAATATATCGGTATCGCAGCGTTCATGGGATGTTCCGGTATCGAAAGCTTGAATATTTCTTCGGCTAAGACTATCGAACAATATGCGTTCTACGGCAACAAGTTTGCTTTCGCTCCTATTTACAAGAACGTTGAAAACTTGAGCCCCTTGGCATTCTTGTCCGATACCGTAAGAAATTACGCAATGGAAAACGGCAATCAGAGATACTTTGTGGACAACGGAGCAATCTACGCTTACAATTACACCACTGTAGTTGACGAAGCAACCGGCGAGTCTTCCGTAGTATACGATCACGACTCGTATACGCTTGTATCCGTTCCGACCGCTTACCAGGCAAGAGAATTCGAAGTATTGGACGGAACCGTAAGGATCGGCGAATATGCGTTTGCATACAACCAGTATATTTATAAGGTAACCATCCCTGCTTCTGTAAAGGCTATCGGCGCAATGGCGTTCTATAATTCCGAGGTAGTAACTTATAACTTCCTCGGCATGAATGCGCCCGAACTCGAAACCGAATCTATGACTTGGACGAGCGACAGCAGCGATGCTTATTACTGGCAGGTTTACGGTAACTTCGGTTTGGTATTCAACTTCACGATGGGACAGTACGGCAACTTCTTTAAATACAACAGCATCCGTCTTACTAGTCAGGATGACGTTGTATACCTTACTCAGGATTACAAACAGTACCATCCGATTTACAATATTAAGCCCGAGTATATCGATCAGTTGTTCCATGTGCAAAACGAGTCTTATACCGGCGGCGGATTTACCAATGCGGTATTCGGCATAACCATGGTACATGCTTCCAATGCAATCGGATTCGATAACTTCATCTACGCTAATTACTTCGACAGCGAGATTCTTACTGCAGAGCTTTTAGAAGACAACACGTCGATTGTTATCGATCTTATCAGAGCTCTTCCCGAGGCTAATGATGTTACTCTCAGCGATGCTCGTAGCATCGAATATGCGAGAGCTAAGTTCGACGCTATAGGCAGCCACAACCAGAAGCAGTTCGTAGCCGACGCTAACATGGAAAAGAAGCTTGCCGATTGTGAAAGAGCGCTCAATCAGCTTAAGGACAACGGTTCGCAGGCAGATCCTAAAGTGGCTGAAGTACAAACGCTTATAGATGCTATTGCGGAGAATATGCTTAATCCCGATAAGGAAGCTGTAGCTGCTGCAAGAGCTGCTTATAACGAGCTTACCGATGAACAAAAAGCCAAGATTGTAAGACTTTCCGTTCTTGAGGCAGCCGAAAAGACCATCAAAGATAACGAAGACAACAAAAATAATGATTCTTCGTCTTGCGGAACCGTAACCTTCGGATTCGGAGGAGGAAACGGATTCGGTGGAATTATGATGATGGCATTTGCAGTAATCGTAGTAGCGGCGGTTGTTTTGGCAAAAAGAAAGAATAGCGCAAAATAATCCGAAGTCCAAAGGATTTTAACCTCAAAAAGCTCTTGTTCGAAAGAACAAGGGCTTTTTTTTGAAGTCAAAGTCATAAGTATCGTAAAATTTTAATATCGTATCGTGTTTTTTTATACAAATAAGTATTTATCGCAAGATATTACAAATGCTAATAACGAAAGCATAAATAGCCGGGCATTTGGCTGATATTTTATTATGTGAACTAAAAAATACACGAAATTTTAACTAAATATTTATTGACATTACTTACCGTATTTGATATACTTAATATGCCTAATTTGTACAGTTTTAAGATACGTAGCGAAGTGTCGTCGAAACGACGTGCATAAGGCATTGCTTAATTTTTTATGTTGAGGAAAATTATGAACAAACTAAAGCATTTGATAATAGTTGCGTTGATAGCTATGCTTTCGTGCGGAGTGGCAGTAGGTTGTACTACCGATTCGAGTATTCCCGCAGACCAACCTCACAAAGTGGTTTTTTGCGCAAACGGCGGCGAAATGGGCGGTAAGGCAGAGAGATATTTTAACTTTGCAGACAAGGCGCCCATAAATCCCATTGCGGAACCTACCCGCAAGCATTACGTGTTTAAGGGATGGGCGCTCGGTTCGTTGGATGCCGACGGCAACCCCGTATACGCAAGCAGTGCGAAGTATCTCGATGACGGCGGCGTTTGGTACGATACGTACGGCGAGCCTAACAAACTTGCATCGAGAGACAAAGAAAAACACGGCAGCAAGAAGAGCTACGAGACCAGCGACGTTCATCACTTCTATGATTACGACGCCGCTGCCGTGTGGGATTTCCGGAAGGGCAAGCTCACCGAGTCCGTTGTATTGGTGGCTATGTGGGAAAAAGAGCATGAGTACATTATAACTATAGACGTTAACGAGACTTACGAGAATATTAAGTCGGATTTCCAGATTAAAGGCTTCGATATCAATCTTGCAAGCTATGAGAGCGAATTTTCACAACCTGTTTCTGGCAATACCGCTAAAAAGAGCGAGCTTGTAAGCAGCTTTGACGATAATGCGGAAAACAAATACTTTACCGCATACGAATTCTTTACTTCTCCGCTCAAAACTCAGGAGTCTAAGGTCGGCGACAATTATAAGTTTACTCAGCCGTTTACCGTTTTCTATGCAAATTACATTGACGGTACTGCTAATCAACGAAAATTTGCTTACGTTACCGATTTTAAGGGATTCGAGTCTGCGGTTAAAGCAAACAAAGATATTTATGTGGCGCAAGATATCGTTTTGGACGAAAGAAACACGTATACGATTTCCGAAGTAAGCTACAGCGGAACGATTGAGGGTGCCGGACACACCATATCCGGTATCAAAGTAACCGTATCGCAAATTCAGAGATATAACGAATCCGAGAGTAATATTTACGGTGTCCTTTTCGGCGAACTTAACGGTGCGCAGATAAGGGACATATCTTTTGACGTAGTTGTCGATTTCGAAATCGGAGTAGATCCCGACGGTTGGAGTGACGCATATAAGAGACAAAATCCGCTTCTTACTGCCGAACTTTATAAGTCTTATAACCAAACTTGTCGTATAGGCTTGCTTGCGGCAAAAATAACGAAGTCTGTTCTTTATAACGTTTCCGTAAGCGGAAAGTACAACATAACTCGTACTTACGAAACTAACAGAGAAAAACTCGACGACGGAGTGTTCGTTAACGTTACCCGTTATAACGACTATATCGTAAACACCGTTTTGATCGGCATGCAGGCGTATAGTGACAGCGACAGCGACGCACACCTCGGCAACACCGTAGTTTCTTGTTCTACGGACACCGTTCGTTTCGGCGATAAAGCGAAAGCAGGCGCTATTGTAGGCTAAAATTAAGATTATTATAGGTCATTAGATTATTATAGGTCATTAAATAATTTTTAGAAATTATTAAAATACATTCTGGTTTTAGGAGGACCAAAAAATGAAAAAGTTTGCAAGAATAATATGTGTAATGTTATCTGCAGTTCTTTGCATTTCGTTGGCGGCTTGTCCTAGTGACGGGCCGGACCCCGATGATAATGTTAACGAAACTAGTTCGCTTGTATTCAGCGTTCAGGAGCTTGATAACGTATTCAATCCGTATTTCTCTACGTCGGGTTACGACAGTGAAATAGTTGGTAATACTCAGGTGGGTATGCTTACTTCGGACAGAGACGGTCAAGTTTACTGCGGCCCCCAGCAGCCGACTGTTGCAATGGACTACAGCCAGATAATCACTTACGACGGAGTGGAGTATAATCCTAACAGCAAAGATCCCAATGCAGTTAAGACTCCCGATTTGGGCGATAACAAACCCGAAGACATCTCCGCTGAAGATTATTACACCACCTACAGATTCCTTATAAAAAACGGAATCAAGTTCAGCGACGGACAAGAGCTTACGATAAAGGACGTATTGTTTAATCTTTACACCTTCCTCGATCCTGCTTACTCCGGTTCGTCTACGATATATTCTACCGCTATTAAAGGTATGAACGCATATCGTACGCAGACTCCGGATGCGGATGCTAATACGTCTTCGCAGCTTAACAGAACCATGCAGGCGAACGCAGAAGCTCGTCTTAAGGAAATCCGTAATGCTTTCCATACCAACGATGAGACCAGAAACGTTCAGCGTGAATACTTCGATTCTAACCCCGAAGAAAAGAAAGCTATGCTTGCAGACGCAGCAAAGGTTCGTCTTTTGTTCTGGGATGAAATTAACAACGACTGGAAAAACGCAGACGCTCAGGCAAATGCGGACAAACTCGACGAGGATCTCGGATTTACCGAAGCTTGGGAATTCTTCCTTTACAACGAAGGTATCATTTCCGTAACTTTCGATTCTAATGGTAAAGTTAAGCGTTATGACCACGACGATCCCGCAGGCCTTTATAAGAAGGGCGACAAGATGATCGAGTACGGCGAGACCAAGAGCTGGAATCACGACAAAGACGATCTTATCGCAAGAGTATACAACACTTTCATCGGTGTTCTTCCCGTAGACCAGAGAGTGGTTAACGGTAAAAACGTTACCGACCTTGTTATCGACGAAAGAGGAAAGGCAGTTAAGTCTAAGCTCGAAGAACAAGGTTTGGATGCATATTACAACGCAATTTACAATTCCTCTAACTGTATCTCCAACATGTTTAACATCGTTACTTATTGGGGAACCAGAGGTACCGCAACCGACGATTTCGTTGCAGAAGAAAAGAGTAAGTACTTTGCTGCGCAAGGTACCGGTATCGATACGATTTCCGGTATTACCGTAGAAAAACTTACCGCAGGCAGCAAATTCGTAGGCGTTAACGGCGAGCATGAAATTACCGAAGATCAGTACGTTCTTCAGATTCAAATCGAAAGAGTCGATCCTAAGGCTATCTGGAACTTCGGATTTACAGTTGCTCCCATGCATTACTATTCCAACGCAGAAAACAGCGATACTTACAGAGCTAACGGCGCAAGCGTAGACTATCGTTCGTTCAACTATCCCGGCGTAGACGGTTATGATTCTTCTAAAGATATATCTGTAGGCCGTCCGTTCGGTGATAAGACCTACTTTGACGAAGTTCTTAAGGCAAGCAACATCATATCTCTCCCCATGGGCGCAGGTATCTATAAAGCTTCTAACGTAGGCGCAGGCACCGCAGCATCCTTCAAGGAATTCTGCGATGACAACATCGTTTACTTTACTCGTAACGATTACTTCCATACCACTTCCGGCGAAAAAGCTACTCCGGAAAACAGCAGCATTTGCAATGCTAAGATTAAGAACGTTAGATATAAGATCATCAGCGCAACTAAGCTTTTGGATTCTATCATCAACGGCGAAGTTCACTATGGCGATCCTTCCGCTACCGCTCAGAACGTTGCTACCGTAAACGCTAACAGCAAGCTCGGTAAGGTTGACGTATGGAACAACGGTTACGGTTATATCGGTATCAATGCTACTTACGTTCCCGACCTTAACGTTCGTAAAGCTATTATGTACGCAATGGATACTACGCTTATCAGTTCGTACTATCCCGCTAATACCGCAGAACTTATCTTCAGACCTATGTCTACCTGTTCGTGGGCATATCCGAAGTCTGCAACCAAGCCTTACTATTATCCCGAAGATCTCGAATACACCGGCGGTTCGCAGGGCGATACCTTCGATAACAAAGTAGGCGATATCATTGAAACTCTTATGACGTCCGGCGCTTACAGATACAGCGGCTTTGACGGCAAGACCGGCGTATGGCAGAGAACTCTTGACGACGGTACCACTCATAGATGTAAGTATACCTTTACCATCGCAGGAGCTACCGACGATCACCCGGCATTCACCACTATGAAGAAGGCTGCCGAAATACTTAACAAACACGGCTTTGACGTTACCGTTAAGACCGACGCTCAGGCTCTTAGTAAGCTTGCTGCAGGTAAACTTACCGTTTGGGCAGCAGCTTGGTCGTCCACTATCGACCCCGATATGTATCAGGTTTATCATATGGATAGTGCGGCTACTTCCGTAAAGAACTGGGGTTATCCCGATATCCTTAACGGAACCGAGAGAACTTACAAAGAACAAAAGGCTATAGTTCAGGAGCTCAGTGATAAGATTACCGAAGCAAGATCCATGCTTGACCAAAACGAGCGTGCCGCAATCTACGAAGAGGCTCTTGATCTCGTAATGGACCTCGCAGTAGAGCTTCCCACTTATCAGCGTAAGAACCTTTACGTATATCGCAACGACATTATCGATACCAACACCCTTAACCTTGCGGCTACTCCGTACAGCGGACCATTGGCAAGAATGTGGGAAGTATCTATGGTAGGCGGCAAATAAGCCTAAGTTTAAATTCACACACACTTGTGTATAACTATCCGCACAATGCGGATAGTTATACGAAAGATGGAGTATTATGGTTAAGTATATTATTAAACGATTATTATTGTCGCTGCTTATTCTCGTAGGCGTTTCGATTATAATCTACATACTTATTCGTCTTATGCCTATGGACTACATAGACACTAAGTTTGCTTCGCAGCTTGCTCAAGGCACTGTTAGTCAGGAAGACCTTGATCAGATTAAGAAGCTATACGGATTGCTTGTCGATTATGAGAAATACGCTGCCGATTACGGATGGGCATGGGACGCCGCACTCAGTAGGGAAGATAATATCGCCTTGCTCAGAGATACCGGCGCACTTACCGGAGGAATGGATTTCTGGTGTAACGTTAGGAGCTACTTCGAAGGATATTGGGGTTGGCTTAAAAACGCTCTCCAGGGTGATCTCGGACAGTCGTTCAAGTTTGGCGATAAGGTTGCTGCCGTTATTGCACAAAACATGATGATTTCGTTCTGGATTTCGCTCGTTGCAACAGTATTGCAGTTCCTCATTGCCATCCCGCTCGGAATTCAAGCAGCAACGCATCAGTACGGAGCGCTCGATTACACGGTTACCGTGCTTGCAATGATGGGTATTTCACTTCCCACGTTCTTCCTCGGCGCATTGATGCTCAGCCTCTTCTCCTTGAAGTTAGGTTGGTTCCCGTATCAAGGTCTTGTTGACGCAACCAAAGCCGGTATGCCCGGATATAATGCGTTCTTCGATAAGTTGCACCATTTGGTTCTTCCCATCGTAACGCTCGTTATTCTTTCTATCGGCGGACTTATGCGTTATACCCGTACCAATATGCTCGAAGTTCTTAATGCAGACTATATCCGTACTGCAAGAGCTAAGGGTTGTTCGGAAAAGTCGGTTATATATCGACACGCATTCAGAAATACGCTTATACCCGTTGTTACCATGCTTGCAGGTATATTGCCCGGACTTTTCTCTGGCGCAATGATAACCGAGCAGGTATTCTCCCTTCCCGGTATAGGTAACAAAGCATATCAAGCGTTGACCGTAGGCGACGTTCCATTCGTTATGGGTTACAACATGTTCCTTGCGATATTGACGGTGCTCGGCACTCTTGCCAGCGACCTTATGTACGCAGTCGTTGACCCGCGTGTTAAGATTACTAAGTAGGGAGGTAGACGAATCATGGAAGACAATAAGAATATTATAGCTCCCGAAGAAACATCGGCTGCTCCCGAAGCTGTAGAAGAAGAATCACTTGCGGACAGAGTGCGTATCATATCGCCCGGAAGACTGGTAGCGAAAAGATTTTTCCGTTCCAGATTGTCCGTAGTAGGTTTGGTTGCACTGATAGTGCTTTTTGCGTTCTCGTTTATCGGGCCGTTGTTCGTAAGAATATACGCCGCAAATAATTGGGAAGGCTTCAATTCCACCAGCGACCTTGAAATCTTTACCGATATGACGGTTCCGTCCGAGAGACGTGAGCAGTATAACACCGGCGTATATTATCAAACGGTAGATAAGGTTACGGCAGAAAATCGCAGCGTTTTCGTTCCGTATGTGGACAAAGACGGCAAGGTTGTTAAAAACTTCTATTACAGCGATGTTTACAGTACCGGAGAGAAAACTTACATTCTCTATGACGTTGCGAACGATCAATACAGAGTATGTTACGATCAGAATGCTAAGCCTATTATTTATACCTACACCGAGTATTCGTGGGATAGAAAGACGTTTAACCAGCTCGGAAAAATGGACGGTAATCACTGGTTCGGTACGGACGAGCAGGGTATGGACGTATTCGTTCGACTTATGTACGGCGGTCGAGTTTCGCTTACCTTAGGCTTCTTGGTAGTAATACTTCAGACCATATTCGGTATTATACTCGGCGGGTTGGCAGGTTACTTCGGAAAATGGGTAGATACGCTTATAATGCGTATAGTAGATATATTTAACTGCTTGCCCTCGATGCCCATACTTTTGATTATTTCCGCAGTTTTGGACGGTATGGAATTGGATCAAAAATTCCGTATTTACTATTTGCTCGGCATAATGACCTTGCTCGGTTGGGCAGGTATAGCTCGTATGGTAAGAGGTCAGATATTGTATCTCCGAGAACAAGAATTCATGGTTGCCGCAGAGGCGCTCGGATTGAGTGTTCCCAGAAAGATATTCCGTCACCTTATTCCCAATATCATGCCGCAGCTTATAGTACAAATGACGCTCGGATTGGGCGGAATTATTCTTACGGAGTCTACGCTTAGCTACCTCGGTATAGGTATTCCTATTCCGTATGCAGCATGGGGAACCATGATAAGCGCAGCTCAAAAACCGGAGATTCTTAAATATTATCCCAACCTTTGGATACCCGCAGGCTGTTTGATAGTTATTGCGGTATTGGCGTTCAACTTCGTCGGCGACGGTCTCAGAGATGCGTTTGACCCGAAGGCAAGCAGATAGGAGACGGATATGGAAAAAATAAAAGAATTTTTCAACAAAGTCGGCAATTGGTTTGTAAAGGTCGGACACTGGTTTGCGAAAATCGGCAAAGACTTATATAACAAAGTTAAAAACTGGATTGCCCCGCCCAAAGACAGTCACTACATTTCTAACAAAGAGAGTCGTAGAATAGCTAGGGAAAATATGAAGATTATTAAGGAATACGAGGCGGAGAAACGTCGTAAAGACGTTCCCGAATCGGAATACCTTACTCAGATGAAAGATGATAAAAAAGCATTCAGGGAGATAGAAAGTCTGGTGCAGGAATATCCGATGGACATGCGTTATCAAGTCATCTTGGGGGACGTATATCTTCAGAATGGTAAGAAACAGGAGGCTTATGACGTTTATCAGAAGGTGCTGGCGGCGGAACCCGATAATCCGATGGCTATCTTCTCGATGGCTTCTTACTATAAACAGACAGGGCAGGAAGAACTCTACCAACAGCAGTTGGATACACTGTTGCTGAATAAGAAGGTGACTCCTGATACCAAAGTGGGCGTCATGCGTCAGATGATTGTGGAAAATGAACAGGCCGATAAGGACAGTACGCAAATCATCGCTTTGTTTGACCGGATCATGAAGCAGGAACAGGATGATCCTCAGATTCCGATGCTTTATGCGCAATATCTGTTGTCCAAGAATATGGAGGCGGAGTCAGTTCCCGTCTTGGAACAGGTGGTTGACCTGGACCCTACCAATAAAGCTGCCCGTATGATGCTGATCGGTGCTGCGGTAAAAAAAGAAGATTATAAGCAGATTATCAAAGTCTGCGAACCGGGTATTGAAGCGACTCCGGATGCGTTGGAATTTTATTATTATCTGGCTGTTGCCTATAATCAGGCGGAGAAACCGGATAGTGTGATAAGCATCTGCAAGAGAGCGCTGGAACATACGACGGCTGACAGTAAGAAAGAAATCGTCTCGGATTTCTACTCTATTCTGGGGGATATGTATCATACGCAGAAGCAGATGAAGGAGGCTTATGCCGCCTATGACTCGGCGTTGGTGTACAACCCTTCCAATATTGGCGCACTGAACAACTATGCCTATTACCTGTCAGTAGAGCGTCGTGATCTGGATAAAGCGGAAGAAATGAGCTATAAGACCGTAAAGGCTGAGCCCAATAATGCCACTTATCTGGATACGTATGCCTGGATTCTCTTTGAAAAGGGGAACTATGCGGAAGCTCGCATTTACATCGATAACGCCATGAAAAGTGAGGGCGGCGATAAGAGTGATGTGATTGTAGAACATTGCGGAGATATCTATTATATGACCGGAGATGTGGACGGCGCGCTTACCTACTGGAAGAAAGCACTGGAAATGGGCAGTGAGTCGAAAACATTGAAACAGAAAATAGAAAAGAAAAAATACATTGCAGAATGAAAAGAATCGCTTATTTTTTGTTGATTGCAGTCGTATTGGTAGGTTGTAAGAGTTCAAAGCGTCTGACGGCGACAAAGGTGCCGGAAGTAGCTGCTTCCGAAGCAGCTATTCCCAGCTATCTGGCTTCCAGACTTCAGCTGACGATTCCGGGTAAAGGCGGAAGTATGTCAGTGGGCGGTACCATGAAGATGAAGAGCCGTGAACGGGTACAGATTTCCTTGCTGATGCCTATTCTCCGTACGGAATTGGCACGCATCGAGGTGACTCCTACTGAAGTATTATTCGTCGACCGGATGAACAAGCGGTTTGTACGCGCAAC
>ERZ779865.1293-NODE-1293-length-18817-cov-2.489447_pt1 | contig 18817 bp, 9 predicted proteins | sample MGYA00433088_ERZ779865 | MGnify/ENA primary metagenome ERZ779865 (study PRJEB29588, sample SAMEA2151703) | human gut metagenome | biome: human gut; feature: human-associated habitat; material: faeces | place: Denmark | collected 2008/2010 ... | reverse complement strand
AACGGGTGATAAACTCACTATGACTAGTAATAAAGTTATAAAGAATGTTCGCATTTACTTTAATTTTAGGGCAAAGATACGAAGTAATCAATTAATTCGTTACTTTTGCCCCAACAAAACAAAAAATAGAATATGATAACCTTTATTATTGCATTATTGGTTCTTGTAGGCGGATACTTTTTGTATGGAAGTTATGTGGAACGTGTGTTCGGTCCTGACAAGATAAGGAAGACACCTGCCCTGACCATGGCGGATGGTGTTGACTTTATTCCACTTCCTACTTGGAAGATTTTCATGATTCAATTTTTGAATATAGCCGGCTTAGGACCTATTTTCGGTGCTATAATGGGAGCGAAGTTTGGTACGGCGTCTTATTTGTGGATTGTTTTAGGTACCATTTTTGCCGGGGCGGTACACGATTATTTGTCCGGAATGCTTTCCATTCGGCATGATGGCGAGAGTTTGCCGGAAATTATCGGTCGTTACTTGGGCCTTCCCACAAAGCAGTTGATGCGCGGTTTTACGGTTGTGCTGATGATATTAGTCGGAGCGGTTTTTGTGGCAGGACCTGCCGGATTGCTTGCCAAACTTACTCCGGAGTATATGGATGTTACTTTTTGGATTATTGTTGTGTTTTTCTATTATATGTTGGCTACATTGTTGCCGGTAGATAAGATTATAGGAAAAATATATCCGTTGTTTGCCATTGCTTTATTGTTTATGGCAGTGGGGATTTTGGTGATGTTGTTATGGAATCATCCGGCATTGCCCGAAATTACGGACGGGCTGCATAATACCCACCCTGCCGGATTACCAATTTTTCCTATCATGTTTGTTTCTATTGCTTGTGGGGCAATCAGTGGCTTTCATGCCACACAATCTCCGTTGATGGCACGTTGTATGAAGAATGAGAAGTATGGCCGTCCTATTTTTTATGGAGCGATGGTGACCGAAGGGATCGTGGCATTGATTTGGGCTGCTGCCGCTACTTGTTTTTTTCATCAAAATGGTATGGAGGAGAGTAATGCTTCGATTATTGTGGACAGCATAACCAAGGAATGGTTGGGTACGATAGGAGGTTTATTGGCTGTATTGGGGGTAATTGCCGCTCCTATTACCAGTGGAGATACCGCTTTACGTTCAGCTCGTTTGATTGTTGCCGATTTTATGCATTTGGAACAAAAAAGTATAGCGAAACGTTTATTGATTTGTATTCCTATTTTTGCGGTAACTATCGGTATATTGTTGTACAGTCAGCGTGATGCGGCGGGATTTGATATGATATGGCGTTATTTTGCCTGGTGTAATCAGGCTTTGTCTGTGTTTACTTTGTGGGCGGTCACTGTTTTTCTGGTACGTGCGAAAAAGAATTATTATATTACCTTGTTTCCTGCCTTGTTTATGACGGCTGTATGTTCTACTTATATTTGCATTGCTCCCGAAGGATTGGCACTTTCTGATTATGTATCTTATATAATCGGTGGTCTTTGCACGTTGGTAGCCGCTATAGGGTTTGTAAGTTGGTATAGGAAACAAAACAGCATAGTTTATGAAAAAATATAGAAAATCGATTTGGTTGCCTGTCGCTTTGTTGGTTTATACTACAGCGATGGCCGTTTATTTTATTCCGCGTAATACGGAAATAAGTGATACGGAAAAGTATCTCACAGTAGGTTTATCCTATATGATAATAGCGTTGTTATGGATTGTCCTTCGTAAGAAAGAAAAGGCGGAGGAAAGACGTGAACGTGATTTGGAAAATAAAAAATAACTATTAAACGACAACATTATGAAGAAAATTTTAGTCAGCTTGATGCTGTTGGTAATGACTGCACTGAGTGCACATGCTCAATTTGAGAAGGAGGTATGGTATGTGAATGCTTCATTGACAGGGCTTGACCTATCTCATAGCAAGAATGAAGGAACAAATTTTGGTTTTGCTTTAACCGGCGGCGCATTTGTAGCCGATAATGTGGCTGTATTGCTGAATTTTAAGGGCAATTATATAGAACATGGAATGGATGAAACCAGTATTGGTGCACAAGGACGTTATTATTTTTCCAGTTGCGGTATTTATGGAGGATTGGGAATGGCGTATAAGCACCTTTCTTGTGTAGGATTTAAAAAGAATCTGGTTTGTTTGACACCGGAAGTCGGATATGCTTTTTTCTTGGGCAGAAATGTGACTATTGAGCCGTCTGTATATTATGACTTGAGTTTTAGTGATATTTCAGAATTTAGTAAATTAGGCTTCAAGATAGGGTTCGGAGTTTACTTCTGATTGATGTAATTCCACCACAGATTACGCAGATTATTGAATGGGAGAATTCATTGAAATTCAATCTATGTAAATCTGTATAATCTGTGGTGGAAAAACTTTTTATGTGAGATTAATGCGCATAGAGATGCGTGAACGGAATTTCTTTACCATCACTACCTGTTACTTTTAATTTCAGTTGTCCTCCGTTTTGGTCGAAATAACGTAATTCCATTGGATGATATCCTTTCGCCAATGCCTTTTGTCCCACTATTTCTTTAGGTCCGTGAGGTCCGTCATTGTCTACTATCTGTTCACTGTCTATGGTCAATGTACTACCATCGTCGGACAGGAGTGCAAAAGTGTAGATATCGTCTTGAGGAGCATTGAAATATCCTTTGATAATCAGTCCGATATTTCCTTTTACTTTTTTAGGAATCATAACGTCTTCCACTGGATAAGTACCATTGACCGGAGCTTTTTCTATTTCACTGCATTTATTTCCTTTAAATTCGTGCCATGTAGCTTTCAAACCCGGATTGGAAGGAGCGGCAGTTACAGAGGGGGTATATTCACTTTTGATGAAACGTGTCTTGGCTATGTCACCTTTCTTTCCATTAGGGCGGAAGGTGCAGAAAGTAAAGTCTGTGGTTTCAGTCACTTTGATGGGACCTTCATATACGGGAGATTGTAAAGTAGGAGTACTGCCATCAGTGGTATAGTGAATTTCCGCAGTGGGGTCAAGGCAAGTTACATTGATGGCTCCTTCACCGATAAAGGCGTTGACGGCATTAAAGCCTTCCAAATCGGGTATACGGTAATTGATACCCATGATATTGAGACGTTCAAACTGATCAGACAGGCGTTGTTTGAAGGCATTCCAGTCTTTTTGCTCCGGTTTGCTCCAACCTAATTCGGCAATAGCCAGCAAACGTGGAATGGCCATATATTGCATACGTGCGTTGGAAGGAATCCATTCGCACCAAATATTTCCCTGCACTCCTAAAATCAGCGACTGCTGCTCGGGAGTCAGGTTGTCTGTCGTATCCAGATTATAAATGCTTGCCATAGAATTCTTGTCTTCTGCATAATCCAAATAAAATTGTCCGTTAGGAGTGAAAATGACAGGGTTGCCTTGTGCTGTTGTCTTGGTTGCTGCATCTTTTACCCAGCTGCGCCACCACATTACGGTGGCTGTTTTAGACAATCCGCCTTCAATGATTTCATCCCAGCCTATCATTTCTTTGCCTTTCTCGTTAAAGAATCTCTCCATGTCATGAATGAACCATGATTGCAGTTCTTCTTCGGTTTTCAGATTATTGTCATGCATACGTTTCTGGCAGTCCGGACATTTTTTCCAATTGGTTTTTTCTACTTCGTCACCTCCTATATGTACATACTTATAGGGGAAAAGGGCTATCAGTTCTGCATAAACATTCTTGCAGAACTCCAATGCAGAGTCTTTCCCCGGACAAACAGGTGAGGAGAAGACGCTTCCCCAACCGGTTTCGTTAAAACAGGAAACACCTTCATAGTTACTTACAGCTGCCAGCATGTGTCCCGGCATATCAATTTCGGGAATAATATCTATGCCTCGTATTTTGGCGTATGCTATGACATCCTTGATATCTTCCTGAGTGTAGTAGCCTCCATATAGGGTGTCACCTTCTACGATGCGTATCTTGTCTTCGGGAATTGCCATATCCGGATTGTTATCAGTCTTTGACTGACGTATGCATTCGCGGTCATGGGAATTGAATTTGCGCCAGGCTCCTTTTTCCGTCAGTAAAGGATATTTCTTGATTTCGATACGCCATCCTTGGTCATCGGTAAGATGCCAGTGGAATTTATTCATCTTGTAAAGGGCCATGACATCCAGTAATTCTTTCACCTCATCTATTGTGTAGAAATGGCGGGATACGTCCAGCATAATGCCTCTCCATTCAAAGCGGGGGGCATCTTGAATGTTAACGGCCGGTATGGCCCAGTCTGTACCTTTAACAATTTCTTTAGATTCTATTTGCGGGGGAAACAGCTGTCTGAGGGATTCGATACCTGCAATGACACCTCCGTAAGAGTTACCTGTAATGTTGACCTTATCGCTCTCGGCTGTCAGGGTATAGGCACCTTCTTTTCCTTGAACATCCCCCAAGGCAAGGGTGATGGTTCCTTCGCCTTCTTTGACTTTAAGGTCGTAGCCTGTGGCTCTGGAAAGCATATCGGCCAAATACTCGGCTGCGGGAATTAGTTCGGCGTCAATAACACCGATGGAGGTATTACTTTTCAATACAAAAGCACCGTTTGTTTCCTCCAGATGGTTGGTTATGGGTACAATGGATACCTCTTTTGTTACAGGGGGAGTACTGGTACATGCTCCCAACATCAATGTGCCTGCTAACATACAGGCGGTCATTAACTGTTTATGTGTACATTTGGTCATAGGATAATAAATTAGGTTATTGGACAAAGATAACAGAAATATTGGGAAAAACGATATTATTTGGCGGGATATTGGAAAGTAACCAGTACTCCTTTATGGTCTGTAGGCCATACGCCCAATGGTTCTATAAACTTGTCTTTAGATGTTTCCTGAACACGCTGTGCACGGACTATGGAATTTTTCGGACCGAAAATGGCGGCGTCTTTCACTTTCAACCCCTTTTCGGGATAATACCAAATGTAATCTATACGGTCGCGTTCATCTGCTTTGGGAGCCCAGGTTATTTTGTCGGCGGGCTTTGCCGGATTATCCGAAGGATAAGTGAAGCCGGGATAGTTTAATACATCTGGATAGAATTCTCGATAGGCGTCTTTCAATCCGGCTTCGTCTAACAGGACAGGAACTGTCCAGGGGATTACAAAGCCATGATGGTCATACAGGTCTTTGGTCTCTTCAGTCCAATCTTGATGTGACGGTTCATTAAAATCTCCTCCTAAAATGATGGTGTAGCCGGCTGCACGATCTTTTTTTGCCTGTTCAATGAATAGTCTGATGGCGTCATCGCGTTGTGAGGCTACATTTCTCTTTAATACTTCTTCTACGGTAGTGGGGATAGGGATTTCTTCCCAAGTAGAGCCATCATATCCGCGTACATTATAATAGGCGTCATCCAAATAATCAAGATGAGCGGTGTAGACTGCTATTTTCTGTCCGTTTATATCGGCTGTAAGGCGATAGATACTGCCGTGGTCATTCTTTTCGGGGAAAACGGTTAATGAATCAGTGATGGGGTATCGGCTTAACAGACCTGTATCATAGGTATAGAAGGAGTAATAGGTTTCTCCTTTTTCCTTTAATGATTGCACTAGGCGGGCAGTGAAATTGGTGTTTTCGTAATTACGTACTTCGCTCAATGTGACGAAGTCCGGACGAAGACGGGCTATTTCATTCACAATAGCGTCGTAACCACCGGGAATTACAGTTCCTTCTTGCCAAATGTTCCATTGAAGAACGGTGAATTCTTTCTCTTTTTGTGAACATCCCAATAGGAAAGGGAACAGCAAGAGTAGTAAAAAAAGTTTTTTCATATTCTGTTGATTTATAAGGTTGTTAATTCAATTCTAAATTTACTCATATTTTCGTTTAGATTGACAATGCGGAAAACATTAAAACAGATTTTTAGTAAAATGATTCTGCAATCATACCACAAAATGCTAAACTTATAGAACGGAATAAATCACTTTTAAATTCCCATTTATCATCTAGTGGTATATTGCGTATAATCATATTTAATAATTTGTGTCAGTTTGGACAATCAACGGTGAATAAAAAATCAATCAGGAGAATCCATCGCCAGTTTTTCACGTAAAAACTGTCCCGTATAAGATGCCGCACATGCTGCAACCTCTTCCGGAGTGCCCGCAACTACCAGATTTCCTCCCATATTTCCTCCTTCGGGTCCTAGGTCAATCACATGGTCGGCACATTTTATCACATCCATATTATGCTCGATAATGATAATGGTATGTCCGCGGCTGATTAAGGCTTCAAATGCTTCCAGCAGTTTCTTGATATCATGAAAATGCAGACCTGTGGTTGGTTCATCGAATACAAAAATAGTGGGTTGTGCTTTCTCTATGCTCAGAAAATAGGCTAGTTTTACGCGTTGATTCTCGCCACCGGAAAGAGTGGAGGAGGCTTGTCCCAACTTTATATATCCCAATCCCACTTCTTGTAATGGAATTAGTTTCTTCACTATCTTTTTTTGATTGTATTCGGCAAAGAATTCAATGGCTTGATTCACTGTCATTTCCAGAATATCATAGATGTTCTTATCTTGAAATTTTACTTCCAGTGTGTCGCTCTTGAAACGTTTTCCATGACAAGATTCACATTCTAATACCAAATCTGCCATAAATTGCATTTCAACGGTTACCGTACCGTCACCTTTGCATTCCTCACAGCGCCCGCCTTCGGTATTGAATGAGAAATATCCGGCAGTATATCCCATTTGCTTGGCAAGAGGCTGTTCGGCAAAGAGTTTTCGTATTTCGTCGTATGCTTTTACATAGGTTACCGGATTGCTGCGTGATGATTTTCCGATAGGATTCTGGTCTACAAATTCAATATCTTTCACTAGCTGTACATCCCCTTCCAAAGAGATGAACTCACCCGGCCGTTCGCTAGCTTCACTATATTCGCGTTTCAATGCCTTGTAAAAGACATCACGTACCAACGTACTCTTCCCCGAACCGCTGACTCCCGTAACTACCGTCATTACATTCAGTGGAAATTTTACGTCAATGCCTTTAAGGTTGTTTTCACGCGCACCTTTTATTTCTATATAATTGTTCCACGGACGATGGCATCGGGGAATCTCTATGTTTTCTTCTCCCAACAAATAGCGCACCGTATAACTGTTACTGTTTCTTTGAAGATCGTTCATGTTGCCTTGATATACTATTTGTCCTCCTAAACGTCCTGCTTGAGGACCGATATCAATGATATAATCGGCAGCACGGATTATTTCTTCATCATGTTCTACCACTACTACGGTGTTTCCCAGCTCCTGTAACTGACGAAGTACTTTTATCAGCCGGTCGGTGTCACGGCTGTGTAATCCGATACTGGGCTCGTCCAGGATATAGAGTGAACCTACCAAGCTGCTGCCTAATGAGGTGGCCAGATTGATGCGCTGGCTTTCACCGCCGGAGAGCGAGTTGCTGAGACGGTTCAGTGTAAGATATCCCAAACCCACATCCATGAGGAAGTTGATGCGGTTGGTAATTTCCGTTAAGATCCGTTTGGCGATGGCTGTGTCATGTGCATCTAGTTCTAGAGTGCGGAAGAATTCTTTTAAGTCGTGAATAGGTAAGTCAACCAGTTGAGAGATGGATTTTCCACCTACTTTTACATAACCGGCTTCTTTTTTCAAGCGTGTTCCGTGGCAGACAGGACAAATAGTTTTTCCCCTGTATCGTGCCAGCATCACACGATATTGTATTTTATATTGGTTTTCTTCCAGCATTTTGAAGAAAGAATCTATACAGGCCTTATTTCTAGGTCCATGCCATAAATAATCTTTTTGTTCCTGTGTCAGTTCATAATAAGGGGCGAAGATGGGGAAATCGTGGGCGGGAGCTTCATGAATGAATTCCTGTAGCCATTCCCCCATCTTTTCACCACGCCAGCAAAGGACAGCTCCGTCATATACACTCAGAGCACGGTTTGGAATCACCAGATGTTCATCTATACCTATCACTTTACCGAAGCCTTCGCATTCGGGACAAGCGCCGAGAGGGGAATTGAATGAAAACATTTGGTCATTCGGTTCTTCGAATTTAATTCCGTCGGCTTCGAATTTAGTGCTGAAAGAGAATAGCTGCGTACTTCCGTCAGCAGAGTAGAAGCGGAGGAGGCAATTCCCGTCTCCCTCGTACATGGCCGTTTCGGCAGAATCGGTGAGGCGGCTGATACTGTCTTTGCTATCATCGGCTGTCATGCGATCTACCAGCAGATAGATGTTTTGTTTTTTATCTTCGGCAGCTGTTTGTTGCAGAAAATCTTCTATACGGACTATTTCACGGTTCACCTCTATACGGGTAAATCCTTGTTTCAAGTCCATTTCCAGTTGCTGGAGCAGTGTACGGCCTTCACGGGGCATCATAGGAGTGAGAACCGTGTATTTCGTTCCTTTAGGAAAGGAAAGCATACAGTTTACAATATCTTCAATGCTATGTTTTTTCACCAGTTGCCCGCTAATGGGGGAATAAGTCTTCCCCACGCGTGCATAGAGCAGTCGCAGATACTCATATATTTCGGTGGAAGTACCCACGGTGGAACGAGGATTGCGGCTGTTCACTTTTTGCTCTATGGCGATAGCGGGTGGTATACCTTTGATGAAATCACACTCAGGCTTGCTCATGCGGCCCAGAAATTGGCGGGCGTATGATGACAGGCTTTCTACATAGCGTCGCTGACCTTCAGCGTATAATGTATCAAAAGCCAAGGATGATTTTCCGGAACCGGATAGTCCCGTGATGACGACCAGCTTGTTGCGTGGAATGTTTACATCGATGTTTTTGAGGTTGTTTACCTTTGCTCCTTTTATGGATATATAGTTACTTTCTGACATTCTTTATTGAATTTGGTTTAATATGCAAAGATAATTATAAGTTTTCTTATCTTTGCAAGCGTATTAAACAAGAATAACAAAATGAGAGCAAAAACTATTCTTCTTTTATTGATAGCACTACTTTTTACTTCTGTCGTCAGTGCTCAGACACGTTATCCTAAACGTGAGTTCCGCGGTGCATGGATTCAGTGTGTGAATGGACAGTTCCAAGGGATGCCGGCAGAGAAGATGCAGCAGCTATTAATAAATCAACTAAACAGTCTGCAAGGCGCAGGCATTAATGCGATAATTTTTCAGGTACGTGCAGAAGCCGATGCCTTGTATAAATCTTCTTATGAGCCGTGGAGCCGCTTTCTTACAGGAGTGCAGGGCAGAGTGCCTTCACCTTACTGGGACCCGATGCAGTTCATGATTGATGAATGCCATAAGCGTGGAATGGAGTTCCATGCCTGGATTAACCCTTACCGTGCCAAGACAAAGGGAACTACTGCCTTATCACCCATTCATCCGTATAATAAGAATCCGGAACGTTTCGTGAATTATGCTGGTCAACTTTATTTTGATCCGGCTTTGCCCGAAAACCGTAAATACATTTGCAAGATTGTGCGCGATATTGTTACCCGTTATGATGTGGATGCCATTCATATGGATGATTATTTCTATCCTTATCCCAACCCGGGCGAAGATTTTCCTGATCATGTCAGTTTTGCGCAATATGGTCGCGGATACAGTAATAAAGCCGATTGGCGCCGTGACAACGTGAATGTGCTGATAAAGGAAATCCATGAGACAGTGCGCGAGTGTAAGCCGTGGGTGAAGTTCGGTGTTTCTCCTTTTGGTATCTACCGCAACAAGAAAAATGATCCGAATGGAAGTGATACACGCGGTCTTCAGAATTATGATGATTTATATGCAGATGTGCTGATGTGGATTAATAATGGTTGGGTAGATTATAATATCCCTCAGATTTATTGGGAAATAGGTCATCCTGCTGCCGATTATGACAACTTGATACATTGGTGGGCAAAACATGCCGCTTCGCGTCCGTTATTTATCGGTCAGGATGTGATGCGTACGGTGAACAAGGCGGATGCCCGTAATCCGTTACAAAACCAGATGCCTGCCAAAATGAAGTTGCAACGGTCGCTTCCTACCGTGCAGGGAAGTTGTCAATGGTATGCTGCTGCAGTGGTGGATAATGCCGGCAATTACCGCACTATGCTGGAGAAGGAGTATCATCGTTATCCGGCTTTGATTCCTGAATCTCCTTTTATGGACGATAAGGCTCCAGGTAAAGTAAAGAAGGTGAAGATGGTATGGACGTATGAAGGTCCGGTACTCTTCTGGACAGCTCCGAAGGCAAAGGACGAGATGGACAAAGCTGTACAATATGTGGTTTATCGCTTTGATAAAAAAGAAAAAGTCAATTTGGATGATGCTTCCCATATTGTAGCCATTACCCGTGACCATTTTTATCCATTACCTTATAACGATGGAAAAACGAAGTACCAGTATGTGGTGACAGCGTTGGATCGTTTGCACAATGAGTCGAAGGGTACTAAAAAGAAAGTAAAACTGTAAGAAGCGGGAGTGTTTCTTTAATTTTAGATTTTATTTTTACTGCCACTGCCTGGGTATTATATTCACGTCCTATCGATGAATAAAGAATTCCGGGGCAGTGGCAGTTGATTTGTATGCCGCCTGTTTTCCGGGTGCTATATTGTTTATGTTGAAATCAGGAAAAGGTTATAACATCTGTAATCCATCTATTGCGGCTTTATCTAATCAGTGATGACAAAGAGTTGATGATTATTTCCGGAGCCGATCATACGGATTTTTTTGATGATTTCCCATAATCGTCCTATTCTCAGTAAAGCAGGAACCCTGCCACTCCGCAAAGTATAATCATTAATATAGGATTGATTTTGTATTTCCGTGTACCTATAAAGGTTACTAGAAAAATAATTATACTGATGATGAATTGATACAAATCTATTTGATAACTGCCGAAGTTTTCAGCATTCATCAAGACGAGTGCAGCTGCTGCCAGCAGACCTACTACTGCCGGACGCAACCCTTTGAATACGGCTTCTACAACCGGATGCTTTTGGTATTTCAAGAAGAACCGGCTGATGATTACCATTAATATGAACGATGGAAAAACTACAGCAAAAGTAGCTATACAAGAACCGAATATGGCCCAGTTTTCATTGTAGCCTGCATTCAATACCGCAGTATATCCCACATAAGTAGCAGAGTTGATGCCAATGGGACCCGGTGTCATTTGGCTGATAGCGATGATATCTGTAAATTCGCTGGCACTGATCCAATTATATCTTGTTACTACTTCTCCTTGTATCATGGACAACATGGCATAGCCTCCTCCGAAACCGAAGAGCCCTATTTTACAGAATGTGTAGAATAAATATAGAAAAATCATTTGGATGAATATTTATGTTTGTACTTGCCATATATAAAACCTCCCACGCCCGCTATTATGATAATGTAGACTGGAGACACGTCCAATACCCAGATAAGCAATGCGGATACTATTGGTATCCAGACAGTGTAACGGTTTATCTTGGCGGATTTTGCCATGGAGAAAGTGGGAGCTGCAATAAGGGCTACTACCGCCGGGCGAATTCCCTTGAATATATTCTCTACAATTGGGTATTGTTTGAACTGTTGAAAGAACAAGGCAATTGCCAATATGATAAAGAAAGAGGGGAGTATTGTGCCTAAAGCCATTGCCAATGCTCCACGGAATTTACGCAATTTATATCCGATAAATATGGCAATATTTACAGCAAATATTCCAGGTACAGACTGAGCGAGGGCTAATAAATCAATAAAATCCTCTTTGTCAATCCATTTTCGTTTGTCCACTATTTCATCTTGAATTAGGGGAACCATAGCATATCCTCCGCCAATAGTAAATAGTCCTATTTTTAGGAAGATAAGAAATGATTGTAAATAGAAATTCATTTTTTTAATTTTGTTTCATATAAGTGCTTGGTGGAACTCCGTAGTATTTCTTAAATGTATCCGTAAAATATTTGGGATCACTGAATCCCATCATATCCGAAACTTCGGATACGGTATAACGTTTGCTTTTCAATAAAATGCTAGCTTCGTTCATACGTACTTTACGTATAAAGTCACTGGGCGAATCATTGGTTAAGGCCTTTATTTTATTGTATAAACTACTCCGGCTCATATTCATTGCATCACATAGGTTTTCTACGTTCATTTCTTTGTTTATACTACTTTTTATGATGTCGGTAGCTTTTAAAAGAAATTCCTGTTCCAAACTGACCGTCGGATCATCTGATACCTCGTCTGCATTGAATTTGAATTGTGAGAAACGCTTTTTCATGATTTCCCTGTTCGCCAGAACGTTGGTTATGTTTGCTTTCAGTACTTCCATGTCAAATGGTTTGACTATGTATTTATCGGCTTTGGTCTGTAAGCCTTTGATAATACTTTCTTTATCGTTCAATGCGGTCAGCAATATGATAGGTATATGACTGGTTTCAATATTACTTTTCAATATATTGCACATTTTGTTTCCATTCATGATAGGCATCATTACATCCGACAGTATCAGATCAGGTTGTCGCTCTTTGATAAAATCCAGTGCTTCTTGCCCGTTTCCTACATCAGACACATGATAATCTTCCGATAGTGTATGCAATAGGAAAGTACGCAATTCCATATTATCTTCCACTATCAGAATGGAAGCGGCATGTGTTTTGACCGGCTTGTTTTTGATCTCTTTCACCAGTTCTTCCGGATTGCCTTCGATGACAGGCAGCGGGTCAATTACATCAGCTTTTTTGAATATACGGTAGTTGTATTTCCGACTTTTGATAGGGAATGCCAGTTTGAAGGTAGTTCCTACATTCTCTATACTGCTCATTGATATTTTGCCGGCATGGCTTTTTATCAGTTTGTAGGTAAGCAGCATGCCGATGCCGCTTCCTGTGATTTGCAGATTGATGGCATTATTCCCTCTGAATAGGCTTTTGAACATTTTCTTTTGTTCATTGGCGGGGATCCCGATTCCTGTATCTGTAATAGTGATGAACCAATGACTTTTATTTTTCTGAGTTTGCACAGTGACATTGCCCCCCTGACAGGTATATTTCAAGGCATTTGTCATCAGGTTACGGATAATGGAATCCATCTTGTTTCTGTCCAGCCATACTTCCTGGCTTTCGAAATTAGTTTCAAATATGATATTTATCTGTCTTTTGCGGGCATATAAATTGAACTGTTCCAAATAGTTTTTGATATAGTTGTTCAATTCGTATCGGGATACATATACAGTGGAGGTATACAGTTCCTCTTTTTCAAAATTAATCAGATTACTGGCTAACTCAGACAGATTGTCTGTATTTTGTATAGCTAGGTTGATATTGATTCTTCCCTGTTCGGACAGGTTTTCGTTTTTAAGAATCTCTCCCAAAGGAGCTTTTATCAAAGTCAGCGGTGTACGTATATCATGTGCCGTGTTGATAAAGAACCGGATTTTTTCTTTTGAATTGTTTCTGTCTTTCCTAAGCCACAAATAACGTAAGACAATTACTCCGACCAGTATAAAAATGATCAGATAAAGAATGCCTGCCCAAAAAGTAGCCCACCAAGGTGGGGTTACGGTTATGAAAAGTGAACGTTCTTCTAACAAATGGTGATCATCCATCAGGATGGCTCTCACTCTTAATTTATACTTACCGGGACCGATATTAGTGTAACGTATGCGGTTATCGTTCGTGAGTGAAGTCCATTCATCATAAAACCCTTCCAGTTTCCAGGAATAGACGATGTTGGAGGGATTATCATAATTGATGGAAGACACATCCAATGAAAAAATATTCTGGTCGTAATTCAGTATGATATGCCGGGTATCATCAATTTCTTTTTTTAAAGGGGAACCTTTTTCACCGGGCATTACTTTCTGATAGAGCAGTCGGAAATTATCAAATACCATTTTGGATTTGAATTGATGAGGCAGCGTGACGGTATCTGCCAGTTCAATGGCTCCGTCTCCACATCCGAAAATAAATTTTTTATCGCGTGTATGTACTCCGGCAGCTTGGTTAAAGCTGGTAGACATCAACCCTTGTTCTTTTGTCCAGTTAGAGAATATTTTTTCTTTTGTTTTGAAACGGGTCAACCCTTTTTCTGTACTAATGATCAAATCGTCTTCCAGAGCAGACAGTATGCAATGAATATTATTAGATATCAGAGCTGAATTATTGACATGGTAATTAGTTACTTTTTCTGTATAATTGTTGTAAATCCATATACCGGAACCATGTGTACCAATGAAAGTGATGTTCTTTTTACTTTGATAAATAGTATTTATGCAGCCTAGTTCGGAGTCTAGATTCACCGCTTTGAGCTCTTGATTGACCTTATTGAACTGATACAATCCATTGATAGTTCCTATCCATAAATTGTGGGCGTCCTTATTGGTGATATAGGTGATAGGGAAATCCATTTTATAACAATGCATTTCCTTTGTATCCATATCATAACTTTTTAAATTGTAATATCCTCCGGCCCAAATCAGATTATCCCAATCCTTATAAATACAACGAATATATTTATCCGGTTTTATGGTGTCATCATTTAATGTCTGGGGAATAAAATATTGTGTGGTCATGTTTTTCTTATCTATTTTGTACATTCCCGACATATATCCTCCTACTAAAATAATTCCTGGCCGGGATTCACATATAGAGATAAATACATGATTTTGATTAGGTGTGTCATGCTGATAAGTTGATAATAAATTCGTCCATTGTTTGGTGGAAGGACGGTAGCAACATACGCCATTATTGGTCGCATACCAAATATCTCCTTCAGAATCTTCCAATATATAGTTCACTTGGTTATCTATCAGTGAGTTGGGATTGTCGTAAGAGTGCTGTATCCATTTATATCCGGGATATTTCTCGGAATATACAGTAATTCCTATAGGATAGACTGCCATCCATAATTTTTGATCATCATCAATATAGATATCATTAATGATATTACCGTTCATTTTATTGGAATGGTTGTGGTCGGCATTTAGAAAATTTGTCAATTCGTAAGTGCCCAAGTTTAATTTATATACGCCTGCGCCATTAGTTGCTATTAGCACCTCGTTTTCATTTTCTTTACTTGCTATGATAGAGTTGACATTAATGTCTTGTAGTCCGTTGTGTACATCAATCAGTTGGCGGCTATGGATATTGTATAGATAAATACCATCCAGCAAGGTACCTATTACTAGCATTTGGGTTTCCGGATGAAAATAGATGTAGTTCACTATATGAAAATTATCCAGTTCCGGATGCTTGATTGTTTCTAATCGGCCATGATTCAGTTTTGCACAGTAAATCTTGTGGCTGGAGGCTAGAAAATATTGATTGTTCGTAGATTTCGCAATATATGTGATTTCTTCCTTGATAGGACTTTCCAGTTGAATAAGTTCATGGGTATCTATGTCGAAAAGATATTGTTTGTTTTTAGTGCAAAGCAATATATTGTTGTCTTTGGAGTCAAGAAATGAAGCAGTGAGCGGCAGTCCGCTGTTGCTTTTGTCCTTACTGGCAAAATCGCAAACTAGTTCAAATTTGTCTTGTAGAGAATTGTATTTGAATAGATGACCGGTTTTTCCTATCTCCCAAACCACTCCTGCCGTATCTGTTTGCAAAGTGTTCAAGTTAGGAAAAAAGTTCAATAGTTTTCCGTTGGCTGTTAAGCTATAGTGTGTGTATTGTTTTCCGTTGTACCTGTCTATTCCTTCGTGAGTGAGAAACCACATATAGCCCTTTTTATCTTTTCGTATAGATAAAACTCTACGGCTGCTCAAACCATTCTGAGTATCCAGATACTGGTATAGTTGAGCAACGGCAGGTGTTACCAAAATAACAAAAAGGCATATAAGTAAAAGAATTCTTCTCATATTATTAGGAGGCAAAATCCTTACAAAGTTCGTAATTTCCCTTAACATATCAAAATCTGTTATATACAAAAAAAGCGGTAATCAGTCCGACTCACCGCTTTTTTAGTAAATATAACAAATCGTTTTTATTTTTTGTTCATCTCAATCCATTTTCTAGCATTGACAAATGCTTCCATCCATGGAGTAATCTGATCGTTCTTTATTCTATCAGCCGGATAATAAGCATTTTGCCATGGGAAACAAGAGCGTTCCAGATGAGGCATCATGGCCAAATGGCGACCGTCAGGACTGGCCAGACCGGCTACGCTGTAATCCGAACCGTTTGGATTGCCAGGATACTCATCGTATGAGTATTTCAATACAACCTTGTATTTATCTTCATGATATGGCAATGAGAATTTACCTTCTCCATGGGCTACCCAGATACCAAGCTTACTTCCGCTTAACGAACCGAACATGACGCTTCTATTCATAGGAACAGTAACACCTACAAACTTGGATTCGAATTTATGTGAATCATTGTGCAGCATTTTCGCTTTCTTGGTGAAGTCTGGGTTAATCAGGTTTAATTCTATCATCAGCTGGCAGCCGTTACATACGCCCAATGACAATGTATCTTTGCGTGCATAGAAGTTATCCAATGCAGCTTTGGCTTTGGGATTGAACAAGAAAGCTCCGGCCCATCCTTTAGCAGAGCCTAAAACGTCCGAATTAGAGAACCCACCGCAGAATACGATGAAATTGATGTCCTCTAATGTCTCACGTCCGCTGACCAGATCGGTCATTGTTACATCCTTCACATCAAATCCTGCCAAATAGAGCATGTAGGCCATTTCGCGTTCGCCATTGGTTCCTTTTTCACGGATAATAGCCGCTTTGATACCTGTCGGAGTACGACGGTCGGGGTTAAGGCCGAATTGTGAAAGTTTGCCGGTGAATGATTTGTCGAATACAAATTCCAAAGGTTGTTTCTTGTAGTTCTCGAAACGTTTTTTGGCGCAGCCGTTCATGCTCTGCTTGCGGTCTAGCAAGTAAGAGGTAGAATACCATACATCGCGCAGATAGTCTATGCCGAACTGGTAAGTCGCATCTCCCTTTTCTACCAGGATATGCCGTTCTTCAGTCGGTTTACCTAATTTTACGTAGCCTATGCCTGCGTCTTCCAAGATTTTTTTCACTTCTTCTTTGTGCTTATCTTTTACTTGGATAACAATACCCGGATTTTCGGCGAACAATATCTTGATAATGTCATCTTCCTTAATCTTGTTCAGGCTGATTTCCATACCACCTTCCATATTCGAGAAGCACATTTCAAGCAGTGTGGTAATAAGACCACCGGCAGAAATATCGTGACCGGCCATAATCAGACCTTTATTTACTAATTCTTGTACAGCCAGGAATGCGTCGCGGAAATATTCAGGATTTTGTACAGTCGGTACATCGTCACCTACTTTGTTCAGTGATTGTGCAAAAGCAGAACCTCCCAGACGTAACTTGTCAAAACTGAAATCAATATGGTAGATAGTGCTCTTTTCATCATTTACCAATACAGGAGAAACCACTTTCTTCACATCCGAGACTTCGCCGCCGGCTGAAACGATGACAGTTCCCGGACTAATGATCTTCTCACCGTTAGGATATTTCTGGGTCATAGATAAAGAATCTTTTCCGGTCGGTACATTGATTTGCAATGAGCAGCAGAAATCGGAAAGGGCTTTTACGGCAGTGTACAGGCGGGCGTCTTCACCTTCCTGTGCGCGGCATGGCCACATCCAGTTGGCAGACAAGGAAATGCTGTCCAATCCTTCCGCCATCGGGGCCCATACGATATTAGTCAGTGCTTCGGCTACCGACAAAACAGAGCCTGCGGCCGGATTGGCTAAGGCGGCTTGGGGAGCATGGCCTAGAGAAGTTGCTATACCTTTTTCGCCACGATAGTCGAGGGCTACTACACCACAATCGCTCAGAGGCAACTGAATTTCACCTTGACATTGTTGGCGAGCGATTTTACCGGTTACGGAACGGTCTACTTTATTGGTTAACCAATCTTTGCAAGCAACAGCTTCCAGCTGAAGTACGCGGCGGATATATTCATTTAATTTGGAAGTTTCGTATGAAACATTTTCATAATGGCGCTCTACGGTCTTGTCAACCATGTAGGTTTTCGGAGAAGAACCGAACATCTGATCTACTGCCAGATCGAACGGACGTACCCCATCGGCCTGTTCGAAAGCAAAGCGGGCGTCTCCGGTTGTTTCACCTACGGTATACATCGGCGCACGTTCGCGATCAGCAATTTTTTGTACATGTTCAATAGCCGATTCGTCAATCAGCAATCCCATACGTTCCTGAGATTCGTTGGCGATAATTTCTTTGGCAGACAAAGTCTGGTCACCGATAGGTAGTTTGTCCATATGAATTAATCCACCGTTTTCTTCTACCAATTCGGATAAACAATTCACGTGGCCGGCCGAACCGTGGTCGTGAATGGAAACAATCGGGTTGTTATCTTCTTCACACAATGCGCGGACTACATTATAGGCACGTTTTTGCATTTCCGCATTGGCACGTTGAACGGCGTTTAGTTCGATTCCCGATGAGTACCGGCCTGTCTCAACAGAAGAGACCGAACCTCCACCCAAGCCGATGCGATAGTTATCACCACCCATTACAACGACTTTATTTCCTTTTTCGGGATGTCCTTTCAGACAGTCGCGCTGAGTACCGTAACCTACTCCTCCTGCCAGCATAATCACTTTGTCGTATGCATACTTCTCGCCGTTTTCCTGGTGCTCGAATGTCAGTACAGAACCACAAATCAGCGGTTGACCGAATTTGTTACCGAAATCGGAAGCACCGTTGGAAGCCTTGATTAAGATCTGTTCCGGAGTCTGGTATAACCATTGGCGGACAGGAAGGATGTCTTCCCATTCGCGTCCCTCATCAGTACGGGGATAAGAGGTCATATAAACGGCAGTACCAGCAATGGGCCATGAGCCCTTGCCACCACCCATACGGTCACGGATC
>ERZ779865.1292-NODE-1292-length-18824-cov-9.651766_pt1 | contig 18824 bp, 15 predicted proteins | sample MGYA00433088_ERZ779865 | MGnify/ENA primary metagenome ERZ779865 (study PRJEB29588, sample SAMEA2151703) | human gut metagenome | biome: human gut; feature: human-associated habitat; material: faeces | place: Denmark | collected 2008/2010 ... | reverse complement strand
CGGCACGGCCTGCCCCGGGCGCGGTCGTCGCTCGGCCTCTGCTGGGAGGCGGGCATCGGCACGGAAGCGGATATCCAGAAGGCCGTGGCCTGCTACCGCGACGCCGCTGAAAAAGGCGAGCCCTTCGCCATGGCCCGCCTCGGCTACGCCTACGAAAAAGGCGAAGGCATCGAAAAAGACGACCGCCTTGCCATGCAGTGGCTCATCAAGGCGGCCATGCGCGGCGACAAAGGCGCGGTGCACACCCTGCGGGAAGACTTTGACTACCATATCTGAAACGGAAAGAACGGAGAATTGACTCCGTTCTTTTTTTGCGTGCCCGAACAGGAAAAACGCCGGAAACCGCGGGGAAAATATCTTTTTCTTGTGCGCCGCCAGCGGGAATGCTATACTCCTTACAGACATGACCGCAGGTCATGAAATGATAAAAATTTCACGGGGGGGGTCAGGGACGACCTTCTCCGTACCTCCTCCCGTATTCGTGTACGGGAGGTTTTTATAATGGAGAAAAAATATGCCCGCCTCGCCGCTCTGCTCGCGGCGGCGGTGCTCTGCGGAAACGGCGCGCCGTCCATGGCGGATGAATTAGTTGGGAACGGGGACAACGAATGGCATATCGTAATAGACAGCGATTATAACGGCGATGTATATGGGCATAAGGACGAAATTAATACGACGACCGGCGCAGTGACGGGCCATGTGGAAATGACGGGCGGCGACGTGGATGGGGTTGTATACGGCGGCTACAGCGTCTATCGCGCGGTCACCGGCAGTATGGTGACGATCACCGACGGTACAGTGAATGACAAGATATGCGGCGGCTGCAGTGCCATGAACGCGGCGACCGGCAATACGGTGAAGATCTCCGGCGGTATAGCGGGCTCGGATGTATGCGGCGGCCACAGTGAAATGGGCGCGGCGACCGGCAATACAGTGACGATCACCGGCGGCGGCAAAGTGGGCGGAGATGTATACGGCGGCTACAGCTGGAGCGGGAGCGGCGAGGTATCCAACAATACGGTGACGATCACCGGCGGCGGCAAAGTGGGCGGAGATGTATACGGCGGCCGCAGCAACGGGAGCGGCGAGGTATCCAACAATACGGTGACGATCACCGGCGGCGAAGTGACTGGGGATATATTCGGCGACTCAGTGTTTACAGGTGTATACGGCGGCTTGAGCAACGGGGGCGCGGCGATCGGCAATACGGTGACGATCAACGGCGGCGACGTGGATGGGGTTGTATGCGGCGGCTTGGGCCTCGAGGGCGCGGCGACCGGCAATACGGTGAAGATCTCCGGCGGCAGCGTGACTGGGGATGTATACGGCGGCTGGGGCAACGGGGTCAACACGGACGTTACCGGCAATAAGGTGGCGCTCCTCGGCTCGGCTATCGTCTCGAACGCCCATCTGTATGGGAGTAACAAGGCGGGCACCGGGAATACGCTCCTTATCGACGGCTGGAGCGGCAGCACGCAGTCGGTGAAAAATTTTGAGACCATCCGCTTCCAGGGCGTCACATGGGATTCCGGCGGCACGCTCCTCACCATCATAAAAGGCGCGGGGGGCGAACTGGAAAATACCAAAATAGATGCGGGGCATGTGGTGATCCTCGGCGGCCGCACGCCGCAGGTGGGCGAATCCATGACTTTGATCCAGCGGGAAGGCGGTCTGGGAGATATTGACGATTTGCAGGAAAAAAAACAGATTCAGCTGACCGCCGGGGTCACGACAGAACTCGCAGGGACGTTGTCTCAGGAAACGAAAGGCTCACAGGATGTAGTGCTGAGGATAGACAGCGCTCAAAGATCGGGTCAGACCGATCTTGTGGGTGAGAACCGTCTCGCGGGCGCGGCCTTCGTGAATCAGGGCGCGGACATCGCCGCCGATTCCCTGCGGCTCCTGGACGACGGGTACCACTACGGCACCCAGACCTTCGGCGCCGTCTACGGCAACCGCAGCCAGTATGATGTGGCGAGCGACATCAAGATCAACGGATGGAGCGAGATCGCGGGCTTCGGGAATATCCATGAAGTGAAGGGCGGCCGCCTCGCGTGGGGCGTCTTCTATGAAAACGGCACCGGCAACTACCGCACATGGAATACATTCAATAACGAGATGTTCCGCGGCGACGGGAGCCTCCTCTACAACGGCGGCGGCGCGGCTATCCGTCTCACGAAAGACAGCGGCATGTACTATGAAGCGTCGCTGCGCGCAGGCACCCTCTCCTCGTCCATGACAGACGCCGTGAGAGACGGATACGGGAACAGCTATGGCTTTGACAGCGACAGCACCTACTGGGGCGCGCACGTGGGAGCGGGGAAACTCATCCAGAGAGGCAGCGGCCAGTGGGACATCTACGGCAAGTATTTCCACACCGACATCGACGGGGACAGCTTCGAAATGGGCGGCGACCGGTTCAGCTTCGACAGCGTGACCAGCGACCGTCTCCGCCTCGGCGCGCGGTACACCGCGGACACGGACAAAGCGTGGAGCCTCTACTGCGGCGCGGCCTATGAATACGAATTTTCCGGCGACAGCCACATGAAGGCGGGTCAGTTTGACGCGCCCGAGCAGAGCTTGCAGGGCTCGACCGTCTTCGGTGAGATCGGCACCGTGTGGGGCCGGAAAGACTCGCCGTGGAGCATGGACGTCAATCTCCGGGGCTACGCGGGCGAGCGGGAAGGCTTCAGCGGCATGGTGCAGCTGGCGTACGCTTTCTGAAATATAAAAAGGAGGACTTGATCAGTCCTCTTTTTTGATGGCACAGACACGCCGTAAGGCAGGTCCCGCAGAGAGCGGGCCGCGCGTTTTCTTTCTGCCGGGAAAGCCCCGGCAGTGTGCTTCTTTGGCATATGATGCCATGGTCACTTCATTTCACAGCCCGGAAAAGAAAGGTCGCAAAGAAAAGGGGCCGCCGGCCAGGCGAAAAATCCCTGTCGCCCGAACGCCGTTCCGCTCAGCCTGTAATTCCCTGTCAGCGCATTTCCGGCTTGAGCGTTGGTGCCATATTCCACCGTGACAATACAGGCTGCGGGACGCGGCCCGGCGTCCGTCCTCCTGCCGGCGCTTCATGCGCCGCCACCGGGATTTTTCTAATGGCCGGTGTCATCAAGCCGCTCACCTTAGGAGCGGCCAGCAAAGTGCGCCGCCGCAAAACAAAAGGCGGCTCACACCGTCCGCCCGGCCCCGACGCCGGGCCCGCTCACTCTGGCTCTTACCTTTCTCATCCATTTCGACAGTCCTATAAAAAGAATTTCCTCGTCTGCGTACACTCCTTATTTACTCGTCTGCATCCGCACCGCCTGCATATAATGGTAAGCCTCCAAGGATGGCTTCCCAAAGGGAAGCCGACACAACTGCACCGTCTGCGTACTGCCGTCAACGAAGTATGTGGGTCTGCTTCGCCTGACAGAGAAAGCCCATCATCCAAGGATGGCCCCGAAGGGGCCGACACGACTTTCCTCAAATGCACATATACCCATTTCTCCCGTCTGGCTTCGTCGTGTGTGAGAGAAATTTAACTCTCTCGTCTGAACTCGCACCGCCTGAGAACCTTCCATCTAACACTGGTACAGCTCCCCGCCCATGCCGTCTGCGCCCGGTGCCCGCGAAGCGGGAGAAAAATCGGCCGGTGGCGTCAGCCGCAGTGCCTGTCTGAGCGACCGCAGGGAGCGAGTTGCGCGGAGGGTAGTGATCGGTCCGATTTTTCAGGGGCAAATGGGCGGCAGCTTTTTCTCTTTGCTTCGTTTCTCTTTTTTCTCTGGAGAAAAAGAGAAATGAAGCCTCAAATGCAGCTCGGAGCTATAGAATGAATCGTAGAAAAATGAAGCGCCATGCGGCAGCGCCGTTCATGCGCCTGCGCATATGGCAGGCCGGTGAAACGCGCGCCGCCGCGTGGTATACTGTAAAAAATTTTCGCGGCTTTCCGCCGCGGGCAGGAGCAGGAGGGACAGAGCGATGAAGATCGAGCGGATCAAAGGAGAATTTTCCGTGTGCAAAGTGGCGGCGTACCGCCCGGAGGATCTGGAGGGGGATTTCTGTTTTATCGGGAAGACCGACAGGGAACGGTCGCTGGTGTGCCGCGCGGAGCGGGCCCCGGCGGACGCGCTCGCCCGGGAAGACGGCTGGCGGGCTTTCCGCGCGGCGGGACCGCTGGATTTTTCCCTCACCGGCATTCTCGCGGGGATCGCTTCCGTCCTCGCGGCGGCGGGCATTCCGATCTTAGCGGTGTCCACGTATGATACGGACTATGTGCTTGTGAAGACGGAGCGGTATGAAGCCGCGCTGGATGCGCTGCGCGCCGCGGGGTATGATGTGGCGTGAGCCTTCGGGCCGCGGGCCTGTTTTTTGAATAGCCGATATAGATACAAGATATGGGGCCGGCCTCTGTTTTTGGAAAAGGAATGACGGTATAATAAAAGACAAGTTTATAAAGTACAACGGCGTCTGTTTCCGCAGGAACTGCGGACAGGCGCTTTTTTGCATCAGAGGAGGGATCGGTATGAAAAATCGGATGATAAAGGGACTGGCGGCTGCGGCTTTGGCGGGGGCTGCCGTGATCGGCGCGGCGGGCTGCGGAGGCGGTTCCGGCAGCGGGAGCAGCCATGTGCCGAAAAATACGATCGCCGTGGGCATCAGCGTGGATCTGGGATCTCTGGACCCGGCGGTGACCATGGACAACAAGCACTGGCAGGGGACCTATCCGGCCTACGAGAGACTGGTGCGCTACAAAGTGGAAAACGGCAAGGCCAGCACGGAAGTGGAAGGCTCTCTGGCGAAGTCCTGGACCGTATCGGACGACGGCCTCGTATGGACCTTCAAGCTGGACCCGGGCCACAAATTCTCCGACGGCACGCCGGTAGACGCTGCGGCGGTAAAATTCTCCATGGAACGGACCATCGCTATCGGCAAGGGCCCGTCGGAATATTTCAAGATGGTGAAGTCCATCGAAGCGCCTGATCCGGAAACGGTAGTCATCACCCTGGACCGTCCTTTCGCTCCGTTCCTGTCGAGCCTGGCTGTGAACGGCGCGGGCATCGTGAATCCGAAGGTCATGGAGCATGAGGAGAACGGCGACCGCGGCTCGAACTATCTGGCGACCCACACCATGGGCTCCGGCGCGTACGAGCTGAAGGAGATCGTACCGGGCCAGAAGATCACCCTCGAGCTGAACCCGAACTACAGCGGCAAGAAGCCCGCCATCGAACACGTGGTGTTCAATGTGGTGAAGGACCCGTCCGCACAGCGGCTGCAGCTGGAAAAGGGCGATCTGGATATCGCACAGGGCCTGCCGCTGGATCAGATCGAGCAGATGAAGAGCAATCCGGACATCCATATCTACGAGGACCCCTCTCTGGTGGCCAGCGTGGTCTACATGAATAACCAGAAGTCCCCTATGAACGACAAGCTCTTCCGTCAGGCTCTCTCCTATGCGGTTGACTACGACGGCATGGTGGAAGGCGCTGTCAAGGGCTACGGCAAGCAGCTGGTGACCCCGATCCCGGACGGACTGTGGGGCCGCGACAGCAGCATCACCGGCTACAAGCAGGACCTGACGAAGGCGAAGGAGCTGCTGGCTCAGTCCTCCGGCGCAGGCACCACGGAGCTGACCCTCCTCTATTCGGACAACCAGCCCTTCAATGAAGTGGAAGCGCTGATGCTCCAGAACAATCTGAAGGAGCTGGGCATCAACCTCAAGCTGGAAAAGACCGCATGGGCGGCCTTCCGTGAACGGGTCGACCAGGGACAGTTCGATCTGGCGCTCGGCACCTGGAGCCCGGACTACGCCGACCCGCAGTTCTTCATGAGCTACTGGTTCGATTCCGGCTACTGGGGTCTCGCAGGGAACCGGTCGTTCTACAAGAACGATGCGGTGGACAGCATCCTGAGACAGGCCGAAGGGATCACCGACCAGAAGGCCCGCACCGATCTCTACGGACAGGCACAGAAGATGGTGCTGGACGATGCGCCGTACCTCTTCCTCTTCCAGATGAATGTTCTCACGCCGATGCGGTCGAATATCGAAGGCTTTGCGTACAATCCGATGCTCGATTCGATGTATGACTTCGAGCACATGAGCAAGAAATAAAACGTCCTGTGTGACAAACGGGACGGCAGTGGTTTTACAGAACCAGGGAGCGGCGGAAAACGGCGTTCCCTGCTTTTGTCATTTCTTCTGTGGAGTTAGGGGGATAGTTTTTTATGATTTCCATGCAGTTTCTTTTGCGAAGGCTCATCCATCTGGTGCTGGTCTTCTTCGGGGTGTCCGTGGTGACGTTCTGCATCTCCCACGTGATCCCCGGCGACCCGGCGCGGATGCTGGTGGGGCCTCATGCGTCTCCGGAAACGCTGGCGGCGGCGCGGGCGTCTCTCGGACTGGATCAGCCGATCTGGACGCAGTACATCCAGTATATGACCGGCCTCTTCCACGGGGATATGGGCATTTCCATCCGGACCCAGATGCCCGTATCGGAGGAGCTGGCGAAATACTTCCCGGCCACGCTGGAGCTGACGCTGGCAGCGATGCTCATCGCCGTGGTGTTCGGCATCATCCTCGGCGTGGCCTCGGCGGTGCACCGTGACAAATGGGTGGACCATGTGAGCCGCATCATCTCTCTGGTGGGCGTCTCCATGCCGCTCTTCTGGTCCGGCATCATCGCGCTCATCCTCTTTTATAAAGTCTTTCCGATCTTCCCCGCTTCGGGACGGCTGGACGCCTTCCTTTCGCCGCCGCCTCACGTGACCGGGCTCTACATCATCGACGGGCTGCTGGCGGGCAATATGGACGTGGTGCTCTCCGCCATCCATCACCTCATCCTGCCGGCGCTGTGCCTGGCCTATGTACAGCTGGCCATCATCGCCCGGCAGGTCCGCTCCAGCATGATCGACGTGCTCGAGCAGGACTACATCCGCACGGCCCGGGCCTGCGGCATTCCCCGCCGGACCATCATCTATACCTACGCGCTGAAAAACGCGCTCATCCCCACGGTGACCCTCACGGGCCTCACCATCGGGGAACTCCTCGGCGGCGCGGTCATCACGGAGACCATCTTCGCCTGGCCGGGCATGGGGAAATACGTGATGGACTCCATCTCCTTCCTGGATTTCCCGGCGATCATGGGCTTCACGCTGGTGATCTCCTTCGGCTATGTACTGATTAATACCGCGGTGGATATCGTATACGGCATCCTGAATCCGCAGGTCCGGGAGGGGGGAGAGCAATGAACGAAACAGCAGCAGCAGTACGTCCTTCCCGATGGAAGGAGATCTGGGAGATCGCCCTCCGGAACAAGCTCACTCTCACGGGCTTTATCATCGTGGGGCTGGTGGTGCTCGTGGGGCTTCTCGCTCCGGTGCTGGCGCCCTACGACCCGAACCTCATGGATATCCCCGCGCGGCTTCAGGGGCCGAGCAGCGCCCATCCCTTCGGAACGGATGAAATGGGACGGGATATCCTGTCCCGCGTGATGTACGGCGCGCGCATTTCCATCGCCGTAGGCGTCATCATCGTCGCCGTATCGGCGGCCATCGGCGTCGTTCTCGGCAGTCTCTCCGGCTACTTCGGCGGCAGGATCGATCAGGCGGTCATGGCCGTGACGGATATGATCCTGGCCTTCCCGTCCATGGTGCTGGCGCTCGCGCTGACCGCAGCGATGGGCCCGGGCCTGCTCAATACGATGCTCGCGGTCATCATCGTGCGCATCCCCATGTACACCCGGCTCATGCGCGGGCAGGTGCTGGTCCAGAAGGAGCAGCAGTACGTCCGGGCGGCGCGCACCTTCGGTGAAAAGCCCTTCTGGATCGTGGCGCGGCACATCGTGCCGAACTGCCTCACCCCTCTCATGGTGCAGATGACCCTCGGCATCGGCGATGCCATCCTCATCGCGTCGTCCATGAGCTTCATCGGCCTCGGGGCCCAGCCGCCGACGCCGGAATGGGGCGCCATGATCTCCACGGCGCGCGTCTATGCGATCGACCAGTGGTGGTACGCGGCCTTCCCGGGCCTGTCCATCCTGATCACCATTATGGGATTCAATTTGATCGGCGACGGCATCCGGGACATCCTGGACCCCCGGTCGAGAAAGTGAGGGCTTATGGAACCGATACTCTCCATCAGACATCTGTCCCTCTCTCTTCCGGTGAAGAAAGGGATGGTTTCCATTCTGCACGATGTGTCTCTTGATGTGGCGCCCGGGCAGATCCTCGGCCTCGTAGGCGAATCGGGCAGCGGCAAGTCCATGACCGCCTTCGCCGTGACGAGACTGCTTCCCGGCGGAGGCCGGGAGAAGATCGGCGGCTCCATCCGCTTCTGCGGGGAAGAGCTCACCGAAAAGAGCGAAAAAGACATGCAGGCCATCCGCGGCCGGGATATCTCCATGATTTTCCAGGAACCCATGACCTGCCTCAATCCGGTATTTACCATCGGCCGGCAGATGACGGACGTGCTCATGACGCACCAGAAGATCAGCCGGTCCGAGGCCATGAAAAAGGCGGAGGACATGCTCACCTCCGTCCACATCCGGCAGGCGGCGGACGTGCTCCGGTGCTATCCCTACGAGCTGTCCGGCGGCATGCGCCAGCGCGTGATGATCGGCATTGCGCTCTCCTGCCGGCCGAAGCTCCTCATCGCCGACGAGCCCACCACGGCGCTGGACGTGACGGTACAGGCAAAGATCCTCTACCTCGTGCGCGAGGCCTGCCGCCGGCTCGGTACGGCTGTCATCTTCATTTCCCACGATCTGGGCGTCATTTCCCAGATCTGCGACCATGTGGCGGTGATGTACTCCGGGCACATCGTGGAATCGGGAGCCGCGGCAGACGTATTCAGCCAGCCGGAGCATCCCTACACGAGAGCCCTCATGGCAGCGGTGCCGAAATTCACCGTGTCCGCCGCCGCAGGGGACAAGCTCTTCGCCATCCCGGGGATCGTGCCCGATCCGTCCGAGCCCATGGCGGGGTGCCGCTTCGCGCCGCGCTGCCCCTATGCGACAGAGATCTGCCGCACCCGTCCGCCGGCGGATACCGTCACCGGCAGCGGCCATCTGGTATACTGCCACAACTGGGAAACGGCGGTCTCCTCCGCCGGCAATGCGTGGGGAAAGGGGGATGAAGCATGAGCGCACTGCTTGAGATCGAAAATCTGACGAAAACCTTCCGCACCCGCGGCTTTTTCGGCAAGGTGAAGGAGGTGCACGCCCTGAACGGCGTGTCCCTCACCATTCATAAAGGGGAATCCATCGGCATCGTGGGCGAGTCCGGCTGCGGGAAATCCACGCTGGCCAATCTCATCGTCCGTCTGGAGGAACCCACGTCGGGCACCATCCGCCTCGACGGCAAGGACATCACCCATCTGAAAGAAGAGGAGCTCCGGCCGCTCCGCCGGCGCATCCAGATCGTATTCCAGGACCCGTACTCCTCGCTGTCCCCGCGCATGACCATCGGCCAGATCGTGGCCGAGCCGATGCGCGTCCTCGGCGGCCACAGCGAGGCGGAGATCCGGGAGCGGGCGGAAACGCTCCTCCACATGGTAGGCCTCCAGCCGGGAGCACTGGCCCGGTATCCCCACGAATTTTCCGGCGGGCAGCGCCAGCGCATTTCCATCGCCCGGGCGCTCATGACCGAGCCGGAGATCCTCATTCTGGACGAACCGACCTCCGCGCTGGACGTGTCCGTACAGGCGCAGGTGCTCAATATCCTCACGGACCTGCGGGAGAAGCTGCACCTTACCTATCTGTTCATTTCCCACAATCTGGCGGTGGTGAAATACATCTCCGACCAGACCGTGGTCATGCGCCGCGGCGAAGTGGTGGAAATGGGGCCGTCCGACCGCATCCTCACCGCGCCCTCCGAGAAGTACACCCGGGAGCTCATCGAGGCCGTGCCCATGATCGGCAAGCCCTTCCGCCTCCTGGAAGACCCGGCGGAATCGCTGTGAGGAGGGGATGCCATGACAACCGATGAATTGAACGGACTGAAGCGGCTCATCGAACGCATGATGGGCTATTACAGCATCCCCGGATGCGCCATGGCCGTCATCGACGGCGATGACACCTATTATCTGCATTTCGGCCTGCGCGACGTGGAAGCCGGCGCGGCCTTCGACGGGAATACCGTCTCCGGCATCGGCTCCTGCTCGAAATCCATGACTGCCGCCGCGGCGCTTCGTCTGGCCGACAAGGGCGTGCTGGACATCGACGCGCCCATCGCCTCCTACGTGCCGGGCTTTGCCCTGTGGGACGAGCATGCCTCCGCCATGGTGACGCTCCGGGACCTCCTGTGCCACCGCACGGGCGTCGCCGGCCATGACGGCGCCTGGCCGGACAACAGCATTTCCCGCACGGACTTCCTCCGCCGCCTGAAATATCTGGAGCCGAACGCGCCGTTCCGCACGGTGGCGCAGTACAGCAATACCATGTACGCCGCCGCCGGGGGCGTGATGGAAGCCGTGACGGGTCGGAAATGGGAGGACATCCTCCGGGAGGAGATCTTCGAGCCTCTCGGCATGACCCACACCTACTGCCTCATGGGCGACGCGGAAAAAGAGACCGATCTGGCCGTGCCCTACCGGTGGCAGGAGGGCCTGCGCCGCATGGCCCGCTGGAATATCGACATGGCCGGGCCGTGCGGCTCCGTGATGAGCACCGCATGGGACATGGCGAAATGGCTCGCCTTCCACATCCGCGGCGGGATGGCCGGGGACCGGGCGCTGCTCACGCCGTCCCGCTTCCTTGACATGCACACGCCGCAGATCCTCATGGACTATCCCCACGTGCGCGGCGGCCGCTCCCTCGGCTACGGGCTGGGATGGCGCGTCATGGAATACCACGGCCACATCGTGCAGCAGCACACCGGAAAGATCGAAGGGTACAGCGCATTCCAGTTCTATCTCCCCGGCTCGGGGAAGGGCGCGGTGTATCTCCAGAATCTCCACGCCCCGGACAATCCATTCATCTTCGCTGTGCAGGGCTATCTGCTGGACGCCTTCACCGGGCGGCCGGTGGACGACTGGTACGCGGTCTATACGGAGAAAAAGAGGGACCATGCGCCGGAGGACATGTACCACCATCTGGAGCACGACTACATGCCCGCAGAGACCATTCCCGGCACGGCGCCCTCCCATCCCGCAGCGGACTACGCCGGCGTCTACGAAAATCCCGGCTACGGCCTCTTCCGCGTGCGGGAGGAGGCGGGCCGCCTCGTGCTGGACGAACGGGCTGTGGCGGGGCTGCTCCTCACTCACGTCCACTACGATACCTTCCGCGTGGAAGGCATCAAGGAGGACACCGACCTCTACACCCTGCCGCTCACCTTCTTCTCCGAAGCGGACGGAAAGATCGGCGGCTTCACCCTGATGCTGGAGCCGAAGGTGGCGCCCGTCCGGTTCCGGAAGGTGCAGTAAAAACGATACAGACCGGCTGCTTTGGCGGCCGGTTTTTTCGTGCCTGCGGCCGGCGGAATTTAGGAAAATTTAATTTATAACAGGGAAGCAGCGGCAGGACATGGATCGCTGTAACTCTTATAACGGACAGGCGGCGTTTTCCCGCAGGGGATGGCAGGATCGGGAAAAGTGCCGGCCCTGCCTGATTTTTTTTCGGATATCCATGAGCGGCACTTCTTTCTTTATGAGAAAACGAGAAATAAAAATTTAGAAAATTATGAAAGATGTGTTTCCATCGTGAGGTGAGGGGGAAAGCGGGGCCGGAGGCGGATTGATAGCCGGGGGATATGTGATACAATCAGGACAAGGCCGCATGGCAGCCCGAAGGGAAAGGGGCTGACGGGCCGGAATCGGCCGGAACTGATGGCCGGAAAGAGAGGAGATGTATATGAAAAAACTGTGGTTTATGGTCGCTGCGGCGCTGGCTGCGGGCGGGACGGCTTCTGCTGCCAATCCCTTCCGGGATGTGCCGGCGGACAGCTGGGCGTATCAGGCGGTGAGCACGTTGTCTGACAGGGGGCTCGTGGAGGGCTATCCGGACGGCACGTTCCGGGGAGAGCAGGCCATCACCCGCTATGAGATGGCGCAGATCACGGCCCGGCTCATGGCGAAGGAGGATCAGTACGGCGCGGAGGAGCGCGCACTGATTGACCGTCTCGCGGCGGAGTACGCGGAGGAGCTGGACAGTCTGGGCGTCGCCGTGGCGGAGCTGGAGAGAAAGACCGGGCAGATCTCCTGGTCGGGCGATTCCCGGATGCGCTACAAGGAGGACACCCGGGGCAGAGGCACCTGGGACGGCCGGGTGCGCATCACGGCGCAGGGAGCGGTGAATGACAGCACCACCGTGACGGGCCGTTTTTCCTCGGGGAATGTAAATTTCAAGAAGGACAGCGGCGGAAAGGTCAGAATGGACCGCCTGAATGTGCGCCACGATTTCGGCGACGCGGCGGTCGTGCTCGGCCGGTATGAGCTGGACATGGGCACGCAGGCCACCTGGCTCCAGGGGAGCGCCTTCGACGGCGCGGAGGGGCAGCTGGCTCTGGGGGCGGACAGTTCCCTCCGGTTCGGCTTCGGGCGCTTCAGCGACGCCATCCCGGCGGACCCCACCGGGACCTTCCATAAGGCGGAGGCCTTCTATGCGCAGGCAAAGACGGATCTCCACGGGGCGCAGCTCGGCGTGGATTATTTCCGCACTGCCGGCTTCATGGAGGACGGCAGTCGGCGCTCCGCCAATGTGATCGGCGGCAATCTCACGATCCCCGTGGGGGATTTCCGCGTGTTCGGCGATTATTACCGGGACACGAAGGGACCGGGCGAGCCGCGGATCTGGGCGGCCGGCGCGGGCTACGGCACGGCGGACCGGAAGAAGCCGGGCTCCTTCGGCGTCGACGTGGGGTACTACGATGTGGAGAAGGGGCTGTATCATCAGTATATGTCCGGCCTCGATATCGACGATTCGGTGTTCCTGCAGGACGGCCATTTCTGGCTCGCCACGGGAACGGTGACGCTCATGCCAAACGTGATGCTCCACGGGGAATGGGCCTTCGCGTATACGCCGGAGGGCAGCGGCTCGAAGGAGCTGTCCGATGCGTGGGAGCTGTCCCTCGTGTACAAATTCTGAGCAGCAAAAAAGAACGCCTGCGGGCGTTCTTTTTTTGTGTGCCGTTACTGAAAGAGCTCCGGCGGCAGGACCTTGTTTTTCCCTTCTTCCACGGAAAAGACGGAGGCGATGAGCTTCTGCGCATAGGGGGATTTCGCTTCCCGGAGGCCGCGGATGGTCTCCACCTCCCGGCCCTGCTTCATGACGAGGATGCGGTCGCAGAACTGGTCGGCCAGATAGAGATCGTGACAGATGAAAAGGTAGGTGAGATGCTTTTCCTGCTGGAGCGTCCGCAGCAGGGCGATGATATGGGCCTGCACGGAGACGTCCAGCGCGGACGTGGCTTCATCGAGGATGATGAGCTCCGGCTCGAGAGCGAGCGCCCGGGCGATGGCCACGCGCTGGCGCTGGCCGCCGGACATATGGTGCGGGTAGCGGCCGGCGAAATCCTCCGGCAGATTGACGAGGCGGAGCAGCTCCCGCGCCTTAGCCGGTACGTCCCGGGAGCGGATCAGTCCGAAATTCAGAAGGGGCTCGCAGAGGATGTCCTGGATGCGGAGCTTCGGGTCGAGCGCGGTGGACGGGTCCTGAAAGACCATCTGGACCGAGCGCCGGTGCTGGCGGAGCGCCTCGCCGGAGAGCATGGTCACGTCCTGCCCGCGGAAGAGGATGCGCCCTGCGGTGGGCTCCTCGAGACGGGTCAGGATGCGGGCGAGCGTCGATTTCCCTGAGCCGGACTCGCCCACGATGCCGAAGGTCTCGCCGCGGCGGACAGAAAAGGTGATATCATCGCAGGCGGTGAGCATGCGGCCGCCCCCGAGGGGAAACCGCTTGGTGATGTGTTCCATACGGATGATTTCTTCGTTCATGACAGGCCTCCCGGTCCGGGCACGGCCGCGAGGAGCTGGCGGGTGTAGTCAGTCTGCGGCCGGTAAATGACGTCCTCGGCGGGGCCGTATTCCACAGGGCGGCCGTCCTTCATGACGAGGATGCGGTCGGCCATATAGGCGGCGACGCCAAGATTGTGGGTAACGATGAGGATCGCCGTATTCACGGAGCGGGAGGCGTCCATCATTTCCTTCACGATCTGTGCCTGGGTGGTCACGTCGAGGGCGCTGGTGGGCTCGTCGGCGAGGAGGAGCTTCGGCCGGAGCGCCATGGCGAAGGCGATGCCCACGCGCTGGCGCATGCCGCCGGAGAGCTCGAAGGGATAGCTTTTCAGGATGCGTTCCGGGTCGGGGAGGCGCACCATGGCGAGCATGGACGTCATGAGGGCGTGCGCTTCGGCGGGGTTCTTCACGCCGTGGATGGAGAGGTAATCTCGGAACTGGCGGCCGATGGAGCGGATGGGATTCATCATGGCGCCGCAGTCCTGAAAGATCATGGACATATCCGGCCCGCAGAGCTTACGGCGTCTGGCCGGCGGCTGGGCCCGGGTGTCCTCGCCCTGAAAGAGGACCGTCCCCTCCGCGATGTGGCCGCCGCCGGGCAGGATGTGCATGATGGACCGGATGACGGTGGTCTTGCCGGAGCCCGATTCACCCACGATGGCGAGCACCTCGCCCGCGTCGAGCGTGAAGGACACGTCCCGCACGACCGGGGGCCGCCTGCCGTAGGCGATGCCCAGCTGTTTTACTTCAAGAAGCATGGAGTCCTCCTTTTATAAGGAAAATGCGCGGTCAGAGACTGGCGGGGCGGATGTCCTTTGTGATCCAGTAGTAATCCGCCGGCAGGATGCGCGCCCCTTCGATGCGGTTGCTGAAGACCATATTGGTCTTGGGATAGCCGTAGATGATGGCCGCGCCGTCGTTGAGAAGGATCTGCTGCATGCGGATGATCAGGTCGCGCCGGCGGGCCGGGTCGAATTCCACGGCGAGCGCATCGGAGAGTGCGTCGTATTCCGCATTGCTGTAGCCCGAGCCGTTCTGGGGATTGCGTCCGTCTGCATTCGTTTTCCAGTACCAGTTGAGATAGATCTCCGGATCGCCCGTATTGGCGGTGAGGATATTGGAAATGATCAGATCGTATTCGCCCCGCTTGGACATGCCGTCCAGCACATTGTAGTCCACGGACTGGAGCCTGATGTCGATGCCCACCTTCCGGGCGTCCGCCTGGGTCGCCTCGGCGAAGAGCGGCAGTTCCGCGCGGCTGGAATAGTAGACATAGTTCAGCTCCAGCTTCTGCCCGTCCTTTTCGCGGATGCCGTCGCCGTCGATGTCCTTCCAGCCGGCCTCCTCGAGGAGCCGGGCGGCCCGTTCCGGATTGTACGCATTGGGGTCCTTCAGCTCGCTGAAGCCGTAGTCCATAGAAGGCGGCACGGCAGGGCCGCCGGGGATGAAGGTTCCCTTCAGCAGCACGTCGGCGTAGGTCTGGCGGTCGCAGGCGGAAATGAGGGCGGCCCGGACCCGCTGGTCACTCAGGATATGGCCGGGGGCCACATTGAGGCGGGCCAGCACGGAGCGGAGCGAGGACATCTCGGAGATGGTGTATTTCCCCTTGTCCTCGAAGAGGGACAGGTCGCCGGGGCTCACGTTCACGATGAGATCGGTCTCGCCGGACTGGAGGGAGAGAGCCCGCGTATTGGGATCGTCGATGGAGGGGATCTCCAGATGCTGGAAGGGCACCTCGCCGCCCCAGTAATGAGGATTGGCCTCGAGGGAGGCGTGGGACCGGGAGAAGGATTTCACGACGTAGGGGCCGGTGGCGACGGGGCCGTCCTTCCGGTAGTCCCGGTCCGTGACGGAGGTGTCGATGATGAGGAACAGCGGGTCCGCCAGCATGCCTGGAAGACCGGGGACGGGCATGGCCGTGCGGATCGTGAGGTCCTGTCCGTTGGCCTCAATGGAATCGTAGGTGAAATAGGTGGTGGCCCGGTCGGATTTTTCAAAGACCCGCTCGATGGAGGTCTTCGCCGCTTCGGCGGTCAGGGGCCGGCCGTTGGAGAAGGTCACGCCGTCCCGGATGCGGAAGGTCCAGGTGAGGCCGTCGTCGGAGACGCGCCAGCTCTCTGCGAGGAACGGCTGGGGCTTCATCTGCTCGTCGAAGCGGGTGAGGCACTCGCCGATGCCGTAGCGCACGACCACCCAGCCGAAATAATTGTCGGTGGGCTCGAGGCTGTCTGCAAAATTGGTGACGCCCACCCGGAGGGTGTCGGAGGGGGCTTCTTTGCCGCCGCAGCCGGAAAGGCCGAGAAGGGCCGCGCCGGTGAGCGCGGCGGAAATCATCAGTTTGACGGTGGTATTCATGAAGGGGCTCCTTTCTTGTCAGGGCTGTTCCTCCCGGGGGTCCAGCACATCGCGGAGAGCGTCGCCCCAGAGGTTGAAGATCACGACGGAAATAAAGATGGCGGCGCCGGGGAAGATCATGAGCCACGGCGCGGTCTGGAGGTGCTGCCGCCCCTCGCTGATCATGGCGCCCCATTCGGGCGCGGGCGGCTGGGTGCCGAAGCCGAGGAAGGACAGCCCGGACAGCTCGAGCATGAGCGCGCCGATATCGGCTGCGGCGGTAATGATGAGAAGGGGCAGCAGATTCGGCAGGATGTGCCGCCGGAGGATGTGGAAGGGCGTACCGCCGTTCACCCGGGCCGCGGCGATGTACTCATTCTGCTTCACCTTGAGCACGAGGCTCCGGGAGAGGCGGGCGTACTTGGGCCAGGTGGCGCAGGTCAGGGCGAGGATGGCATTCACCATGCTGCCGCCGATGACGCCTGCGATGGCGATGGCCAGAAGCACGCCGGGGAAGGAAATGAAAATGTCTGCCAGACGCATGATGACCGCATCGGTCCGCCCGCCGAGGTAGCCCGAGAGCACGCCCAGCGCCGTGCCGACCGTAAAGACCAGACCCACCAGAAGAAAGACGCTGGCCAGCGAGGCCCGCGCCCCGTAGAGGATGCGGGAGAAGCAGTCCCGGCCGAGCTTGTCCGTGCCGAAGAGATGCTCCGCCGACGGGGGCAGGAAGGCGTTTCCCAGATCCGCAGCAGTGGGCTGGTACGAGGTGAGAAGCGGCGCAAAGACCGCCGCGCCGAGCAGCACCACCGCCAGAATCGTAAAGACGGCGAACTGCCGGTTTGTGCGGAGGCCGCGAATGAGATTATCCATGGGAGACCTCCTTCCGGCGGAGACGGGGATCGAGCAGGGCATAGGACAGATCCACCAGCATATTGATGAGCATATACATGCCGGCGATCCAGACGACGATCCCCTGCAGCAGGCGGATGTCGCGGTATTCGATGGCCTTCACTGCCAGAAGGCCGAGGCCCTGCCAGCCGAATACGATCTCCACCACGGCCGCGCCGCCGAGGAGGCTCCCGATGGAGAGCCCGTAGAGCGTGACCAGCGGAAGAAGCGCATTGGGAAGGACCTCCCGGAGAAGGATACGGAGCTCACTCATGCCGCGGGCGCGGGCGCCCATGACGTAGTCCTGCCCGAGCTCCTCCAGCACAGCGCTCCGCACCTGACGGGTGTATTTCGCCGTCATGCTGATGGCCAGCGTGAGCGCCGGCAGAAAGACCGTATCCCAGCGGATGGTGCTTGATACGATGGGGAAAAGGCCCAGTTTCAGTCCGAAGAACCACAGCAGCATCAGGCCCAGCCAGAAGCTGGGGATGGAGATGCCGAAAAAGGTCACGCCGCGGATGAGGAAATCGGGCAGACGGTTCCGGTGATACGCTGACAGGATGCCCAGCGGCAGCGAGAGCAGCGTCATCAGGAAAAGGGAGAGCGCCGCCAGCGACAGGGTCGCCGGGAGGCTTTCCAGGATCTTGTCCACCACGGGCTTCCGCGCCATGTACGAGAAACCCAGATCGCCCTGAACGGCGTTCAGCATCCAGTGGCCGAACTGCACGAAAAAGGGCTGGTCGAGGCCGAGCTCCCGCGTCACGGCGTCGATCTGTTCCTGCGAGACCACGGCGTCCTCGGCGCCGGTGATGATCTGCCGGGCCAGGTCCTCCGTGCCGAGCATGGTAATGGCAAACATGATGAAGCTGATGCCCGTGAGGGTGATGACCGTCTGGATGACATATTTGCCGAGAAAGCGGAAATGCAAATCCGTTCCTCCTTTCTGAAATGCCGCACGGAGACGCGCGGCGCTGTGAGAGACCGCAGGAGACCGGCCGTTCTGCCTGCGGCGGGCCGGAGCCATACAGGGCAGCGGCCGCAGTGATTCATGAATTCTTAAAATATTATAGCATAAAATTAGAAAATATAGCATAAAGTTAGAAAATGAATTATAATGTTCTAAGACAAAACAAGTGAAAAACTTATAAACATACTAATATTTAGGACAGATATAGAAATTGATTAAGAATGACCGGGAGGTACTACATGACACAGACGAATGCAGGGAAGCGGCGCCGTCTCGCCGCGGTGCCGGAGAGCCGCACCCTTCTGCCCGTGACGGAGATCACGGGAACGGAGTCGGGGCCGGCCTTTCTCATCACCGCAGGTATCCACGGCGGCGAATACCCGGCCATGGCAGCCTCCATGGAGCTGGCGGTGGCGCTCACGCCGGAGGACATCGCGGGACGGGTGACGATCATTCACGCGTCCAACCCCGGTGCCTTCTGGGCGCGCCGGCCGGAGCGCAATGACGAGGACGGAAAGAATCTGAACCGGGAATTTCCCGGCGATCCGGAAGGGACCTACACGGAGCGGCTGGCCCATTTTCTGATGGAGAATTTCATCTGCCGGGCCGATTTTTACGCGGACTGTCACAGCGGCGATATCCATGAGGACCTCTGCCCCCACGTCTACTATTCCCGGGCGTGCAGGGAGGATGTGAGCCGCC
>ERZ779865.1280-NODE-1280-length-18951-cov-3.337532_pt1 | contig 18951 bp, 17 predicted proteins | sample MGYA00433088_ERZ779865 | MGnify/ENA primary metagenome ERZ779865 (study PRJEB29588, sample SAMEA2151703) | human gut metagenome | biome: human gut; feature: human-associated habitat; material: faeces | place: Denmark | collected 2008/2010 ... | reverse complement strand
ACAGTCAATTTGCAATCAATGTAATTATAATACTTTTGATTCTTCAAATCAACACAAAATCCCCCTTTAAATGCATATAAAAGTTATTTTATTCGTAATTATGTGCAAAATGTTACTCCTGAATTTTTGCAAATGCACAAATTATCTGCATAAAAGCCCTAAATACTGCAATTCACTTGATTTATTTATTCATTTTTGGTAGAATTAAAAGGTATTTGATTTATAAATTTAATTTCAGGAGGGGCATAATGACAACAAACAACATAATAGTTCTTTGTGCATTTATAGCTTATATGATTATTATGATCGTAATAGGCTTTGTTTGCTCAAAGGGCAACAAGAACAATGAGGACTACTTTCTCGGTGGCAGAAACCTCGGCAGTTGGACAGCCGCAATGTCGGCACAGGCATCTGATATGAGCGGTTGGCTTTTGATGGGACTTCCGGGTGCTGTATACCTTGCCGGCACAGGCGAGGCATGGATTGCCGTAGGACTTCTTATCGGCACAATTCTCAACTGGTACATTGTTTCGGCAAGACTTCGTAAATACACAATTGTGGCAGGCAACTCGCTCACTATTCCGAGCTTTTTCAAAAATCGCTACCGTGACCATAAAAACATAATCAAGATTGTTTCGGCGTCAATCATCGCAGTTTTCTTCACGGTTTACACAGCATCGGCATTCAGTTCGGGCGCAAAGCTTTTTGCAACGCTCTTCTCGGACAGCGCAAGCGGTGACGAAAACTACAATCGGGTTTATGTTATCGGTCTTATCGTTGCCGCAGTAGTAATTCTTGTATATACATTCATGGGCGGTTTCAAGGCAGTTTGTACAACCGACCTCATTCAGGGACTTATGATGATTGTTGCAATCCTTACCGTTCCGGTGCTTGCATATGCAATTCTCACATTTGACACAAGCTTCAGTTCTGCACTTGCCGCAAAAGGTGTTGAACAGCCTGCTCAGTTTCTTAACTTCTTTGTAAACGGTGACGGAACTCCTGTTTCGGCTGTTTCGATTATTTCAAACCTTGCGTGGGGACTCGGTTACTTCGGTATGCCGCATATTCTCGTCAGATTCATGGCTGTAAAGAGCAATGAAGAAATCAAGAAGTCAAGAAAAATTGCTGTTGTTTGGGTAATTATTTCACTTACTGCGTCATGCCTTATCGGTCTTATCGCAAGAGGCTACCTTACAGCACAGCTTGACGATGCAACAAGCGAATCTGTATTCATCAGAACAATCCAGCAGCTTTTCTCAGGCAACGGCGTGCTTATCTTTATCGGCGGTATTTTCCTTTGCGGAATCCTTGCCGCAATTATGTCAACAGCAGACAGTCAGCTTCTCGTCACTGCATCGGCTGTTTCGGAGGATCTTTACAAAGGTGCTGTTAAAAAGAATGCAAGCGAAAAGAGTTCGCTTTTGGTCGGCAAAATTGCAGTTGCAGTTGTTGCTGTAATCGCATTCTTCATTGCACTTAATCCTAAATCAAGCATTATGGGGCTTGTTTCGGATGCATGGGCAGGATTCGGTTCGGCATTCGGACCTGTCGTTCTGTTGGCACTTTTCTGGAAACGCTCAACACTTTCGGGTGCAATCAGCGGTATGGCAACAGGTGCTCTGACAGTTATCATATGGGACTATATTCCGCTTGTAAACGGTCAGACGCTTTATGCGGCAACAAATCTTTATTCACTTGTTGTAGGCTTCGGACTTGCGCTTATTGTGAATGTTATTGTCTCTCTTTTTTCAAAAAAGCCGTCAAAAGAAATCATGGACGAATTTGATTCAATTAAAAATATTGAAGTATAAACCGCAGGGGCAGTCGCTTTATCACGACTGCCTTTTTTGTGCCTGAATTTAATATTTTCCGAAAATAAGAAAAATAAGGCATGGAATATCACAAAAATCAATTGAAATGTGCAAATCTTTGTAGTATAATTTATCGTATTGTTTGTTACTATTTTATTTTTCAGAAAAGAGATTGATATGAAACTTTTAGAAGACAGAATTCTTAAAGACGGACATATTGGTACCGACAATGTGTTAAAGGTTGACAGCTTTCTCAATCATCAGATTGATGTCAGTTTTGTATGTGAGCTTGGCAAGGAATTTTACAGACTTTTCAAGGATGAAAACATAACAAAAATTCTGACAATCGAAGCGTCGGGAATTGGCATTGCCTGTCTTGCGGCTCAGTATTTTGGTGTTCCGGTTGTTTTTGCAAAAAAGACAAAGACAATCAATATTTATTCCGATACATACAACGCAACCGTCCACTCATACACTCATAAAAAGGACTATGATATAGTTGTTTCTAAGGAATTTTTGAGCAAAGAAGACAATGTGCTTATCATTGACGATTTTCTTGCAAAGGGCAGCGCCTTAACGGCACTTCTTATGCTTATTGAAAAAGCAGGCGCAAAAACAGCAGGTGCTGGAATTGTTATCGAAAAAGCTTATCAGGGCGGCGGCAACCTCGTTCGTGATATGGGCATAAGAGTTGAATCTTTGGCAAAAATCAAGTCAATCAGCAAAAAAGACGGAATCGTGTTCTGCAAGCAGTAATAATATACTGCTTGCTTATACTTGACTTTTGCTGATATTTATAGTATTATCTAACGGTAGGTCTTGCAAAAATTGAAAATGCGGGTGTGGCGGAATTGGCAGACGCGCTAGATTTTGGTCACACTACCTCGGTGAAACAATTTAATATTTTGATTTTCGCAAGTTTATCTTGTTGAAATACACACGTGCGGGCGTGGCGGAATTGGCAGACGCGCTAGATTTAGGTTCTAGTGTCAACCGATGTGCAGGTTCAAGTCCTGTCGCCCGCACCACCCTAAAAAGCTCGATTTTATCGGGCTTTTTCTTGTTTTTGAGCAAAAAATAAAGTTGGCAGACGCATAACATAAGGTGATGATTTGTCGTTTATATTGTACAAATTATCACGCTTCAATTTAGCTATAATTACTAAATTGAAAATTACTAATGTTATGCGTCTGCCATTTTATATTTTTAATATAAATCTTAATTACCGGTGCTTTTATAATATCTCATACTGAACTTCCAGAAAAAGTAAGCGATGATATAAAGTATGATTCCTACAAACGGTGAAATATACATAAACCATCCGGGATATGTCGCCATATCAGGCTTGCGCAACAAGAACTGTGCTGGAAAGTAATTCACAAATGCAAAGGGCACTACAAATATAAGAAGTGATTGTATAAACTTATTATAGATGCTAATGGGATAACCGGCAAATTTTCTCAGATTCCAGTACATAATTTCTTTTAAGCTCTGTGTTTCTATAAAATAAATGCTGATTGCTGAGAAAAACAGAAAAACTGCTCCTTGTATAAGAACACCGCTTGCGATTGAAATAACATAGTACAGAATAGTTACTGCGTTCCATTCTACGCCCACATTATTAGCTGACAAAATAAAAAGAGTAATGCCCAATGTTCCGTGACCGAGTGCTGCAAGCCAGTCTGCACCGCACAGCACAAGTTGAGTGAGTATTCCATGAGGTCTTACCATTACTCTGTCTATATCACCGTGCTTTATCCAGTCGGAAAAGTCCCGCAAAGCCATAAAAAAGACAATAAAAATGCCATATGTAATAAAAATCAAGCTGAACAGAAACATAAGCTCGTTTATATTCCAGTTATTGATTGTATCAAATTTAAGCAAAGCAAAATACATTGCAATAATTCCTGCCGCTTCTCTGAAAAACACGGCAAAAGACGAAACTACGGAGTCAAGCTTATATTGAAAGCGTGTTTTTATACCTGATTTTGCATAAGCTAAAAACAGAGAAACTATATCTTTCATAACTTAACCTCCCTGTACTACAAGTCTTTTGATTCCTTTATTCCACAAAAGCTCGCCGATAAAATAAAGTATTGCTATCCACAAAACCTGTCTGCCAAAATTCATCAGTATTTCATATCCTTGAAGTTGTCCGAGATACAGCTGAACAGGTGTGAAGAAAATAGAATCAAACGGTGTGAATTTTATAATATTCAGAACAGGCTCCGGCATAAACCAAAGCGGAAGTAAAGCACCCGAGAAAATATTTACTATTACATTTTTTATTGTTATCACCCCCCAGACATTAAACAGCCAGAAAGCCAGAGTCTGAACAATAAAGCTGATATACCACAATACAATATATCCCAGCACTGCACTGGCAAGGCAGAGAATAAAACCGAGAATTCCAGCGGGAGGTTCCATTTCAGTAAAAAGCATTGCAATTATCACAGCCGGCAGAAAATTGAAAAGCACTTTAAAAAAGCCGTCACCCAAATCCTCAAACAGCATTCTGAATTTAAAATTCACAGGCTTAAGAAGTTCGTTTGCTATTGTTCCCTTTTTGATTTTATCCTGCAAAAACATTTCATTTTTTGAAAAAGCATTTTTAAGTCCGAGCGAAATTATAAAGTTTGTAGTTACCATTGAAAAGGTAATTCCGTCAATCTCATTAGCGCCGCCATACAAAGCCTTGTATATACACCAATACACCAAAAAATTCAGAACAGTATTCAGAATCCCCATTATGTACTCAAAACGGTAAGCCATATTATTCCTGAATTTAATGGCGGCAAATTGTATGTAAGTACTCATTTTGCACCTCCGTACTTAATGTACAATAATTTTACCCTGATAAATATCACTGATTATCGCATCAATTTCAGGCTCTTTTACTGAGATATCCTTGATATTGTAATTGTTGAGCAAGGTGCTCATCAACGAATTTATGCCTATTTTGCTGGTATCAAATGTGATGAACTTTTTCATTCTGTTTTTATCAACATCACTGACAGTAACATCAGGAATATCAATTTTTTCAGGCAACTGTTCAAACTCTGCTTCGATGATTCTTGATGAAACATAATTGCTTTTTATAGCGTCAAGGCTTCCGTCATATAGCTTTTTTCCGTCATCAATAATTATCAGGCGTTCACAGGTCTTTTCAATATCCTGCATATCGTGAGTTGTAAAAATCATAGTGATGTTATCAGTTTTATTAAGAGTTTTTATAAAACTGCGGATTTTTTCCTTACCCACAACATCAATTCCGATTGTCGGCTCATCAAAGAAAACTATTTTAGGCGAGTGAAGAAGTGCCGCCGCAATATCTGCCCTCATTCGCTGACCAAGTGAAAGCTGTCGAACAGGCTGATAAATGAATTTCTGCATATCAAGAAGCTCTGTAAAGCGTTCAATATTCTCTTTATATTTCTTGTCGGGAATTTTATAGATATGCTTAATAACCTCGTAGCTGTCAAGCGGTGATAAATCCCACGAAATCTGCGATTTCTGACCAAACACAACACCGATATTAGCAACATATTCCTTACGTTGTTTGTGAGGAATATATCCTGCGATATTTATATTTCCGCTATCCGGGTACAGAATACCTGAAAGCATTTTGACGGTAGTTGACTTTCCGGCTCCGTTTGGTCCGATAAAGCCTATCATCTCACCCTCTTTTATATTGAAGCTGATGTCGTTTACTGCTTTCTTGTATTCGTGTTCAGGATGAAATATATTTGCCAACGCACCCTTGAAGCCAGTTTTTCTCTTTGTAATTTTAAAGGTTTTGCTTATGTTCTGTACATCGATTATAGTTTTTCTCACTCTGAGTCCTCCTCGTATATATTTCTGATAATTTCCTCAACAGTAGTTTTTCTTATCAGCAAATCCTTAACCTTACACTGTGATAAGATGTAGGCGGTTAAATCTTTGGTGCTGATAACCTTGCTGTCGTACCATAGGGTAATTTTTTTATTTTCAATCGTGTATTTAGTCACGGGCAAATCCTGCATATCGGGAATTTTATCTGTAAGTTCTGCACTTAGTGAATTGATACTTGCGTGAGAATACTTTATACGGTCAAAGCTTCCGTTATAAACCATACTGCCTTTATCTATTAAGATTACCCGTTCACAGATTTTCTCAATTTCTTCTACATTGTGTGTGGTTAGAATTATTGTTGTGTTCTTATTCTTGAACATTTTTTGAAAAATTTGCCTTATTGATTCCTTGGCTATCAGGTCAACCCCGATAAACGGTTCGTCAAGTATAAGAAGCTCAGGCTCATAGAGCAGTACGACAGCTATTTCTGCACGCATACGCTGACCTAATGAAAGCTGGTCAACACGGTATTTTATAAAAGAGTTTAAACCAAGAGCGTCTGTAAGCTCAGAAAGCTTTTTATTATATCTGTCATCGGGAATCCTGTAAATTGCCTTAACAAGTTCCATATTCAGTTCAACCGTTAAATTCTCCTGCAAGGTCGCGGTGTTTGCACCCCTGCCGTTATCATAGGTTCCTGAGATTCTCTGACCTGACACTACACCCATAAACGGACCGTTTTTAGCTTTTCTGGCAAGGGGATTATCCCCAAAAATCCTGACAAAGCCACCGTCTGGTTTTAACAAGCCTGAAATAAGCTTTATAAGTGTTGTTTTGCCTGCGCCGTTTGCGCCTATAAGTCCGACTGTTTCGCCCTTCTTAATATGAAACGAAAGATTATTCACCGCTTTGATATTATTGTGAAATTCCTTGCTTAAGTTTTTTGCTACAATCATTTTCTTCACCTAAATTAATAATAAACATATACTTGATAATTTTCAATTCATTTGGGATAAACTGCTTCTGAGCTGTGACAAAAAGCAAGAGCGACACTCAACACGATTTGAGAAAGCAGATTGCCATTTTAACCTTTTTCGACTGTCTATTCGACTGTCTATAAATATATCCTGCAAAATAAAAAGACTGCTTCACTGAAACAGTCTGATTTTAGTATTAGCTTGGTATCATCACATTCACGCAGAACATATTGTCCTCTTCATAAATATCAACTATACCATCATATTTTTCGGCTATTGTCTTTATCTGTTTTATTCCGTAGCCGTGTTGTTCTGTATTATTTTTACATGATTTAAGCTCAGGATTTGTTTCAAGCACGGAGTTATCAATCTTGTTTTTTATGAGGATTGTATCATAAGCACGCTTTTTGAGAATCGCAACATAGATAAACTTATCGGTAGTCTTTTCACTTGCTTCAACGGCATTATCAAGTATATTTGAAAGTAATGCAGAAAAATCAACACTTCCCATTTTTTCAAAGGGAAGATTTTCAATTTCTGCCTTAAATCCAATTCCCTTGCTATGTGCCTTTTCAAGCTTAGAATTGATAATATAATTCATAACAGAATTACCAGTCTGAATGTAGGAATAGGTTTTATTCAGATTATCAAGCACATCTGAAAGATAATTCTTAGTCTGTTCAATCTCTCCGTTGTTAATATACGATACAGACACCATAATATGATTTTTCATATCGTGCTTCAGCCTTCGTGTGTTTTCGTGAAGCCTCTCAATTTCCGCACGCTGAATCGTTTCGTTTGTATAATCAGCTTTCAGATTATCGTATTCGTACTGCAAGTCGAGATTTTTGGCAACCTCTCTTGAATATTCCTTTTCAAGATTTTCAAAATCCTGCTTGAGCTTTTTATATTTTCCGATCATCTCATATACCTCATCATGCGAGCTTTTATTACATCTCTGTTTGTTCTGCCGATTGGCAGGACGACATTGTTGCTGAGAACAATATTCTCAGATTTAACTGAAAAGATATGCTCCTGATTCACAAGAAAGCCTTTATGAGTGCGGATAAATCCCTTTGCAGAAAGCTCCTTTTCAATTGCCGAAAGGGTACTTCTGAATTTGTAAACAGTATTTGCAGTATGCAAATTAAGATAATTTGACTCGGATTCAAAATATAGAATATCCTTAAGCTTGATTCTGTTAAATCCGTCGTTAGTTTTGAACAAGAATGTATCAGAGCTTTTTTGTATTTCCTCAACCAAGCCTTTTACAACCCCGGTGATTTCATCGTCAAAAAATGCCTTTCTTATAAAACCAAACGGATGATATTTAAAGGATTTATACACAAGCGCATCCTGACCGGTAACAAATACAAGGAGTGTTTTTATTTTGCTGTTGAGCAAAGCTTCTGCAATATCCATACCGCTGATTGTAGGCATATCAATATCCAAAAACAGAATATCAACAGGGCAACTTTTCAGATATTCAAGAAGCCTGATTGAGTTTTCTGTTGTATATAAATCAATTTCACAATTAATCTGACTTGCTTCCATCTGATACATCTGAGCCATCTTTTCAAATTCTTTCTTTATCTTTACAGATAAATCCTCTAAAATTTTAGTTTCATCATCACAAAATGCAACTTTTATCATTTTATCACCATAAAAAATTATATAATCAAAAGCAACATCGTGTCAATAATTTTGCTTTATTTTTATAAATATCTTTTCTAAAACTATTCCATTATCATTATAACAATCCTTATGTCGTTGAAATTTAGCGTTCAGCTTGATTTTGATTTTCAGCTTTTTGTCTTGCTCAAAGATAATTATTTTATCTACAAGCAATCTGAGGTTTGCGTCGCTGATCGCTCCCTCCTTGATAATTTCCTCGATGATTTCAACGCTGTCTTTCATTTCAGCTTTGCGCTTTTTGATAGTTGAGTTGTAATCCTGAATGGACTTAATTTCTACTTCAAGCTTTTGAATATCCAACTCGCATTTTTCAAGCATTTCTGTGTAGATATCTGCGTGTTCCCTATCCCCGATTCTCTCAAGCAGGATTTCCTTTTGGTCAGATTTGCGCTGTTCAAGGCTTGTATTGAGATGTTTCAGCTTATTGTTTACAGAGTTTTTATTGCTCATCCATTTGCAATCAGCGATAAAGAATATCATATCGGTTACACAAGTTTTCTTGTAATGGATACCGATAGTCGCTTTATTGATGAAAGTATTTTTGAAGATTTAAAAAATTTCACAGAAGAATTATTAAATAAGGATTTTAACAGAACCGATTTTTTAAATTATCGTGCAAAAATAATTTCAGTTATTGATGTTTTGAGTCAATATGAAATCTTTAAAATATTTGACATCAAGAAATGCAAAGAAATAATCAATGAGTTTTTCACAGAAGAGAAAATCAAACTTTATGAGGAATATGAACGATTCACAAAGAATGAATATAGAATAAAGATTTCAGAAAAATTAGATGAGTTAGTCAAAGCATCTGTTGATTTAGAAACGGCTTTCTTAATCGGTTTCTTTATTTCATCAGCTGTAAAGGAAGTAAAATATTATTCATCTGTCGTGTTTCAGATTACAAATAAAATAGTAAAAAATAACGCACGAACAAAAGCAGAACTCGCAGAAGCATTCAGCGATTTTATAAACGACCCGTATATGAATTTTATATTTGACGTTAACAGCCACCCATTCGGCACGAGAGCAACAATAATCCCTGTGGTAGAGTCTGAAAACGGCACAAGTAAGATTTACCGGAAGGTTTATTACAATAATCTGAAAGACTTTCTGATGACGGATTTACTTGAAGGCTATATTCACGGGCACCACCTTTGGAGATGCGATATTTGTGATAGATATTTCTTTATGACCACAGCACGCAATCAACTATATTGCAGTACGGTAAATAAGAAGTACGGTGTGCCTTGTTCATACATCGCTAAACACCCGGAAGTCACAAAAAGGAAAATGAAAAAACAGAGAAAATCCGACAGCCCATATTATGTTCTATGGAAAAACCGTTACGATTCTATTCGCAAAAATAAAAGCCTAAGCAAATACAGTGCGAATGTATCTGCCAAGGCAAAGGATCTTATTGATTATTATTTTAATTTAGCTAATGTTGATTTCGACTATGCCGAAAAACAATATGAGAAAGATATGGAGCTTTCAAAAATATATGAGGAGGCTATGAAAGATTAAGGAAAATAAAATGTATCAGCTTGATTATGTTCCAATCAGGCTTGATGATTTGAATGATTATTTTATACACTACAAAGAAACAAGGAACGAAAAATACTTTAATGAATTTCTTTATTTTTATGAGCCTGTACTCAACAGAAACGCTCAACTGTTTATAAAGAAATACAGTTTAGAAAGTAGTAGAATTGACGACCTGAAACAAATCTTTTCATCTCTGCTTTGGAATGAACTGCAAAGCTACGATTCGGATATACCTTTACTGCAACTGATAAAATATAAAGCGCTCAAAGCGTGGCACGAATATGTCCGTACAGTCTGTGGTAATGTACATATTGATAATGATAATCAGTATAAGGATTTACGGAAAGTATCATTGCTGTACTCTCAACAACCGAAAAGCAAACCACATAAAAAAGTTATTGCAGATATTGCAAAGAAACTAAATATTTCAGAAAATACAGTGCAGAACTGCATTATTACTTCAACTCGGTTTAGACAAAACAACAATCTTGATATTCACAATAAAGATAATGAGAATTATTTCAATTCTTCAATCACCGATGTTGAAATGGATACACTATCCCCCGAAGAGATATATTTCAAAAACGAACAGCGAGAAAAATTAAAAACAGCTTTGGACAAGCTGAAACCACAGGATTTAAGATTGATTGAGTTAGTCTTTGGCATATGTCCCGACTGTCTGAAAAACAAGGAGAAAATAACAATCCGTGAAGCGTCATTAAGGGTCGGTCTGACAGCCGAGGGTGCAGAAAAGAAAATAAAGAAAATTTTGGAACAATTAAAAGAAGAATTACAGCAATAGCAAATTCAATAACAACTAAAAGCGGATAGGCAATGTTAATAATTACCTATCCGCTTTTTCAGTTATTGATTACTTCAATGATGATCCTTGCTCCTAACCGAAAGACATTTAAAAATGCGTTTCGTTCACCGATTTCAAAATTTCCTGATTGCAGTCCTTGTATTTTTCAAAGGTTTCTTTCTGCACATCAGAAAGAATTGCTGTGAGTTTTTCTTCATTTCTGTTGAGTAAACCGAGCAACTCTTTCATTTCATCTTCAAGCTTTGCGCATTTTTCGTGAGGGAATAAGTTTCCGTAATATATCTTCAAGTGTATCCATTGTTTATGCCACCTTTCTTAGCACAAACATATACCACGAAACTCTGTATAAGTCCAGAGATTTTCTTTTGTTTGATAAATAATTTTCGATTAAATCATTCTGTTTTTTAATTAAATTACTTGAAATCAATCAAATTTCAAGTTAATATACTACAAAAAATTATTTCAATGACCGAAAATGAAAATTCGCAGAATGTAACCATCTGCGAATAATAAAATGACACATTAAATCGTACTTTTATTGATTATTTTATCACTTTTTATATAAAAATGCAATGTAGATTTCACTATTTATCCGACATATTTGAGAATATGTGTTATTTTTCAAGTGATATCAAGATATTTCTGGTCAAGAATTCCGTCATTTGAAATATCATTTTAAAATAGTATTATGATATTCACAGAAAGGAATGATATTATGCCAAGACACGGCGAAAACATTTATAAGCGTAAGGACGGACGATGGGAGGCAAGGTATGTAAAAGCAATTAATATTGACGGTAGTAAAAAATACGGTTCAGTTTACGGAAAATCGTATGCTGAAGCGAAAGATAAGCAACAGTATTGTTTAATTCACCCGACAACAACACAAAATGTTTTTAACTACACGGTTAAGTCTATATTATTTGAATGGCTTGAAACAAGCAAAAATCATATTAAACACTCCACATATATTAAGTATGAAAATATTATAAAAACTCATTATGAAGATTCAATTGGTAGAATATTTATCAGGCTTGTTAATACAAAAAATATACAGCAATTTACTGATTATCTTTTAGATAAGTCAATTTCAAGAAATACAGTAAACAATATTCTGATTGTGCTTGGAATGGGATTTGAATATGCCAAAGAAGAATATGGAATTGTCTGCCCAAAGGTACATTTATTGAAATCTGAACACGATGAAATGGATGTGTTATCAGAATCAGAACAACAAGATTTGATGAATCATTTGCTAAAAAATACGGATATATATGATTTTGCAATACTGCTTGCACTCTACACTGGATTACGAATTGGCGAACTATGTGCATTACAATGGGGAGAGATTTTTAACGGCAGAATTTATGTTTCCAAAACAATGCAAAGAATACGTATGAACTCAGGAAAAACAGAAGTCGTAGTAACACCTCCCAAAACAGACAAGTCAAACCGTTGTGTACCTATACCATCATTTCTGCTTCCGATTGTGGAGAGATTTAAAATGCAATCGGGATATGTAATAAGGCAGGATAACGGAAAATTTGTTGAGCCAAGATTAATGCAAATAAAATTTTCTCAAAGGATAAAGGCTTATGGTATCAGGCAGACTCATTTTCATACACTTCGTCATACTTTTGCCACACGATGTATTGAATCGGGGATGGATGTAAAAACGCTATCAGAAATTCTGGGGCACTCTGATGTTAAAACAACGCTAAACAAATATGTTCATTCATCATTTGAATTAAAACAGACCAGTATTGATAAATTGCCTTTCGATTACGCAATTTAAAAATAATATTTATGGTCAAATATATGGTCGCTTATTTATTGTTTGTTCGATAGATAAGCGATTTTTTGTTTCTTTTTCGCTGTCGGTTACATTCTGCGAAAATTTGAGGTCAGTTGGTGATGTACTTATGGCGAAGAAACAAATCAAGTCAAAACAAAGGGTAGCCGATTACGGGGAGGTCTATACAAATGACCGAGAAGTAAAAGCAATGTGTGACCTTGTTAAAAACGAAACGGAACGCATTGATTCTCGGTTTCTTGAACCAGCCTGCGGTAACGGAAATTTTCTTGCAGAAATTCTTACCCGAAAGCTTGGGGTTTGCAAGCGAAAGTACAAACGCAGCCCTCTTGATTATGAAAAGTATTCGGTACTCGCAGCAAGCTCCATATACGGTGTCGATATATTGCAGGACAACGTGCTTGATTGCAGAAGGCGTATGTTTACAATATGGGACAAGCAGTATAAGGCTGTATGCAAAAGTATGTGCAACGAACAGACAAAAGAAGCCGTAAAATTCATTTTCAGCCGCAACATTGTATGCGGCAACGCACTCACCCTAATGACAGTCGATGAAAACGGAAATGACACAGATATTCCAATAGTTTTTTCAGAATGGGCACTTATCACAGATTCACAGATGCAGAGAAGCGACTATACCTTTGAACAGCTGCTTAAAGAGCAGGAGCCTGACAAAGACGAACAGTTATCATTGGTAAGTGATACACCGTCTGATGAGGGCATCTTTCTAAAAAAATACATCACACATTACAGGAGGGTGCAGAAAAATGGCTGACAGCTTATTCAATGAAATTTACAATCCCGATGTTTTGTCCTGCCTTGCTAACCTATCAAACGACGAGGTTTTTACACCGCCTGAAGTTGCTAACGCTATGCTTGATATGCTGTCGCAGGAGCTTTTCAGCAATCCTGACACAACATTTCTTGACCCTTCGTGCAAATCGGGTGTTTTTTTACGTGAAATTGCAAAAAGGCTTATCAGCGGACTTGAAGTGCAAATTCCCGACTTACAGAAACGCATAGACCATATTTTTCACAAACAGCTTTTTGGTATAGCAATTACCGAACTGACAAGTCTGCTGTCACGCAGAAGCGTGTATTGCTCAAAATATCCAAACACAGAATACTCCGTAAGTAGGTTTCCCGATGTTGAGGGAAATATACGATACAAGCGCATAAAGCATACATGGCAGGACGGAAAATGCATTTATTGCGGTGCATCTCAGAAAGAATACGATAGAGATAGTTTGCTCGAATCCCACGCATATCAATTTATACATTCAGGTGATAAAGAAAGGGTCTTTGATATGAAATTCGACGTAATTATCTCAAATCCTCCGTATCAATTAAACGACGGTGGAAATGGAAAAAGCGCAAAACCTATTTATCAACATTTTGTAAATCGTGCAAAATTATTAAAGCCAAAGTATATAACGATGATTATACCATCAAGATGGTTTAGCGGAGGAAAAGGACTTGATGATTTCCGTAAAGAAATGCTTTCAGACAGAAGAATTGAGAAGTTGGTTGATTATGAAAATTTTAAAGATGTATTTCCTGGTGTTGATTTAGCTGGTGGAGCGTGTTATTTTCTTTGGAATAGGGATTATAACGGAATGTGCGAAGTAACTAATTTTGATAAATCCAAGCCATTAACCTCAAATAGATATCTGGATGAAAATGAAATATTTATTCGACAAAACTTAGCTGTAAAGATTGTAAAAAAAATACAAAAACAAAACAAGTACTATTTGAATAAAAAAGTATCCTCAAGAAAGCCTTTCGGAATACCAACAAATTATCCACCAAAAGAAAACGGCATACCATGTTGGTTTATTCAAAGGATAGGTAAGAAGTACGCTGATAAAAAAGATATCATTGATAATAATCAACTACTAAATAAGTGGAAATTACTTGTGCCTAAAGCTCCAATAGCAGGCCAGACAGATTTCACAAAGCCTGTTGGATTTTATTATGACGGAAATATAAGGCTTGCTGCTCCTGGCGAATGTTGTACAGAATCATGGATTGTTGCAGGTGCATTTGACACAAGGGAAGAAACATTGAATTTTAAATCTTATTTATTTACAAAAGTTGTACGTTTTCTGTTATTACAGACTGTTGTATCACAAGATGTAACAAAAAAGAATTTTTGTTTTGTCCCCGATTTAAGAAAGTATAATATCACATTCACTGATGAATATTTAATAGATTTATGGGGCATCAGCAAAGATGAATGGAATTACATTGATTCAAGAATTTGTAATATAGGTGGTGACGACAATGGCTGATAATCAGTTTTTTGCACCACGTCCGCAAATCAATCCCACAATCTACGCATACGAGCTTGTGGATGTTCCCTCTCATAAAGGCTACATAAAGGTAGGCTTTACCGAAAGAAATGTTAAAAGCCGTATAAAGGAACAGATGCACACCAGCGGTGTGCAATACAAGATTCTATTCAGTCATTCCTCTATGCGCCCCGACGGTTCCTGCTTTACCGACCACGATGTTCACAGTATTCTAAAACGCAGAGGTAAACAACAGCTTAACAGCGGTAACGACCGCAACGAATGGTACAAATGCACGGTTGATGACATAAAATCTGCCGTTAATGAGCTTATAACAGGCAAGGTTGCGTCTGAAAACAGAACGGCAAGTTTTGAAATGCGCCCCGAACAGTACAGAGCAGTTGAACGAACAATAAAATATTTTAAAGAAGCTAAAGCTGCCGAACCAAATCGCACGCCAAAGTTTTTATGGAATGCAAAAATGCGTTTTGGCAAAACCTTTGCGTCATATCAGCTTGCAAGGAAGATGAATTTTAAGCGTGTACTTGTTCTCACCTTCAAGCCTGCCGTTGAATCGGCATGGCGTGAAGATCTGATAACTCACATTGACTTTGAAGGCTGGCAGTTTATTTCCAACAAAGACGCTGCAAACCGAAAAACTACAATTGACCATATGTTTGAACAGGCTGATAAGTCACAGCCTATTGTTGTTTTCGGTTCGTTTCAGGATTTGCTCGGCACAACTGAATCAGGTGCAATCAAGCCTAAAAATGAATTTATACACAGCAACAACTGGGATTTAGTTATCTTTGACGAGTATCATTACGGTGCGTGGCGTGAGAACACAAAAAAGCTCTTTGAAAAGCCTGATGAAGAGGTTGATGTTGACTTCGATATGGAAAAGTACAAAAATGATGAAGCCGACAATGCCTATAATGAAAGCTTTATTGAGATTACAACAGACCATTATCTATTTTTATCGGGAACGCCGTTTCGTGCCATAAACAGCGGAGAATTCATTGAAGAACAGATTTTCAACTGGACTTATTCGGATGAGCAGTCCGCAAAAGAAAATTGGAAAGGCTCTGATAATCCTTATCTTGCTCTTCCGAGAATGGTTATGCTCACCTATAAAATGCCTGAGGATATCCGTCAGGTGGCAATGCAGGGTGAATTTAACGAATTTGACCTAAATGTTTTCTTTTCCGCAAAAGGAAAAGGCAAAGAAGCGAGATTTGTGTACGAAAACGAGGTGCAAAGCTGGCTTAATCTTATGACAGGCAAGCATCTGCCTGCAAATCTTCTTGACCTGAAATTAGGCAAGGATAGACGTCCTCCTATGCCGTTTTCAGATGTAAGACTGCTGAATGTGCTCTCTCATACTCTTTGGTTTCTGCCAAATGTTGCCTCCTGCTATGCAATGAAAAATCTGCTCGAGCAAAAGCAAAATACTTTTTATCACGAATACAAAATCAATCTTTGCGCAGGTACATCTGCAGGTATCGGTCTTGACGCTCTTGCTCCTGTTCTGAAATCTATGGGCAATCCTCTTAAAACCAAAACAATTACTTTAACCTGCGGCAAGCTGACAACAGGTGTTACAGTAAGACCGTGGACGGGAATATTTATGCTCCGTAATTTAAAAAGTCCCGAAACATATTTTCAGGCGGCATTCAGGGTGCAATCTCCGTGGGAGATTATAAATGAGATCGGAGAAAAAGAAATTATTAAGCACGAGTGCTATGTATTTGACTTTGCGCTTGACAGAGCATTACGACAGATTTCCGACTACAGCTGTCGGCTGAATATCAATGAAAGCAATCCTGAAAAGAAAGTAGCTGAGTTTATTAATTTTCTGCCTGTACTTGCATACGACGGAAGTACTATGAAACAAATCAGCGCACAGGATATTCTTGATATTGCAATGTCAGGTACTTCTGCAACTTTGCTTGCAAAGCGTTGGGAATCAGCTTTACTTGTAAATGTTGACAACGATACTCTAAAACGTCTTTTTGCTAATGAACAGGCCATGAAGGCTTTGATGAGTATAGAGGGATTTCGCTCATTAAATCAGGACATTGAAACAATTATCAATAAATCTGAAGCAGTTAAGAAGGCTAAAAAAGAGAAGGATAAGCTGACTCAGAAGGAAAAGAAAGAAATCAGCGAAGAGGAAAAAGATTTTAAATCAAAGCGCAAACAAATTCAGGAAAAGCTGATAAAATTTGCAACCCGTGTTCCGATATTTATGTACCTGACCGACTGCCGTGAGCGTTCTCTCAAAGATGTTATCACTCAGCTTGAACCGGGATTGTTTAAGAAAGTAACAGGACTTGATGTCAAGGATTTTGAACTGCTTTGCTCGCTTGGAGTTTTCAATGCCGGCTTGATGAATGACGCAATTTTCAAATTCAAGCGATACGAGGATTCAAGCCTTTCTTACACAGGAATCAACAAACACGAAAACGAAGATATCGGCGGTTGGGATACTGTAATCAAACGTAAAGAATATGAACAGTTATTCTATAATCAACAGGCAACTATGTCCGCTGATAATCTTGATGAAGTAACCGATGACGATGATGCTATTGATATTACGGTAGAAACTAATCAACTTTCAGATTTTCAAACAAAAGATAAAGCACAAATTAAAGAATCTGACCTTGTTACTTCAAGCTATGGTATCAGTCAAAGCATCAACTCAAAAACTTCAAAGCCAATGACTATACAAAAAAGCGAGAATTTTAATCTTCCTGATATTAAAATCGGTGATACTGTGCAACATAAATTGTTTGGAACGGGAACGGTCAGCAAAATCGATAAAGCGCAAAAGTATATCTATGTCAGATTTGATAAAGGTGAAAAAATGTTTGTTTTTGACTATGTGTTTAAGAACGGACTGTTGACATTAGTATAAGGATATATACCGAGATTATAAATACAGGCAAAATTAATACTGACACATAATAAAGCACGAAAGGTGATAGAAGTTTTTCGTGCTTTTATTCTATTTTGTTTTTATGCCAAATACGACTGTTTATAATAGAGATTCTTTATCATAGGATAATAAATTCATCAATTTATATATTAAACAAAATATTATCGTATCGTGAATTTATTATCGACAGATTATACATTCCGTGCTATAATAAAACATATATCGAAACATTTAGTTTATTTTACAATAAGGATGGTGTAATTATGTCAACAAAAGCTTTTAAATCCGTGGCAGTAACAAACAAACATCAAAATTGGGAAATGTTAACATCAAGACCAAGCGAACTCTATTCTCGCTCCGATGATGTCAGAAGTCCATTTGCAAGAGATTTTACACGAATTCTTCATTCAATGGCATACAGACGTCTAAAACATAAAACACAGGTTTTCTTTAATATTAACAATGATCATATTTGTACAAGGATGGAACATGTCAACCATGTTGATTCTGTTAGTTCAACTATTGCAAGAGAATTAGGCTTGAATGATGAACTTACAAAAGCAATTTCTGTAGCACACGACATTGGTCACAGTCCATTTGGACACGAAGGTGAACATATTTTATCAGAAATATCCAAAAGAGATTTAGGTTACCCACTTTGGCATGAAAAAAACGGTTTAGAATTTGTTGATAATATTGAACTTTTAGAAGATGATAATAAATACCTACAAAACTTAGATTTAACCTATGCAGTTAGAGACGGTATTATATCTCACTGTGGAGAAATCGACGAAAACTGTTTAAAACCAAGAACAGAATACATTGATTTACATGACTACACTTATCCAAATCAATATGCCCCATACACTTGGGAAGGTTGTGTTGTTAAAATCTCAGACAAAATTTCTTATATTTGCCGTGATATTGAAGATGCTATTACTTTAGGAATTTTATAGTTTCGTTCTTTCAATCTTTTCTTATCTATTGCAGATTCGATTATTGCATCTTTGTAGCATAATACCCTGTATGCCATTTTTAAATCTACGCTTGATTGATGTTCTATTAAAATAAAAACATTTTTCTCTTTTAATTTATATACAATGTCTGCTTCTATATTATAAAATCCATTAGTCCTAAATTCTTTCTCGTATTTTTCGATATCGCTTTCTACTAAACATAGATTTAAATAATGGTTTATAAATTTAACAGCTTCTTTTTTGT
>ERZ779865.1269-NODE-1269-length-19019-cov-7.742038_pt1 | contig 19019 bp, 17 predicted proteins | sample MGYA00433088_ERZ779865 | MGnify/ENA primary metagenome ERZ779865 (study PRJEB29588, sample SAMEA2151703) | human gut metagenome | biome: human gut; feature: human-associated habitat; material: faeces | place: Denmark | collected 2008/2010 ... | reverse complement strand
GCAGAGATGCTGCACAAGACCGAAAACTTTGCCGAGCAGCCGCTGTTGCAGACCGCCTACGAGATCGCCCGCTGGCACCACGAGCGCTGGGACGGCAAAGGATACCCGGACGGGCTGAAGGGGGACGATATCCCCATCAGCGCGCAGCTGGTCTCCATGGCAGATGTGTATGACGCGCTGACCAGCGAGCGATGCTACAAAAAGGCCTTCCCGCACGAGACTGCCGTGCAGATGATCACGAACGGCGAGTGCGGAGCCTTCAACCCGCTGCTGATCCAGTGTCTGCTGGACGTGCAGGGGGAACTGAAACAGGAAATTTTACAATGGTAATGTGAGGGTAACTACGCGTGACAAAACAGCGATCCAACCATAAAATACCCCGCCGCACCTTTTTAAAGGTGTGCGCGGCGGCTGCCGCAGCCGGGCTGACCGCCTGCGGCAAAATGCAGACGGCGGCAGCGCTGCCCGAGCTTACGGTGGGCAGCGATAACTACCCGCCGTTTATCTACATGAACAATGACAGCACGCCCACCGGCATTGATGTGGACATTGCCACCGAGGCCTTTGCCCGCATGGGGTATGCGGTGCGGCTGGAGATCATTGACTGGGAGCAGAAAACAAAGCTGGTGGAAAGCGGTGCCATCGACTGCATCTGGGGCTGCTTTTCCATGGACGGGCGGGAGCAGCTGTACCGCTGGGTAGGGCCGTATATGGTCAGCCGTCAGGTGGTGGCGGTCAATGCGGACAGCAGCATTGAAACGCTGGCAGACCTTGCGGGCAAGACCATGATGGTGCAAAGCACCACCAAGCCGGAAGAGATTTTCCTCGCCGGCACCGACCCCCGCATCCCGCAGTTTGGTGAACTGCTGAGCACCGAGGATCGCAGCATACAGTACGCCATGCTGAACTGCGGCTATGTGGACGCCATTGCCGCCCACGAGACCGCCATTTTGCAGTATATGCAGGACTGCAATGCCAACTTCCGCATTCTGGAAGAGCCGCTGCTGGTCACCGGCATCGGCGTGGCCTTTGCGCTGAACGACACCCGCGGGCTGGATGAAAAGCTGACCGAGACCCTTGCCGCCATGCGCGCCGATGGCACGCTGAAGCAGATCGTAGGCAAATATCTGCCGGACCCGGAAAAGTATCTGGAGGTGGACGCCCTTGAACCGTAACAAGAAAACGTTCACGCCCAATATGCGGGTGGCGGCGCTCTATCTGCTGATGGGCGTGCTGCTTTTGCTGGCAGTCACCCTCTTCTCCGGGCGGGAGTCCATCCGCGCTACCGAGGAATACTTTGACCGCACCATCAACTTTGTAAAGGTGCAGTCCACCAGCTACGAAAAATACAATGACACCATCACCGCAAAGTCGCTGCGCCGGATGGCAGTGTCGGTGCGGCAGCTGGCGGAAAATGACGCTCTGGACCTCTACGACCCCGAAAGCCTCCGGGCAGAAAAGGAGTCCCTCTGGCTTACCGGCATTGCCGTGCTGGACGAAAATGGAGAATTACTGTGTGAATATACAGATAATAATATCGGCTATGCGCAGTTTGCGGAATCTCTGCGGGAGCAAGCCGCGCTGAACGTGCTGCAAAACCCGCAAAAGACCTACCTCAAGCGCATTCTGTTACAGGATGGCACGGCGGTGGATGTTGCCACCCGCCGCGCCGCAGCAGGGGACGCCGTGCTGCTGGCTTACCGGGTGACCCCGCCGGAGTTTGTGGAGGGCGCAGCCCTGTCCATCCAAAGCGTGTTGGACGGCTACCCGAAGAACATCAGCGGCACCATCTTTATCGTGCAGGACAACAAGGTGATCGCCGCAAACGACCCAAGCCTTGTCGGGCTGGATACCACGAACAGCCCGCTGGTGCAGGGCATCCGCAAGGCCGGTGCGCCCGATACCTTGACCCACACCCGCGACTGGGCAAATTCCGGCTGTTATTTCGGGATGTACAGCAACGGACAGAATTTTGACCTGTATCTCTATATCGACGAAAAATCGGTGTTCCGCAATTCCAGCAGCGCACTGCTGGCTGCGCTGATCTTCTATCTGATCTGCGTGGCGGTGCTGCAAACGCTGCGCCGCCGCTCGGCGGCGGCTGCGGAGCAGCAGCGGAAAGAGCAGGAGCAGAAGTACCACGCTCAGCTGGAGGAACAGAACCGCAAGCTGGAGCTTGCCGTCCGGCACGAAGCAGCGGCAAACCGCGCCAAGCGGGAGTTCTTGTTCAACATGAGCCACGACATCCGCACCCCGATGAACGCCATTATCGGCTTCACCTCGCTGGCGGCGACCCATATTGAGAATAAGGAGCAGGTGCTGGATTATCTGAAAAAGATCTCCACTTCCAGCCAGCACCTGCTCTCCCTCATCAACGATGTGCTGGACATGAGCCGCATTGAGAGCGGCAAGGTGAAGATCGAGGAAAAGGCGGTGCACCTGCCGGATCTCGTGCATGATGTGCGCTCCATCATCCAGCCCAATATCAGCTCCAAACGGTTGTCGCTGTTCATCGACACCATGGACGTGGTGGACGAGGACATCATCACCGACCCGCTGCGGCTGAATCAGGTGCTGCTGAACATCCTTTCTAATGCCATCAAGTTCACCCCCACCGGCGGCATGGTGAGCATCCGCATTGCCCAGAAGCCCGGTGCGCCCAAGGGCTGCGGCAATTACGAGTTCCGCATCAAGGATAACGGCATCGGCATCAACAAGGAGTTCCAGAAGCATATCTTTGAGGAGTTCACCCGGGAGGAAAGCTCCACCGTCAGCGGCATTCAGGGTACGGGTCTCGGCCTTTCCATCACCAAGAATATCGTAGACCTGATGGGCGGCACCATCGCCCTTGAAAGTGAGCCGGGCAAGGGCAGCGAGTTCATTGTGAACCTCTGCTTTACCCTCAGCGGGCAGAAGGCGGAGATCAAACAGCTGCCCCAGCTGGAAGGGCTGCGGGCACTGGTGGCGGATGACGACACCAACACCTGTCTGAGCGTCAGCACCATGCTTTCCAAGATCGGCATGCGCCCGGAGTGGACCATCTCCGGCAAGGAGGCGGTCATCCGCACCAAGTACGCCGTGGAGCAGGGTGATGCCTTCAGTGTGTACATCATCGACTGGCTCATCCCGGATATGAACGGCATCGAGATCGTGCGGCAGATCCGCAAGGTCATCGGGGACAGCTGCCCCATCATCATCCTGACCGCCTACGACTGGGCAGATATCGAGGAGGAAGCGCGCGCCGCCGGTGTGACCGCCTTCTGCGAAAAGCCGCTGTTCCTTTCGGAGCTGCGCAAGGTGCTGGCAGAGCCCTTCCGGGTGCAGCCGGAGCAGACGACTGCCCCGCAGCCCAAGGCAAGCTTTGACGGCAAGCGTCTGCTGCTGGTGGAGGATAACGCTCTGAACCGGGAGATCGCCATGGAGATCTTAAAGGAAGCAGGCTTCCTTGTGGACACCGCCGAGGACGGCGTTGAAGCGGTGGAAAAGATGGAGCAGTCCGCGCCCGGGCAGTACGACCTGATCTTGATGGACGTCCAGATGCCTCGGATGAACGGCTACGAAGCTACCCGGCGCATCCGCGCCCTGCCCGATCCCCACAAGGCGGGCATCCCCATTTTTGCCATGACCGCCAACGCCTTTGAGGAGGACCGGCAGAACGCCCTGAATGCGGGCATGAACGGCCACATCGCAAAGCCGCTGGATATCCCGCACCTGCTGAAGGTGCTGAAAGAAGCGCTGCAATAAGACCCTCTCAGGCAAAGCCTTGCGGCTTTGTCGGCTCCCCCTCGGGGGAGCTTTTTTGTTTCTGCCGGTCAGCGCTTGAGAGCGTTCAGCCCGGCGGGGCATTCCAGACCGTCCCGCACAGCAAAAAAGCCGCCGCACAAAAAGTGCAGCGGCTTTGCGGGGTGTCACCTCACAGCCAGCGCTCAGAGATGATCCACCACATACCGGGCAGGTTGATCCGACCCAGCAGATGCTCCAATACGATCAGCATGGTATTCTCCTTTCAGACCGTCCGTTTCAGCCGAACAGCCCCTTCAGTAAAAACAGAAGCAGCTTCGTCAAGCTGCCGCCGCCCAAAAGGTTGAGCAGCGGCCCAAGGCCTTGAAACATGGAAGGTTTGCTCCTTTCGTTTCATTCCGTCCCGGTTGCTGCCGGGTGCCGGTCTGCCTTATATACGAACCAGCCCGCCGCAGGATTGCAAACACCATGGTGGTAAATATTGGGAGTATCGCAGCTGCCGTATGACTTTACGACCCCTTCCCGTGAAAAAAGTTGCTCAGAAACGCCCACAGGCGTTTCTGAGCAACAAATCCAAAATACTATTTCCGCTGAAAATACCCAAAGCAGCGCGGAGGGCATTTCCAATCGTCTTACTTAAAACGCTTCCATGCCGGGGTAGACGGCACTTTCGCCCAGCTGCTCCTCAATGCGCAGCAGCTGATTGTACTTTGCCACACGCTCGGTGCGGCTGGGTGCACCGGTCTTGATTTGGCAGGTGTTCAGCGCCACAGCCAAGTCCGCAATGGTGGTGTCCTCGGTCTCGCCGGAGCGGTGGGAGCTGATGGCATTGTAACCGGCCTTGTGCGCCATCTTGATGGCTTCCAAGGTCTCGGAGACAGAGCCGATCTGGTTCAGCTTGATCAGGATGGCGTTGCCCGCACCCAGCTGGATGCCCTTTGCCAGACGCTCGGTGTTGGTCACAAACAGATCATCGCCCACCAGCTGCACCTTGCCGCCCAGCTCGCGGGTCATCTGTTGCCAGCCTTCCCAGTCCTCTTCATCCAGACCGTCCTCGATGGAGATGATGGGGTACTTTTCCACAAGGCTCTTCCAGTGTGCGATCAGCTCGGCAGAGGTAAACTCGGTGCCCGCCTTGGGCAGCTTGTAAAAGCCCTTGCCCTTGGGGCTCTTCCACTCGGAAGCGGCGGCGTCCATTGCCAGCATAAAGTCCTTGCCCGGCAGATAGCCCGCCTTTTCGATGGCAGCCAGAATGGTCTCGATGGTCTCCTCATCGCTGGAAAGGTTGGGCGCAAAGCCGCCCTCGTCGCCCACGGAGGTAGCCAGCCCCTTGGACTTCAGGATGGCAGCCAGCGCATGGAACACCTCGGCGCACCAGCGCAGCGCTTCTTTAAAGGAGGGTGCGCCCACCGGCATGATCATGAACTCCTGCGTGTCCACGGTGTTGGCAGCGTGCGCGCCGCCGTTCAGGATGTTCATCATGGGCACGGGCAGGCGATTGCCGTTTACGCCGCCCAGAAAACGGTACAGCGGCATTTCCAGCGAAGCGGCTGCTGCGCGGCAGGCTGCAATGGACACCGCCAGAATGGCGTTTGCGCCCAGATTGGACTTATCCTTGGTGCCGTCTGCCTTGAGCATGGCGGCGTCCACGGCGTAGATGTCGGAGGCATCCATGCCCACCACGGCGTCCGCAATGACCGTGTTGATGTTCTCCACCGCCTTGGTCACGCCCTTGCCCAGATAGCGGCTCTTGTCGCCGTCCCGCAGTTCCAGCGCCTCAAACTCGCCGGTGGATGCACCGGAAGGGGCACAGCCGCGCGCCACAGTGCCGTCCGCCAGCGTGATCTCGGCTTCCACGGTGGGGTTTCCGCGGGAGTCTAAGATCTCGCGGCCTACAACAGATTCAATTTCCAGATAATTCATCTTGAAACCCTCCTGAATATCATTTTCTCTCCCATACTGCCCGGGCAGGCAGATGGGAACTGCTCTATTTAGATAGTTATATATAACTAACTGTCAATATCCTACCACGCTTTGCACCCCGGCGCAAGAGCCGGTGCGGATGTTTGCAGACCTAAATTTTTAACAGGGGCGCAAACCGCTGTGGAAAACCCGTTTACAGTCTGCCCCCTTGCGGCAGCAGGGATACGTTATGCTTACCATGTGTTTTTTGTATGGCAGATATACCAAAAATTCTCTTTACTTTTTGGCAGTTCGGTTCTATACTGGTTGCGGCGTTTACGCTGTTTTCCCAGTTATAGTCGTTATAGAGGAGGATTTTTGCAATGAATAAGGATCTGACGGTGGGCAAGCCGTCACAGGTATTGTGGCAATTCTGTCTGCCCATGTTTGGCAGCATCATTTTCCAGCAGCTGTACAACATCGCGGATAGTCTGGTGGCGGGCAAGTTCATCGGTGAAAATGCGCTGGCTGCGGTGGGCAACAGCTACGAGATCACCCTGATCTTCATCGCCTTTGCCTTTGGCTGCAACATCGGCTGCTCGGTCATCGTGTCCCGCTACTTCGGCGCAAAGGAATACCGCGAGATGAAGACCTCGGTCTACACCTCCCTCATCGGCTCTGCCGTGCTGTGCGCCGTGCTGATGGGCATTGGTCTGCTGGGCTGCGACGCCCTGCTGGAGCTCATCAACACCCCGGAGGAGATCCTTGCGGATTCCGCGCTGTATCTGGATATCTACGTTTTGGGTCTGCCCTTCATGTTCTTCTACAACATTGCCACCGGCATCTTCTCTGCCCTTGGCGACAGCAAGACCCCCTTCTACTTCCTTGCAGTCTCTTCTTTGTCCAACATCGGCGTGGACATCCTGTTCGTCGCCGGTTTCAAGATGGGCATTGCCGGTGTGGCATGGGCTACCTTCCTGTGTCAGGGTGTCAGCTGCGTGCTGGCCATGGTGGTGGTGTTCCGCCGCATCCGCGCCTTCCACACCGAGGGTCATGTGCAGCTGTTCTCGTGGAATATGCTGGGCAAGGTGGCCGTGGTGGCTATACCCAGCATCCTGCAGCAGAGCTTTGTCTCGGTGGGCAACATCATCCTGCAGAGCATCATCAACACCTTTGGTGCCAGCGTCATTGCAGGCTACTCTGCCGCCGTCAAGCTGAACAACATGGTCATCACCTCCTTTACCACCTTGGGCAACGGCATCTCCAACTACACCGCCCAGAACATGGGCGCCGGCAAGATGGACCGCGTCAAGGAGGGCTTTGGCGCAGGCCGCAATCTGGTGTGGCTGCTGTGCGTGCCGCTGGTGGTGCTGTACTTCTTCTTTGGCCGCTTCCTGCTGCTGCTGTTCATGAACGACCCGCAGGGCCCTGCCATTGACACCGGTATGCTGTTCTTGCGCATCCTCTCCCCCTTCTACTTTGTGGTGTCGGTCAAGCTGGTGGCAGACGGCATCCTGCGCGGCTGCGGCCTGATGGTGCGGTTCATGATCGCTACCTTCACCGACCTGATTTTGCGCGTGGGCATTGCCGCCGTGCTCAGCGCCACCGCGCTGGGCTCTACCGGCATCTGGATGGCATGGCCTGTGGGCTGGTGCATCGGTACGGCGCTTTCCATGGTGTTCTACGTCACCGCCATCCGCAAGGCACTGGCAGAGCCGGTGGCTGTTGCCGAGGCCGAGGGACAGGCCGCCGAAGTCCGCGCCGAGGCCGAATTTGCCGCCGACGCCGAGATGGAGACCCTGTAACTATTTTGCAACTTGTGAATCCATTTCATTTCACAGATAAACAAAATGAACAATTTGAAATAGTGCACAAAATCGCGCTTTAATTTTTGTATAAAGTATCAACAAAGCCGAGAAAATGCGCCCAAAAGTATGGACGGTTTGTGAATTGCGGATTTGAACCCAGATAGCTATAATAACAGATAAGAACAGGAGCAAGGCCACTTTAGAGGGGAGGGGCCTTGCTTCCGTTTTTATCAATTTACTTTATAGAACACTCCGAAGGAGGAGATTTTTATGAAAAAGATGATCACTCGTCGTCAGTTTATGGCTGCTGCCGGTGTTGTTGCCGCAGCAAGCGCTCTGACTGCCTGCGGCGGTTCTTCCGCAAGCACTGCCGCTTCTTCTGCTGCCGGTTCTACCGCCGGTTCCGCTGCTGCCTCCGGCAGCACCATCAAGGTGGGTGTTCTGGGCCCCATGACCGGCGATGTTTCCGTTTACGGTCTGGCTGTTATCAACGGCGCAAGCCTGTACCTGAAGCAGGTCAATGCCGATGGCGGTGTCAACGGCAAGCAGCTGGAGGTCAACTTCCAGGATTCTCAGGGTGACCCGGAGAGCGCCGTGGCGGCCTACGGCAAGCTGATGGACTGGGGCATGAACGTCAGTCTGGGCGCGGTGCTGTCCGGTGAGACGGCCTCCGTGGTGGCGGCGGCCAAAGCCGACGACGTGCTGGTGATGGAGACCACTGGCTCCGCCGACAAGTGCATCGACGGCAACGACAAGGCGTTCCGTATCTGCTTCTACGATTCCTATCAGGGCACCGCGGCAGCAGACTACCTCACCGACAACGCCCTGGCCACCGAAGTAGGCGTGTTCTATCAGAGCGACAACGACTACTCTGTGGGTCTGTACAATGCCTTCGTGGCCGAGTGCCAGAACACCGGCGTGACCATCAAGGAGACGCAGACCTTCACCACCGCCACCAGCACCGACTTCTCCACCCAGGTGAACGCCCTTGCTTCCTCCGGCGTGAAGGTCGTGTTCATCCCCATCTACGCGGAGGAGGCCTCCACCTTCCTGACCCAGGCCAAGGGTAAGTTTGCCGACGATGTGTACTTCTTCGGCGCTGACGGTCTGGACGGCATCCTGGGCAAGGTGAGCCAGGATGTGACCATTGCGGATAACGTGCTGATGATGACCCCCTTCGCCGCGGATTCCGCCGACCCCAAGGTCCAGGCCTTTGTGAAGGCATACCAGGACGCCTACAACGCCACCCCCGACCAGTTCGCCGCGGATGCCTATGACGCGGTGTACGCCGTCAAGGCCGCTGTGGAGGCCGCCAACGGCAGCACCTCCGGCGCTGACCTGGCCGCTGTGATGCCCACCATCACCGTGGAGGGCGTGACCGGCACCATGACGTGGAACGCCGACGGCAACACCAACAAGGCCGCCAGCGCCATCCTCTACAAGAACGGTGTGGGCACCCTGTTCGGTCAGGACAACGCCAATGACGCCGCCGGCGCGGAGAGCGGGGACGCTGCGGATACCGCGGCCGACGCGGAGGCGTAAGCAAGTAAGCTACCTATCTTCCTCACAATAAGCCCATACGCCCTCCCGGCGCAGCGCCGGGAGGGCGGAACGGGCGCCATGCAAAGGAATGACGACTATGACGAATTTGATACAAACATTGATAAGCGGGCTGAGCCTGGGGAGCATCTACGCGCTGATCGCGCTGGGCTACACCATGGTCTACGGTATCGCCAAAATGCTGAACTTCGCCCACGGCGACGTGATCATGGTGGGCGCATACAGCGGCATTGTGGCGGTGGCGCAGCTGGGACTGTCCCCGTGGGTGACGGTGATCGTCAGCATCGTGGTATGCGCGGTGTTGGGCGTGGTCATTGAGTTCTGCGCCTATAAGCCCCTGCGGCAGGCGGCACCGCTGAGTGTGCTCATCACGGCCATCGGCGTCAGCTATCTTTTGCAGAACGCGGCGCTGCTGCTCTTCGGCTCGCAGCAGATGGCCTACCCCACATTGGTAAAGCTGGGCAGCTTCTCCGTGGGCGGCGTGCAGGTGGACGGCATCACCGTGCTGACGCTGGCGGTGACAGCGGTGCTGATGGCAGCGCTGACGCTGTTCATCGACAAAACGAAGCTGGGCAAAGCCATGCGGGCCGTGTCCGAGGACAAGGACGCCGCCACGCTGATGGGCATCAGCGTGGACAGGACCATCACGCTGACGTTTGCCATCGGCTCGGCGCTGGCGGCCTTCGCCAGTATGTTCTACGGCATGACCTATGTGTACATCAAGCCCACCACCGGCGCCATGCCCGGCATCAAGGCCTTTACGGCGGCGGTTTTCGGCGGTATCGGCTCCATCCCCGGCGCCATGCTGGGCGGCATACTGCTGGGCCTGATCGAGCAGATGTCCAAGACGTATATCTCCACCCTGTGGGCGGACGCCATCGTGTTCGCCGTGCTGGTGGTCGTGCTGGTGGTCAAGCCCACGGGCCTGCTGGGCAAGCCCATGCAGGAGAAGGTGTGAGGTGAAGGAAATGCAGCTGACACAGAAAAAAAGACAGCGCACGGACCTGCTGACCGTGGCGGCGGTGGCCGCACTGTTTGTGGTAATGGCGGCGCTGCTGTATACCGGGCACCTGACCCGGCAGGTAACGAATATGCTGGTGCCCGTTGCGGTGTACATCGTGATGGCGGTGTCGCTGAACCTGGTGGTGGGCCTGCTGGGCGAGCTGAGCCTGGGCCACGCGGGCTTCATGTCCGTGGGACTGTTCTCCGGGTGTCTGGTGGCGATCGCGCTGCACACCACCGCCCTGCCGCTGGGCGTGCGCCTGCCGGTGAGTATGCTGGCGGGCGGCCTGATGGCGGCGGTCTTCGGACTGCTGGTGGGACTGCCGGCCCTGCGGCTGCGGGGCGACTATCTGGCTATCGTGACGCTGGCCTGCGGCGAGATCATCAAGAACATCATCACAAACCTGAACATCACCGGCGGCGCGCTGGGTCTGGACACCTCCTCCATCTACGCCGGGGCGAAAGACCTTCTCCCCTACGGCGCGGTGCTGGTGCTGCTGACGGTGGCGGTGATGCTGAACCTGAAGCGGTCCAAGTACGGCCGGGCCATCATGGCCATCCGGGACAACCGCATCGCGGCGGAGTCCGTGGGATTGAACGTCACATGGTACAAGCTGGCGGTGTTCGTCATCGCAGCTTTCTTCGCAGGCTGTGCCGGCGTACTGTACGGCCACTCACTGGCCAACATCAAGGCGGCTGCCTTTGATTACAATATGTCCATCGAGATCCTGGTCATCGTGGTGCTGGGCGGCATGGGCAGCGTGCCGGGCTCCGTGATCTCGGCCATCGTGCTGACGGTGCTGCCGGAGGCGCTGCGCGAGGTGGCGGACTACCGTATGCTGGTGTATGCCATCGTGCTGATCCTGGTGATGCAGGCCACGAACAACCCCACGATGAAGCGGTTTTTTGCCTCTGCTAAGGAAAAACTGACCCCCGGGCGAAAGGAGCGTGCGGCGCTGTGACGACGAAAACGAAATTGGTGAAGCGCCAGTCCTCCGTGCTGCTGCCGGAACGGGACATCGACAAGTCCCCGGTGCTGGAATGCGTGGGGCTGGGCGTGACCTTCGGCGGGCTGAAGGCGGTGGAGGACTTCGATCTGACCATCGGCCGGACGGAGATCGCGGGGCTGATCGGCCCCAACGGCGCGGGCAAGACCACGGTGTTCAACCTGCTGACGAAGGTGTATCAGCCCACAGCGGGCGCTATCCTGCTGGATGGCAAGGACACCCACAGCATGACCACCGCACAGGTAAACAAGGCCGGTATCGCCCGGACGTTCCAGAACATCCGGCTGTTCAATGATCTGACGGTGGCGGAGAACCTGATGGTGGCCATGAACGACTCGGTGCGCTACGGGCTGGCGGGCAGTATCCTGCATTTCCCCAGGTATGCGCGGGAGGAGCACATCGCCCGGGAACGGACGGAGGAGCTGCTGAGCATCTTCCACATGGAGAGTCATGCCGATGAACGGGCGGGCTCGCTGCCCTACGGCGCGCAGCGGCGGCTGGAGATCCTGCGGGCGCTGGCATCGAACCCGTGTCTGCTGCTGCTGCTGGACGAGCCGGCGGCGGGCATGAACCCGTCGGAGACGGCGGAGCTGATGGAGAACATCCGAAAGATACGGGATACGTTCCAGATCGCGGTGCTGCTGATCGAGCACGACATGAACCTGGTGATGAACATCTGCGAGGGTATCTGCGTGCTGAACTTCGGGCACATCATCGCCAAGGGCACACCGGCGGACATCCAGGCGGACCCGGCGGTCATTGAAGCATATCTGGGACGGAAGAAGGAGGCGAGCGCATGAGCAGCGTGCTGCAGGTGGAGAACATCAATGTGTACTACGGCAGCATCCACGCGGTGAAGGACGTGTCCTTCCACGTGGAGCAGGGCGAGGTGGTGACGCTGATCGGCGCCAACGGCGCGGGCAAATCCACCACGCTGAACACCGTGGCAGGGCTGCTCCGCAGCCGCACGGGAAGCGTGCGCTTTATGGACGAGGAGCTGCGGCACGTGCCCAGCCACAAGCTGGTGGGGCGTGGTATGGCCCTGGTGCCGGAGGGACGGCGCATTTTCCAGCACATGACGGTGCAGGAAAACCTGGACATGGGCGGCTATTGCCGGAACGGTGACCTGAACGCGGACATCGAGAGCGTATACGAGCGCTTCCCGCGGCTGAAGGAACGGCGGAAGCAGGTGGCCGGGACGCTGTCCGGCGGCGAGCAGCAGATGCTGGCCATGGGCCGGGCGCTGATGAGCCATCCCAAGCTGCTGATGCTGGACGAGCCGTCCATGGGTCTGGCGCCGCTGCTGGTGGAGCAGATATTCGACATCATTCGACAGCTGCACGCCGACGGCACCACTATTCTTCTGGTGGAGCAGAACGCACAGGCGGCGCTGGCGGTGGCCGACCGGGGCTATGTGCTGGAAACGGGGCGCATCGTCACGGAGGGCACCGGCGCGGCGCTTCTGGAGAGCGACGCCATCAAGAAGGCGTATCTGGGCGGATAAGCATATGAAAAAAGACCGGCGGGTGCCGGTCTTTTTTACGCCGTCAGATATAAGAAAGCTTTATAGGATAACGGGCATTTACGCTTCGCAGGGGCAAAGCGGGCGGGTATAATGGTATTCGTAAATATACAGCACTTTGAAGGGCTAAAGGAGGGATGGTATGGCACGCTATGTACCGGACCCGGCGCAGCGGGTGACGGTATTTCTGGGCGAGGCCGGGTGCGGCAAATCTGAGCTGGCGGTGCAGTGGGCGCTGACGGCGGCGGAGCGTAGACGGGATGTGCATTTCTTCGATCTGGACCAGACAAAGCCACTGCTGCGGCCAAGGGACGCGGCGGCCCTTTTGGAGGGCGCGGGGGTGACGGTGCATTTTGAGCAACAGACCGCCGACGCGCCCACGCAGGTGGGCGGACTGGTGCCGCTGCTGCTGGACAAGAGCAAGAGCGTCATTCTGGACGTGGGCGGCAACGATACGGGTGCGCGGCTCATCGGCGGATACGCACACCTGCTGAAGAGTGCGGATGCATACTTCGTGCTAAATCCATACCGGCCCTGGTCGGGGACGGTGGAGCACATCGACGGGACCCTGAGCGCCGTGCTGAAGGCAGCACGGCTGGGCCTGCCGCGTTTTTTGCTGAACCCCACGCTGGGCATCGGCACCACGGCGGAGGAATTCTTAGTGGGCGTGGAGCAGGGGCTCCGGCTGCTGACGCCCTATGTAAAGGTGGAGGCGGCGGCGGTGTCGGAGACGCTGCTGCCGGAGGTCGAGGGCCGGACGGAGCTGCCGCTGCTGCCCCTCACACCGCGAATGACCGTCCCGGAGACGGGACTTGATGAAGGATAAGGAGGCATTGAAATGGCGCAAGTCACCATCCGCGCGGAGAGCTGCAAGAGCTGCGGCTACTGCGTGAAGTTCTGTCCCAAGGGCGTGTTGGCCGTGGGACACGAGGTCAACTCCAAGGGCTACCCCTTTGTGGTGGCCGCACACCCGGAAAACTGCATCGGCTGTGCCATCTGCGGACGTATGTGTCCGGACGCGGCCATCGAAGTGTATAAATAAGGAGGCGGGAGCATGGCAAGAGTATTTATGAAGGGCACTGAGGCCATCGCTGAGGCAGCGGTGCGGGCAGGCTGCCGGTTCTTTGCCGGCTATCCCATCACGCCGCAAAACGAGATACCGGAGTATCTGGCCCGGCGGCTGCCGGAGGTAGGCGGCAGCTTTGTACAGGGCGAGAGCGAGGTCGCGTCCATCAATATGGTGTACGGCGCCGCCGGTACCGGCACACGGGCCATGACCAGCTCCTCCTCCTGCGGCATCAGCCTGATGAGCGAGGGCGTCAGCTTCTGCGCCAGCGCACGGGTGCCCATCGTATATGTGAATGTACAGCGGGGCGGCCCCGGTATCGGCACCATCCAGCCGGCACAGCAGGACTACACCCAAGCCACCAAGGCCAGCGGCAACGGCGGGTTCAGAATGCGGGTGTTCTCTCCCTCTACCGTGCAGGAGGCAGTGGACATGACCTATGCGGCCTTTGACTACGCACAGCAGGACCGGAACCCGGTGCTGATCCTCACCGACGGCGTGATGGGCACCATCATGGAGCCGGTGGCGCTGCCGCCGGAGCGCTCCGCCGAGGAGGTCAAGGCACTGAAGGACCAGTGCCGCAGCTGGGCGGCCATCGGCCACGATTCCTATAAGGAGCCCCGCGCCACCATCGATGCCGGGCGCTGGGACACCAAGGAGCAGGAGCGCCACTGCAAAAAGGCCGAGGAGCTGTACAAGAGCTGGCCCAGCGAGGCGGAGACCATGTATCTGGACGACGCGGAGATCGTGGTCACCGGCTACGGCATCTGCGGGCGTATTGCACGCTCGGCGGTAAAGCTGCTGCGGGCCAAGGGGCACAAGGTGGGCTTCATCCGCCCGAAAACACTGTACCCCTTCCCTGCCGACGTGTACGCGGGGCTGGACTCTGACAGGGTCAAGGCCATTCTGGACGTGGAGATGTGCATCCCCGCCCAGATGGTGGACGACATCCGGCTGGCCATCAACGACCGCTGCCCCATCGAGACGTGCCTGCACGCAGGCGGCGAGATCATGGGACGCGGCGAGGTCATGGACGCGGTCAGGAAACTGCTGGAACGATAAGGAGGCGTCGGACATGGAAAAGGTATATACGAGAACAAAAGGCATTCAGCCCGACATGGTGGACGGCTTCTGCCCCGGCTGTATGCACAGCACCCTCTTCAAGCTCATCGGCGAGGTGCTGGAGGAGATGGATATGCTGGACAAGTGCACCTGCGCCATCGGCGTAGGCTGCTGCGGTCTGGGCATGGGATACTTCACCTACGATTATCTGCTGGCCGCCCACGGGCGGGCCTGCGCCGTGGCCACCGGCGCCAAGCGCAGCAATCCCGACACGCTGGTGTTCACCTATCAGGGCGACGGCGACCTGGCCTCCATCGGTCTGGCGGAGACTATGAGCGCCGCCAACCGGGGTGAGAATATCTCCGTGATCTTTGTGAACAACGGTATCTACGGCATGACCGGCGGACAACTGGCCCCCACCACGCTGGTGGGCATGAAAGCCACCACCGCGCCTAAGGGGCGTGATCCTAAAGAGCACGGCTACCCCATGCATGTGTGCGAGATACTGAACCAGCTGACAGCCCCCTACTATCTGGAGCGCACCAGCTGCAACAACCCCGCCAATGTGGCCAGGACGAAGGCGGCCATCCGAAAGGCATTCCAGAACCAGCTGGACGGCAAGGGCTTCTCGCTGGTGGAGATCGTCACCAGCTGTCCCACCAACTGGGGACTGGAGCCACTGGAGGCGCTGGGCTTCCTGGAGGAAAAAATGTTCAAGGAGTTCCCCCTGGGGGTCATCCGGGACAAGGATAAGGAGGGCGCGTGATGGAACGAAATCTGATGGTCGCCGGGTTCGGCGGACAGGGCGTGATGACGCTGGGCAAGTTCCTGGCGGAGGCCACCTGCGAGAGCACCGACAAAAATGTGACGTTCTTCCCCTCCTACGGCGCGGAGCAGCGGGGCGGCACCGCCAACTGCTATGTGGTCATCTCCGACGACGATATCGGCGCGCCGCTGGGTGATCAGATGGACGACCTGATCGTCATGAACGACCCCAGCCTGAGCAAGTTCCTGTACAAGCTGGTGCCGGGCGGGACGCTGTACATCAACAGCTCCATCGTCAAGAGCGAGATCACGCGCACGGATATCAAGGTGGTAAAGGCACCGGTGACGGAGCTGGCGCTGGAGATGGGCAGCGCCAAGGTGCTGAACATCATCATGCTGGGTGTGTACGTGGGCTATACCCAGGTGGTGCCGGAGGACGTGGTGTGGCGCACTATAGAACACAAGCTGGGCAAAAAGCCGGCGCTGCTGCCGCTGAACCGGCAGGCCTTTGATCTGGGACTGAAGCTGGGTCGGGAGCAGCGATAAAAAGGGCTTGATTTTTATCCTTTAAAGCGTTAGAATATGCCATCGGCAAAAACAGGCGGTCTCCCTGCCGGGGAGGCCGCGGACACATACTTCAGACAAGGAGGAAACGCTGTGTACTACCAGGTATCAAAGGAATTTTTCGATAAGCTGCCCAACGCCTGCTTCGGCGCGGTGGCGGTGCGCGGGCTGGACAACACCCATGACATTCCGGAGCTGGAGGAGATGCTGGCCGGGAATGTGGCGGAGTGCGAGGCCTATTTCACCGGCAAAAAGCCCAAGGAGACGGAGGATATCCTGCCCTACCGGGCGGCGTTCACCGCCCTGGGCATCAACCCCAATAAGTTTATGTGCTCCATCGAGGCACTGCTGACCCGTATCGCCAAGGGCAAGGGCTTCCCCCACATCAATGCGGCGGTGGACCTGGGCAACGCGGTGTCCATCAAGCACAGGCTGCCCATGGGCGCGCACGATCTGGACACCATCGCAGACGGGCTGGACGTCCGGCTGGCGGAGGAGGGCGACACGTTCATTCCCTTCGGCTCCACCGAGGAGGAGTCACCGGACGTGGGCGAGGCGGTATATGCCTGCGGCCACGAGATACGGACCCGGCGGTGGACCTGGCAGCAGTCCGAGCGCGGCAAGATCACCGAGAACACCAAGGCCATCCTGTTCCCCATCGACGGTTTCTCCGACGTGAATGCGGCGGAGGTACAGGCGGCGGCGGACGAGCTGGTGGCGCTGCTGAAAAAGTATTTCGGCGAGGGGCTGGAGATCGAGACCGGCACCGTAACGAAGGAGCAGCCGCGGTTCGAATTCTTCAAATAAGCAAAAAAAGAAACGCCTATGGGCGTTTCTTTTTTGCTTATTTGTCCGCGTCGGCGGCGGCACGAAGGGCACGGAGGAAGGAACGGACCACCGCGTCGCCCTTGACGCCGGGGCGCAGGGCCACGCCCAGTTCGCGGCAGCAGGGCGGGTCCATGGCGCGGACGGTCAGGTCCTGGCGGGCGTAATAGTCCAGCTCCAGCCGGGAAAAAACGGTGCTGCCCAATCCGGCGGCCACGGCGGCCAGGACAGAACGGTTGTTCATACGGTCATCGGTGTAGACGGGCTCCACGCCGGCACGGGTGAACACGCGGGTGGTGTCGGTGTTGGTGCCGTAGTCGGGGATGATAACAGCACGGCCGGTAAACCAGGTCACGGGCACGGGGTCCGGTACATCGCTGTCCGGCGGCAGAACGGCCAGGAAAGGATCGTCACAGAGCCTGATCCAGTCCATATCCGTGCCGGTGAAGCGCTTGTCGGTAACGCCCAGCTCCACACTGCCGTCGCGGAGCCAGTTGTCCACCTGCATGGGGCTGCCGGAGATGACGCTGACGGTGATCTGGGGATACTCGGCCTTCAGCGCCGCCACGGCCCGGGGCACCCAGCGGGTGGAGACGGTATCCAGCGCCGCCAGGCGCAGGGTGGCCTGCTGGGCACACTTGCAGGCATTGATCTCGCCGTTCAGGGCATCGTAGACCTGCAGCAGCCGGTGGATCTTGGGCATGAGGGTCTTGCCCGTCTCGCTGAGGCGGACGCCGCTGTAGCTGCGGTCCAGCAGACGCAGGCCGATCTCGTTTTCCAGGCTGTTCATCATGTAGGTCAATCCCGCCTGGGAATAGCCCAGCGTCTCTGCGGCGCGGGAGAAGCTGCCGGCCTCCTGAATGACGGCCAGGGCCTGTAATTTCTGGATATCCATGGCGGCACCACCTATAAAGAAAACTGATAGGTATACTATGGCGCAGGGCAGGTGGTTTGTCAAGAGGGACCGCACGGTTTGGGTGGACGAATTCGGTGAGAAATTTGAGATATCGGCATGATCGGAACCCCCTACCCGGGTTGCGCCGTGGAGAAAATTGAGGTATGATACACCATATATAATCGCGGGAGGCAGGACATGGGCGCTGACGGGGCACGGAAAAGAAAAATAGCGGTGATCGCGGCGCTGGCTGCGGCGGTGGTGCTGCTGGCCTTCTGCGGCTGGCGGGTCTTCTCCATGGGTGTGGAGCTGCTGCCCACCATCACCAGCAACGAGGCCATCGTGACCCTGAGCACCACCAAGGACCTCAGCAAGGAGGATTCCTACGCCATCGCTGGCAAGGCCGTGGAGGCCATGCTGGAGGTGGACCATGTGGAAGAAGTGGGCATCACCACCGACACCCGCGTGGCCGGGATGGACATCGGCCAGCTGGGCCTGCCCACCGCCATCACCGACCTGCTGAGCGCGGCCAACAGCTACGGAACCTATCAGGTCAACGTCATGCTGGATGAATCCCTCTCCTCTTCCGAGATCGAGACGGCCCGGCAGGCGCTCGAAGATGCCCTTTCCGGCATCGAGGACTGCACCGCCAAGGTCGAGATCAGCGGAATGCAGGAGCTGACCAGCCAGCTGGCCAGCGGCCTGAGCGTGAAGATCTACGGTGCCGATGCCGAGACCCTTTCCCAGCTGTCGGAGAAGGTCGTGGACATCGTCAACGATACCGAGGGCTTTGCCAATGCGACCAACGGTCTGGGCAGCGGCGACGCCACCATCAACCTGCACATCGACCGCGACAAGGTCCGCTCCTACGGCCTGACCGTGGCCCAGGTCTACCAGCAGATCGCTGCCAAGCTGACAACAACCACCACGGCCCAGACCCCCGTGACCGTGGACGGCAGCACCATGAGCGTCCAGATCAGCAACAATCTGGACCCCGTCACCAAGGAAAACATGATGGACATCACCTTTGAGACCACCGTCATGTCTGCCGACGGCACCACCAGCACCGGCACCTGCACCCTGGCCGATATGGCCACCTGGGACACCGGCAGTGCGCCGGACTCCATCACCAGCGAGGACCAGACCCAGTACGTCAGCGTCACGGCCGACACGCTGGACGGCTACAACACCACCGTGCAGGCCCGTGTTCTGGAAAAGAAGCTGAACGAGTTCGCCCTCTCCGATGAGATGCCGGAGGGCTGCTCCTTCTCCATGGGCGGCGAGAGCAACAACGTCAACT
>ERZ779865.1262-NODE-1262-length-19115-cov-3.648478_pt1 | contig 19115 bp, 19 predicted proteins | sample MGYA00433088_ERZ779865 | MGnify/ENA primary metagenome ERZ779865 (study PRJEB29588, sample SAMEA2151703) | human gut metagenome | biome: human gut; feature: human-associated habitat; material: faeces | place: Denmark | collected 2008/2010 ... | reverse complement strand
ACAAGGGATCTGCAGCATTAAAAAGCTTTACTTTTTTACGCTCGTTATATCATAACAGACCACAAAATAATTGTCAACAAAAAATGCCGACACAGCTTACAGCGCCCTTGCCCGCACTTGTATTTTCCTGCTCTCCGGCATTTCTTAAAATTTAATAAAGATCTTTTAATATACGATCTGTCAATTCTTTTTTCTCATGGCCGGATTCCTTACCCATCATAACTGCTACCCAGACTGCTGTTGCGGAGATTTTTTCTTTTTTCAGGAACCAAACATCTTCTGCACTCTCACTATTTTCGCGGTACCGGCTCACAACCTGATTTAATTTTGAGAATATCTCCATGAGTCTGCCAAAATCATTTTCTCTTTCTAAAACCATCATTTCCCCATGATTTCTCTCTTCCCCAGCGGTCGCTATGATCTGCATACACAGATGAAGTTCACCCGTGATATCCGACGCCTCCATCAGTACATCCGGTCTTTTTTCTTTCGTTTCCAAAAAGATCTTCTTTGCCAGATCAACATCACGCTTTCCAAAACATTCGGCAAGGCGTTTTTTTAACTCACCTGTCTCCGCCTTTTCTCCAAGCATTCCAACCTTGCATTCATATACGCGCAGTTTCTTAACGGTAGCCCAAACAAGCAGGAGAAATTCAGAAATAAATCCAAACACTCTTTTATGGTAGGCATCTTCCCCTGTCTCTAATTCAATCCGTCCTGCAACTTCAAAGAAAATGGAAAACAGCCACGATGCATATTCATCAAACAATGTTTTTGATGTGACAAGAATATTTCCAAAATAAGTCTGTCTGCCATTTACAAGCCGTTCAAATGCCTCTGCATATTCCGGGTATTTCTCTGAAATAACTTTTCCTGTCATCTCCAGTGCCCGTATATTATGGTTTGCCGAAAATCCATCGTAATAAGAATTATTTAGCTGGACTTTTTTCGTTGTGACCAGATCATATTCCTTTAGCAGTTCCCGATATTCCGCTTCCGTATAAATCTGCTCCTTTTCATTGATCAGATAGCGCCGGTAATGACAGGTACCGACATAATCCACATCGTGACAGTTTTTCCAGATCCAGTAAAATCCGGTCAGCTCACTGTAATAACAATTTAACGCCGAGATCTGATCTCCCGTATCATCTCCCTGATATCCAAGATCCTCTCCGCATGCCCTGCCAACATGAAGTGGTACATAAAGCTGATCCGGCAATGGTATAAACTTTTTGTGTGTCATGGTGTATATCCGCATGGACATGGTGCCCCTCCTCTTTTGTATTCCTATATTAAAATATAATCTATCATTCAGAAATCTTCTGTTCCCATACATCTGCTAATAGACTATAACACATTTACCTTCTTTTTTTAACCGATTCCATGTTCTTTTTTTATCATCTCATTCATCTCATTTAAAATATCCGCCGATTTTTTCAACTGCATTTTTTCTTCTTCATCCAGCGAGATCGGTATCACATCCTCCACGCCGTCCTTTCCGACAATCGCGGGCATGCTGATGACGATATCCTCCATCCCGTAAACACCATGCATCATGGACGATATCGGAAGGATCGACTGTTCATTTCTTATAATACATTCGCAGATCCGTTTTACCGCCATCGCAATTCCATAATAGGTGGCACGTTTGCGCTCAATGATTTCATAGGCACTATTCCTTACTTTTTCATAGATACGGTTTTCTGATTCCTCATGCATAAAATGTCCGCGCATTTCACAGAAATCACTCAGTCTCACACCGGAAATATTGGCATTCGACCATGCTGCAAGCTCACTGTCCCCATGTTCCCCAATGATAAATGCATGTACACTGCGGTTATCTACTCCTAAATGCTCCCCAATCAGATATTTCAAGCGGGCGGTATCCAGCACTGTTCCGGAACCGATCACACGGTGTTCCGGAAAACCGGAAAGTTTCAGTGCCGTATAGGTTAAAATGTCAACCGGATTTGACACGACTAAAAGGATTCCCTCACAGCCGCGCTTTGCAATTTCCGGGATGATCTGTTTATAGATCTCTATGTTTTTGTGGATCAGATCAAGTCTCGTCTCGTCCGGTTTCTGATTTGCCCCCGCCGTGATAATGATGATCCCGGCATCCACAATGTCGTCATAATCTCCGGCATATATTTTTACCGGTCTTGCAAATGGAAGTCCATGGCTTAAGTCCATCGCCTCTCCCTCTGCCTTCGCATGGTCTGCATCGATCATGACCATCTCCGAAAAAATACCGCTCTGCATCAGCGCAAATGCCGACGATGCCCCCACAAATCCACAGCCGATCATAGCTGCCTTTCTGATATTCATTTTATCCATAAAATTTTCCTGCTTTCTGCCGCATAAATACGGCGTTTTTCATAGTGTTTCCTGTTTGCCGGAAAATTTATACATAAAAAAGGATGCCGCCAAACGACGACATCCCATATATTTCTTAAGCAACAACATCCTCAAACTGTGAATTGTACAGATTTGCATAAAAGCCATTTTTTGCAAGCAGTTCTTCGTGATTTCCCTGTTCCACGATATCCCCGTCTTTCATGACAAGGATCAGGTCTGCATTGCGGATCGTAGAGAGTCTGTGTGCAATGACAAAACTGGTTCTGCCACGCATCAGATTATCCATCGCTTTCTGGATCGTAACCTCGGTTCTCGTATCAACGGAAGAAGTTGCCTCATCAAGAATCAAAATCTTATTGTCTGCAAGAATTGCCCTTGCGATCGTGAGAAGCTGTTTTTGTCCCTGTGAGACATTGCTTGCATCCTCATTTAATTCCATCTGGTAACCACCCGGAAGTGTCTTGATAAAGTGGTCGGCATGCGCTGCTTTTGCCGCCGCAATGACCTCCTCATCTGTAGCATCTAAACGCCCGTAACGGATATTTTCCATGATTGTTCCCTTAAACAGCCAGGTATCCTGCAATACCATTCCAAACGCATCCCTTAATTCCCTGCGGTTAAAATCTCTGACGTCATGACCGTCTAATTTGATGGAACCGCTGTTTACATCATAAAACCGCATCAAAAGTTTCACCATCGTGGTCTTTCCGGCTCCGGTCGGTCCTACGATTGCAATCTTCTGTCCCGGTTTTACATGGGCACTGAAATCTTTGATGATCGTCTGATCCGGATTATAGCCAAACTGGACATGGTCAAAATCAACCGTTCCTGTTACTTTGCTTACATCTGCCGGATGTTCTACGGTCTGATCTTCCTCTTTCTCGTTTAAAAATTCAAACACACGCTCGGATGCTGCCGCCATCGACTGTACCTGATTGATGACCTGCGCGATCTGCTGGATCGGCTGTGTAAAGTTTTTGACATACTGGATAAATGCCTGGATGTCACCGATCGTAATCGTTCCACGGATTGCGAGCAGTCCACCGGATAATGCCACAGCTGCGTAACCGAGGTTTCCCACAAACATCATGATTGGCTGCATCATACCGGACAGAAACTGTGATTTCCATGCCGACTGATATAAAATCTCATTGGTCCGGTTAAATTCCTCAATCGTATCTTTTTCACGGTTAAATGCCTTGATGACCAAATGTCCACCATAAACTTCTTCGACCTGTCCGTTGATATGACCTAAATATTCCTGCTGATCTTTGAAGTATTTCTGTGATTTTTTTACCACAAATGAGATCAATGCCATGGAGATTGGCAATATCACGATTGCGACCAAGGTCATTAACGGAGAGATACTTAACATCATGATCAGGACTCCGACTAACGTTGCGACTGACGTGATGATCGTTGTGATACTCTGGTTTAATCCCTGTCCTAAAGTATCAACGTCGTTGGTGATCCTCGATAAAACTTCTCCGTAAGTGCGGCTCTCAAAATACTTCATCGGCATGCGGTTGATCTTTTCCGAGATCTCTTTTCGCATGCGGTAGCAGATTTTCTGCGTCACGCCCGTCATGATCCAGCCCTGGATAAAGTTAAATGCCGCACTGCACACATAAAGTCCTAACACAAGCAGAAGAATCTTTCCGATATAAGTAAAATTGAGGCTTCCGGTGCCCTGGATTTTTGCCATCAACCCTTCGGAAAGGGCTGTCGTTGCTTTTCCTAGAATCTTAGGTCCGATTACATTAAATACAGTGGAAGCCGCCGCAAAAATCATTACTACAATAATTGCTGCTTTAAAATTTCCAATATAAGATAACAGTTTTCCCAAAGAACCTTTTAAATCTTTTGGTTTTTCTCCCGGCTGCATGCCGCGCCCCATCGGTCCTCTGCCACGATGCTGCATTCTTGCTTTTTCTCTTTCATTACTCATTGACAGACACCTCACTTTCCTCAATGCCAAGTTCTTTTGCAGAAAGCTGTGAACGCGCGATCTGCTGGTATGTCTCACAGTTTTTCAGCAGTTCTTCGTGTGTACCTTTTCCGACAATCTTTCCATCATCGAGTACAAGGATCTGTTCTGCATGTAAAATTGTACTGATTCGCTGTGCCACAATAATGACAGTGCTGTCCTTCACTTTCGACGCCAACGCTTTTCGAAGTGCCGCATCCGTCTTTAAATCAAGTGCTGAGAAACTGTCATCAAACACATAGATCTTCGGCTGTTTTGCGATTGCACGCGCAATGGCAAGACGCTGTTTCTGTCCACCGGAGACATTGCTTCCGCCCTGGGCGATATCACTGTCATATTTTTCCTGCTTTTCCTCAATAAAATCGGTTGCCTGAGCGATCGCTGCCGCTTCTTTGATCTCTTCATCCGAAGCATCACGTTTTCCAAAACGCAGGTTTGAAGCGATCGTACCGGAAAACAGCACACCTTTCTGCGGTACAAAACCGATTTCATCCCTCAGATCTTCCATACGGATATTCCGGATATCCTGTCCGTCTAATGTGACACTGCCGCCTGTGACATCATAAAGTCGCGGAATCAGATTGACCAGTGTGGATTTTCCACATCCGGTACTTCCGATGATTGCTGTTGTCTTGCCCGGCTCTGCCGTAAAATCAATATCCTCTAACACATCTGCCTCTGCTCCCGGATATCGGAAGTTGACATGTAAAAAACGGATTACACCTTTGTGTTCTTTTAACTCTTCCGGATTTTTTGCATCCTCTATCGAAGATTCCGTGCGGATAACTTCATCGATACGTTCTGCTGCAACTGCTGCACGCGGAAGCATGATCGACATTGCTGTCAGCATCAAAAATGCCATAACGATCATCATCGCATAGGTAATAAACGCTGTCATGGAACCAACCTGCATCGAGCCGGCATCGATCTTGTGTGCTCCTACCCATACGATACCTACGGTCAGAAGGTTCATGATCAGCATCATACCAGGCATCATAAATGTCATGACACGGTTTGTAAACAGCATGGTTTTCGTCAAGTCTTTATTGGCATCATCAAAACGTTTTTCTTCCTCTGTCTCTCTGCCAAACGCACGGATGACAGAAAGTCCCGTTAAAATCTCTCTGGATACCAGATTGATCTTATCGACCAGTTTCTGCATCAGTTTAAAACGCGGCATCGTAACAGACATCAATACCATGACATATCCAAGGATCACTAAAATTGCAAGAATAATGATCCATCCCATTCCGGCTCCTGTCTGGATGATTTTTAAAACACCACCAATACCAAGAATCGGTGCATAGGCAACCATACGGATCATGACAGCAGAAACCATCTGGATCTGCTGGATATCATTCGTACTTCTGGTAATTAAAGATGCGGTTGAAAAACGATCCATCTCTGCATTGGAAAAACGTACCACCTGACCAAATATTTTTCCTCGCAGGTCACGCCCAATTCCGGCACCGATACGCGCCCCAAAAAAGCCTACCAGAACCGTTGCAACCCCCATTAAAAGTGCCATTGCAACCATTCTGCCGCCAGCCGACCAGAGGTAGGATGTCTGTACTTTATCGATATCCACGCCTGCTGCAGTATCACAGCTTACTGCATATGCGATTCCCATCGATTTGACCAAAGAACTTCCCATCGTGTCAATCGTATCAGAAACTGTATCCCGCATTGACAGGATCTGATCCTCTGTCATTGCTCCGGATGCTTTCATGGCTGCAAAGATCGTACGCATATCCACACAATTTGCAACCACAGTATTTCCATCATCATCTTCCATTTCCTTTTCAAAAGAAGTAAGCGGTACACCCATGGATTCCCCGATCTGCTCAATGCTCATGTTATCAAGCATTGCCTGATCCATCCCTGTCTGTTTCGTCACGCTCTCTTTAAAAGTCTGCTCATCCACGGATGACATCTGATAATTCATCAAAAGCGGAAGAAGCAATGTATCATCCAGTTTCTCCAGCTGCTTTTTATCTGTGACAGTCAGACGGTATACATCTCCATCTTTCTCATAACTGTTCTCCCAGCTTTCTTTCTCCTCATCCGTCATAAAAAGCGGTGCCAGTGTAAACTCTTCTTCCGTTACTGCCTCCGGCAGCACATGCTCCACACCTTTGTTCTGAATTCCGACATCAATAATGTCCGATGTATATGCCGGAAGTGAAAGATCACACCATGCCTGCACAACTAACAGTGCAACGACTACGATCAGTCCTTTCCAATACGGGAGCATGTTTTTAAATATTTTGCTCATGTCTTATTCTCCTTTTTGTCTCATTTTTCGGTCTGCAATCTCTTCTCTTGATGCTTCATAAAGTTCATTCAGACATTCAATCATCTGTTCCATATCATCCCGGTCTATTTTTGCGATGACCGCGTGCGCAAAACTGCTCATGATCTGCTCGTATTCTTCCACTTTTTGTTTTCCGGAAATCGTCAGCTTCACATAGGTATTGCGTCTGTCTGCCTTATTGACATCACGCTCAATATATCCTTTATCCTCTAACGTCTTTAACGTGCGTGAAACTGCAGGTCCTTTTGCTTTTAGCTTTGCTGTCAGTTCAGAAACCGTCAGTTCTTCCTTCCCTTTTTCCCCGCTGCAATGTTTGATTGCCGACATCGTCATACCCTCAAGTTTGGTGATATCCGGTACCAGATCACCCATATGCAGTTTATGAAACTGATACAGGGCAGAGAAAAATCTTGTAAATAAATCATCCATTTTCGTTTTTCTCACCTCATTATTTAACATTGTTATATATTCTCTTTGTTATTTATTTACAGTGGCATATATTAACACAGGGAAGATACCACGTCAAGTATCTTCCCTGCACTTTATCCATTCTTTATATTTTCTTTATTTTTTATTCACATCCCTCATGCAGCATGGCAAGCGTCTGCCGCATTTCTTCCAGTCCAAACTGTCCTGGTGCACTTTTCTTTTCATGCGATGCAAATGTCACACAGGAACCAAATGTCTCTCCACTCACTCTGCTGATCTCCCCCAATTTTCCCATTGCCACGGTAATAATCGGTGTCTCTTTATTCTCATTGTGAAATTCAGATGTAACAGCAAGAAGCCGCAATACATCTTCCGGTGTTTTGGGTGTTACGACAAGTTTCACAATATCCGCTCCCCCTTCACACATACGGTCAAGCAGCATCCGCATAACCTCTACCTGCGGTGTCCCTTCCAGGTCATGATGTGATGCCACAATTTTTTTCCCTTTTTTCTGGATTTCCCGGATCCGCTTTGCTGCATGCTCTTCTTCAAAAAATTCCAGATCGATCAGATCCGTACATTCGGATTCTGCCGCAAGGTCATGCAGATCCTTTAACTCCTCCCACTCTGCCAGTGCCATCCCACCCTGTTTTTCCGTGCGAACTGTGTATAAAAAAGGTTTTTTCTTTAATAAAGGGGCTATCTGCTGTAATATTTCCCGCACTTCATTATAATCCGTGTAATGTTCAAATGCATCCAGCCTCCATTCAATCATGTCCGCTTCTGATTTTACAAGATATTCCACTTCTTTTATAACTTCCTCTTTGGTTCTTTCAAGCACAGGAACACAAATGAGTGGCCGTCCCATTCCAATCTCTATTCCTTTTATTTTCATGCCAGACACCTCCCTGCCGTCTCACAGCTATGTTCTATTTTTCATTATAACCAACCCGCTCCTGTTATGCAAATATTTGACATCTTCTTCAATATCATTTAATATAATTTTTGATTTTAGCGCTTAGAATGGAGTTTTTAGTGTGAAAAATAAGCTTGATAGCTTATTTTTCACACGGCTATTTGTTTCTGAGCAAAAACAAATAGCTTTGATGGCAAGGCATAAAAAACATGCCTCCGAGAATTTGAGATTCTCGTCGCCTCTTCGCAATAAGTTGCTCAGAAATGAGGATTATTATGAGTTTTACATTTTTAAACCAGCTTCCTTCTCCGGCAGACATCAAACGTGATTTTCCGCTGTCAGAAGAATTAAAACAGTTAAAAAAAGAACGCGATGCAATGATTTCTGATGTTATCACCGGAAAAGATGACCGTTTTCTCGTTATCATCGGGCCTTGTTCCGCAGATAGAGAAGATGCTGTCTGTGATTATGTCAGCCGCCTCACAAAAATCCAGGAGGATGTTGCCGACTGTCTGATCATCATTCCGCGTGTTTATACAAATAAGCCACGTACCACAGGTGAAGGCTATAAGGGGATCGCTTCCCAGCCGGATCCGGAAAAAGCACCTGATATGATCGAAGGTCTGATTGCCATGCGTAAAATGCACATCCGCGCAATCAAAGAAAGTGGTTTAACCTGTGCGGACGAAATGCTTTACCCGGAAAACTGGGGCTATGTGGAAGATCTCCTCTCCTACGTTGCCATCGGTGCACGCTCTGTTGAGGATCAGCAGCACCGTCTGACTGTCAGTGGATTTGATGTTGCCTCCGGAATGAAAAACCCGACCAGCGGTGATTTTTCTGTCATGCTCAACTCAGTCTATGCAGCACAGCACCCACATCATTTTGTATACCGTGGTTACGAAGTGGAGACAAGCGGTAATCCGCTCACACATGTTGTTTTGCGCGGTGCAGTCAGCAAACACGGTAACTCAACACAAAATTACCACTACGAGGATCTGATCCGTCTGTGCGATATGTACGAAAAAATGGATCTTGTAAATCCGGCAGCCGTTGTGGATGTAAACCATTCCAACTCCGGCAAAAAACATAAAGAGCAGATTCGTATCGTAAAAGAAATCATGCACAACCGTCAGGTTTCGTCCGAGATTCAGAAGATGGTAAAAGGTGTCATGATAGAGAGTTATATTGAGGAAGGTTCTCAGAAGATCGGTGAACACATCTACGGAAAATCTATCACCGACCCATGTCTTGGCTGGGAGGATTCCAAAAATCTGATCTATACGATCGCAGAGATGTGCCGTTAAGATGGTTTTTCCGTATCCCGGCAGTTTTGCCAAATATCATAATACATGAAAAGAGGAACCCTGGTCTTTTGGGGTTCCTCTTTTATTCTATCATTCATTACCATAAAGTATTCAGCAAAACATACATTTTATGATCATCCTCTCGGATGTGCTTTTAAGTATACGTCTCTGATTCTTCCCTGTCCCATCTGGGAATAAATCTGTGTTGTGGATATATCGGAATGTCCCAACATCTCCTGAACCGATTTTAAATCCGCTCCATTGCTGATCAGATGTGCCGCAAAAGAATGACGCAGCGTATGCGGTGTGATCTCCGATTCAATCCCTGCCTTTTTCCCGTAGAACTTGATCAGTTTCCAGAAACCCTGGCGGCTCATAACACCACCAGTACAGTTTGTAAACAGCCACGGACAATTTGCCTGACTGATCAGATGATCCCTTCCATCTTGTATATACTTTGTCAGTGCCTCCCTTGCGACATTGCCAAACGGAATGATCCGCTCTTTATGTGCATCCGTACAGATCACATACTCCATCTGAAGGTTCAGATCCGAGACTTTCAGTGATATCAGCTCCGACACACGGATTCCCGTCGCATAAAGCAGTTCAAGCATCGCCTTATCCCGCAGCTCTTTCGGTGTATTTCCAGACGGCTGCTTCAATAAAAGTGTTACTTCTTCCGTAGTCAGGATACGTGGCATTGTTTTTTCAATCTTAGGTGCTTTTAAACGCCATGCCGGATCCGATTCAATTCTCCGTTCCCTCTCAAGAAAATGAAAAAATGCTTTCATTGAGGCAATACTCCTTGAAACAGTCGCCGGTTTACGTCCCTCATGTTCCAAAAACATAACATATGCATTCAGATTTGTCTCCGTAACGGCAGACACTCCGCATACATTTTGCCCTGCCAGATATTCATTCATCTTGCGAAGATCACGTTCATAGGAAACCTCCGTATTCTTCGATGTCTGTTTTTCATTGTGAATATATTCAATAAAATCCATAATGTCACGTGTCATGTTTTTTTCCTGACTTTCTTTTTGTCCTGTGTATTTTTTCATTATAATGATAAGCAGGCCGAAAAGCAATCTTTTCAAAAATTTTTTACAATCATCTTAAGAATTGGGATATTGATATAAGCCTCTGCAAATACCCCGCCAGCCACCAGTATGACTGCCACCCCATAAAATACCATGGATTCCATCATCTGTCTCATGAGGATTTTCCAATCACATACCGGTGTCCGATATTTTTCTCTGTTTTTTCCACAAAAGCGACACCACAACACTGCGGCCACATACATAAACATCTGCGGGAACAAACCGGCAAATGCAACTGCAATTCCCCGGATTCCAAGGTCCGCAATCGCCATTGCAAGAAAAAATCCAAATGTTCCTGCCAAAAAACACAGCAAAACTGTTGATGCCACCGCATATCCGCACCATTTTCCAGACAAAAAGAAAAGAAGTGCAAGTTTGCCCCGTTTCCAAAGCAGCTGCCAGAATAGTCTTTCCACCGAAATACTACTATACACAAACTGTTCTAAAATCCATATATTTAATATTCGGCAAAAATCCCCTGCTTTGTACTTTAACAGGTTTGCAAGAAAAACACCCGAAAAAAATATCAGTAAAAACAGGCATTCATCTTTTTTCACACACACACCGCATACACTTTTCTTTAGTCTATGCGTTTTTCTCCTGATTCAGAAGATTTTTGTATGCCAGTAATGCAGAAACCGTTTTGGCATCCTGTAATTTTCCATCATAAATCATCTGGCAGAGTTCATCTATTTCATGTGCCTCGACGTCAAGGAATTCACCTTCATCTAAATGCTGATGTCCCGGTTTTAAATTGCGCGCTAAATACACATCAATGAACTCGTCACAGAATGCAACTGTTGTTTTAAGTGACAGAATACGCGTAAGATCATCACTGCGATATCCGGTCTCTTCCTCAAGTTCACGTGCTGCACACACTTTTGTATCTTCCGTGACACTGTCTCTTGATCCGGCCGGTATCTCAAGCGTCATGCGATCAATTGCATTCCGGTACTGACGCACCATCAGGATTTTCCCATCCTCGCGTACCGGAACAACAGCCGCCGCTCCTTTTCTATGTGAAATAAAATCCCACTCTTCCAGTTTTCCGCCCGGCAGCTGCATAGTATCTGTATAAATATCCAGAATTGCTCCTTTTTTTACCAGTTCTCTTTTCACTCTTTTTACCTGTTGATCCATACAACATTCCTCCGTAAATATAATTGCAAATCTATTTTCCCTTTTACTTTGTCTGCTGTTATTGTACCACCCCATCCGCTCATTTTCCATCTACTTTTATACAAAATAGTCCATTTTAGTTCCATTTAATTTTTCTTTTTTTCAGTTGAATTTAATCTGTAATAAAGTTAAAATATAGATATTTTTATAAAAAGGAGTCTTTCGTACCATGAAAGCAAAAAGAACCCTTGGGATTTTAGTCAGCGGTATCATGGATGAATATACGAAATCCATATGTCACGGCGCAGTCCGCCAGGCACATGCATGCAACATGCATACGATTATTTTTCCAGGCAAATATATAGAACGCGATTTATCTGACAATCCGGAACTGATGTACGAATATCAGTTCAATACTGTTTTTTCCTACGCACGTCCCAAAATATTGATGTATTGATCTGTGCCATCGGAAGTATCTGCAGTTTTACCGATTTAGATGGAATGAAACGTTTTTTAGAGCCTTATCATGATATTCCTGTTATTCTGGTTGGAACCAAAATCGATGGTTATCTTTGTGTCACCTATGATAATAAGACCGGCGTTTCGGATGGAATCCGTTTTCTGATTGAGAAAAGGAATTGCAAAAACATCGGCATCATCAGCGCTAATGCCTCCGCGAACATGGACTTTCCATTTCACCGGAACAGATTGTCTATGGAAATCTCTCAAGACGGAGTACCGACGCTTATCGCTGTCTTTTGGATCATAATCCTGATCTTGATATGACAATACCATCGAGGCATCTAAAGCAACCACGACACTTTCTACGGTTCATGCTGACGGCAGTCTGCTCGGAAAAGAGGCCGTTTCCATGGCAAAAGATCTTTTAGAGCAGAAAAAGTAGAAAGCCACACTATCCCCGCTGTTTTTGTGCCACGTGATTCCTTTGGTATAACACGTATCCATGCATCAGACTCCAATAACATCCTGCCAGCTGAGCCGGATGTCTATTTTGATACGATTTTTTACCGCTGTGACTCCGTATGCCAGCCATCAGAACGCAATCGCCTATGCGGATGCCGGTGAGCTTGTTTCTACGCTTGATGATATCCAGTCTATCCTATTACAGTATCCAGTGGTTCTTGTGCCATAGCGCCGGACACAGACACTCCTTTTCATCAGCTGTTATCCTATGCCGATGAACAGATGTATATAGCAAAGCAACGGCTAAAAGCAAAAAATAAAGCTACCGATAAATAAAGTGTTAAAACTTTCCTTTTCTCTTTTCAAAAAAGATTAAGGAATATGCAAAAATCTCCTCTTTGCAAATATGATTGTTATACTGATAACATCAAATTTATAAAAGGAGATTTTACTATGACAGTTGTTGAAATTGTTTTTTCTGTTATCGGGATTGGCATTGTAATCGGGGGATTTATTTATGCAATTTATGATTCCTACTATCAGTCGAAAGAATAATCGTACCAAGAAAAAATAGGCTGCACACAAAGGTGTGCAGCCTATTTTTTTAGGATTATGCCATCATTTGCATACTATTCGTACCAGTCTGGCTCTCTAACATTCGATATCCTACCCGTGGGATCGTTGTAATATACTCCGGTTCCAAGGGAGATGTTTCTATTTTTTTCCGGATATTTGTCATATTGACACGAAGAATCCTGCTGTTTTGCTCTGCATATGGTCCCCATATTTTTTCCAAAAGCATCTGATACGTTACAACCGTACCGGAGTTCAAGGCAAGATTTTCTATAATCCGGTATTCCACCGGGGAAAAGTGAATCTCTGCTCCATCAAGTAAAACCTGTCTTTTTGTAAAATCAACTCTTAGATTCCCTGCCTCGTAATATGTATGTGTCCCCGACGAAATTCTTCTTCGCAATGCAGAAAAAATTCGCGCTGCAAGTTCCTTTTCATGAAACGGTTTTATCATATAATCATCTGCTCCGGCATATAATGCCTCGACTTTGTCAAGGTAACTGCTCCGTTCCGATAATACAATGATCGGACAATCCGTCCATTCCCTGAACCACTGGATCAATGAAATTCCTTCCATATCAGAAAATTTATTGTCCATCAAAATCAGATCCGGACAGATACCCGTGCTCATCTCCATTCCCTGTTTTCCACTTCCGGCAATATAAATTTTGTAATTTTCTTTCTCCATCGCCCTGCGGATCAGATAGGAAATACTTGTATCTTCATCAATCAACAATATTTTTGCTCTGTCACTTATTCTGTTTTCCATCACGTTAAAACGCCTCCTGTAAGTTATTTTTATTGGATTACAGGAATACGTTTTGCTTTCTTACCATCAACCAGATGGATGTATTTTATATTCTGCCATAGCATGATCATATGACTGCTAAATCTTTTTAGTGCCATATGCAGAATAACCGCCGGGATCATCAGAAGCACATATACTTCTACTAAAAATCGTAAAATATGAAAACGGCTCTGATTCTGTTCTCCAAGGGCAGCCTCACTCTGTGTTGTCCGTGCCAGCGTAGCTGCCGGCGTCTCTTCCGGAAGACTGCACGTCTGGTGCCCCGCTATTTCCGGTTTCATCAAGCGGTCTGCCTGATATTCTGCTCCGTCGCTTCCCCCTGCCACATCTGCATAATGTTCTTCTATTCCATATCCCATCAGCTCTTCTGTGGTCAGATTGAAGCTTTGTGGTGTTTTTTCGTACAAATGCAGTGTATCCGTCTGCGGCAAAAGCTGAAAGAAAGATATTACGATGAATCCTATCAGGATAAACAGAAAACACTTATGCTGTTTCACTCTCTGCATTTGCCACACCACCTTTCTTTCGCTCATTTTCAGATGTATTTTAACATATATTTTACATCCTGGCACTATTTTTTTCAGAATCTTCTCATAAAAATAAAACCAAAAACATCATAGAACGTAATTTGCTATGAATGAAAAAACTGCCGTACCGGTCATTTCTGACACTGATACGACAGTCTCTTTATTTTTCATACAATAGATTGCAAGTTCTGCGAACAAACCTATTGTCACGAATCACTTCGCATAATCCGTTACTCTTGACTCACGAATAACATTTACCTTAATCTGTCCCGGATATTCCAATTCAGCTTCGATCTGTTTGGAAATATCACGCGCAAGCAATACCATATCGGCATCGCTGATCTGCTCCGGAACAACCATGATTCGAATCTCCCTGCCCGCCTGAATAGCGAAGGATTTTTCTACACCCTTAAATCCGTTAGAAATATCTTCTAACTGTTTCAATCTGTTCGAATATGTTTCCAGTGTCTCTCTTCTGGCACCTGGTCTCGCTGCACTGATCGTATCTGCAGCCTGAATGATACATGCAATTAATGATTCCGGTTCTACATCACCGTGATGCGCTTCTACCGCATTGATAATAATTGGTGATTCTTTGTATTTTCTACATAAATCCACACCGATCTGGATATGGGAACCTTCCATATCATGATCGACAGATTTACCAATATCATGTAATAATCCTGCTCGTTTTGCAGTTCTTACATCTACACCGATCTCAGCAGCCAGTAATCCGGAAAGCTGTGCCACTTCAATGGAATGTTTGAGAGCATTTTGTCCATAGCTCGTCCGAAATTTCATTCGTCCTAAAAGACGTACAAGTTCAGGATGGATGCCGTGAACACCAACTTCTAAAGTCGCAGCCTCACCTTCCTCACGAATCATTGTCTCAACTTCTTTCTGAGCCTTCTCAACCATTTCTTCAATTCTTGCCGGATGGATACGTCCATCCACAATCAATTTTTCCAATGCAATTCGGGCAACTTCACGACGAATCGGATCAAAACCAGACAAAATCACAGCCTCTGGTGTATCATCAATGATCAGATCTACACCTGTTAAGGTTTCTAACGTGCGGATATTACGTCCTTCACGTCCGATGATTCTTCCTTTCATTTCGTCATTCGGAAGCTGTACAACAGAAATCGTCGTCTCAGCAACATGATCTGCGGCACACTTCTGAATTGCCGTCACCACATACTCTTTTGCCTTCTTATCAGCTTCTTCCTTTGCCTTGTGTTCCATTTCTTTGATCAATTTTGCAGTATCAATTTTAACGTCTTCTTCAACAGTCTTTAAGAGATAATCCTTTGCCTGTTCGGAGGTTAAACCGGAGATCCTTTCCAGTTCTTTCACACGCTCTTCATTGAGCTTTGCGACCTGCGCTTTCTGTCTGTTGATTTCTTCTTCCTTGGCTGCAAATCCCGCCTCGCGTTTTTCGATTGCTTCTAACTTCTTGTCCAGATTTTCTTCCTTCTGAACAATGCGTCGTTCACTGCGTCCGATCTCTGCTCTCCGCTCTTTTACCTCCTTGTCTAAGTCATTCTTGACACGGATGGATTCTTCCTTCGCTTCAAGCATTGCTTCACGCTTCTTGGTTTCTGCCGACTTTACCGCTTCATCAATAATCTCACGCGCCTTTTCATCTGCATTTCCGATCTTAGCCTCTGTTACTTTTTTATAGTAAGCAGTTGTGACGAAATATACGACGACTGCGGTAACCAGTAGAGTGATCACAACAGCGATAATCACACTTCCCACAGGAGCACCTCCTTTATTAAATTTTCATTGTACATATAACATAAAAACATGGTTTGTTATCTGTCATAATTACAACATATAAATTTTATTCTATTTTAATATTTATGTCAAGTAGATAACTGTTCAATGTGCATAATATTGCATTTTTATTTTGTGTCAATACAATATATTGTACCAAAAAATCAGGTTTCCTACGTTCTCATTCCTCATATTCATCCCAGATTTTCATAACATGTAAAATATCACTGCTCTTAAAACCACGCCGCATCAGATACTGGTAGATCTTCTGTTTTTCTTTACGCTCACATTCCTTTGGATCATAATGCTTCTTTTCTAAAAGCTGGCGGATCTTTAACTGTTCATCACTGGTAAATACCTCATCCAATGCCTGTTCTATCATGCTTTTATCAATTCCTTTTGACAGAAGATCCATTTTCAGCTTCTGCCGGCTTTTTTTATTCTGCTGACAGGAAATAAAATTAACCGCATAACGCATGTCATCAATATAATGGTATTTTTTTACATAATCTACCGCCAGATCCACGCATATCTCCGGATATCCATTCTGTGTCAATTTATCCCTGAGCTGCCGCTCTGTCCGGTCCATTCTTTCCAACAAAAATAATGCGCGTTTCTTTGCTCTTGTTCCAAGAATCTCATAAATAATCTCATCATATTTTTCCCTGGAAATATATGTTCCCTCCTGCAAAGATAACTTTCTTACCTCCCCTTTATACAAAAGGACTTCCATCTCGTTTTCAAAACGAATGAAAGTCCTTCCTTTTTCCCGGGGAATTACTTCTGTGACAAGTAACTCCTGCATCTTTTATTCCTCCGCTTTTGATGCAGCATCATTCTCTGTAGCTGCTGCCTTCTTTGCGATTGCTTCAGCTGCCTTTATGCTCTGTGCTTCCGTCTCATTTTCCTTAGCTTCTTCCGTCTCTTCTGATCCATCCACTTTGAGCATATCCCTGACTTTTGCTTCAATCTCTTCGCAGATCAGTGGATTGTCTTTCAGATACTGTTTTGCATTTTCACGTCCCTGGCCTATCTTTTCTCCATTGTACGCATACCATGCTCCAGACTTATTGACAACCCCATTGTCTGCTGCAAGATCTAAGATATCGCCTTCTTTTGAAATGCCCTGTCCAAACATAATATCAAACTCTGCTTCACGGAATGGCGGTGCCACCTTATTCTTAACAATCTTTACTCTGGTACGGTTGCCGACAACCTCTCCGCCCTGCTTTAACGCTTCGATTCTTCTGACATCCATACGGACAGATGAATAAAACTTCAGTGCACGTCCACCGGTCGTTGTCTCCGGGTTGCCGAACATCACACCCACTTTTTCACGCAGCTGGTTGATAAAGATAACAACACAGTTTGACTTGCTGATGACAGAAGTCAGCTTACGAAGTGCCTGGCTCATCAATCGCGCCTGAAGTCCGACATGTGAATCCCCCATATCTCCATCGATCTCTGCCTTCGGAACAAGGGCTGCCACAGAGTCGACGATCACGATATCGACTGCACCAGAACGTACCATGGTCTCTGTGATCTCAAGTGCCTGCTCTCCGCAGTCCGGCTGGGATATATATAAATTATCAATATCAACACCGATATTCTTTGCATAAACAGGATCTAACGCATGCTCTGCATCAATAAAACCTGCGATGCCGCCTCTTTTCTGTACCTCTGCAACCGCATGCAGGGCAACCGTTGTCTTACCACTGGACTCCGGTCCATAGATCTCGATAATTCTTCCCTTCGGAAGTCCACCTAAACCAAGCGCAATATCAAGGCTTAAAGAGCCAGTCGGGATGGTCTCCACATTCATATGTGCAGAATTATCACCAAGCTTCATAATAGAACCTTTACCGTACTGCTTCTCAATCTGTGAAATTGCTGCATCCAATGCTTTTAATTTATCATTCTTTACTGCATTGATCTCTTTATATTTATCTTCCTTTGCCATTTCTTTCCTCCGTGCGAACTTATGTTCGTTTTTCTGTTCTAATAGTATTATATTTTCCCCAAAATGTCAACCACAAAATTGTCTGCATTTTTCCATACGCTTCCCCAAAATCTTGCATATGCCAGTCTGCAATACACCTTTTCCGGTTATGTTATTTCTTTTATCACGGGATAAACCGGCAGATTTCTGCCTGCGAACCGCCATCAGAAGGCGGTAAAGATTTATATCTGACAACCTTAGCGGAAATGAATTTCCTTATCGACAAGTGTATCATAGTGTTGGTTTCTTTACAAGTGGTTTCTTTGCAACAAAACATATTTACACCCTGCTGCAAAACTTTTATAATATGTCTATTCTATAAATTTGAAACGGAGTTGCACATGGAAAAATTACTGGTATTTCATTTAGATGACAATAATTTAAAAAAATTAAAACAGGTCACGGGTGCTTTAAAGATCCGTGTGGAGGAGGTTCCTTCCTCTGATTATTTAAAACCATTGGAGATGATCGTAAATAAGACTGTTTCTCCATTGATTCAGCCTTTTTCCGGAGATGTTCCGTCAGAAAGTCTGATCGTTTTCTGTGATTTTACAGAAAAAAAGATGGATAAGCTTTTAAATTCACTCCGCAGGGATCAGATTGCCATTGACTATAAGGCAGTACTTACCCCGACAAATAAAAAATGGAATGTCATGCGGATGTATTTAGAGATGCAGGCGGAAAAGTCTGCTTATCAAAAAACTAAGGCATAGCCATGTGAAACTCACAGCTGCTTTCAGTTGCTAATGAGACTCGCACGGCTATGCCGGAAATGATTCATAATAATAGGATGTTTGCGGGGCGAACATTCTATTAGTTTTAGTCTTCTTTGATCTGTTCGATCATATCTATGATCTCTTCTCTTGTCTGCAGCCCGACTGCACGATTCTGGAACAGTCCGTATTTCATGACAACCAGTGTCGGGATGCTCATAATCTGATATTTCAATGCAAGCGCAGCCTCCTCATCGACATT
>ERZ779865.1247-NODE-1247-length-19232-cov-9.565573_pt1 | contig 19232 bp, 16 predicted proteins | sample MGYA00433088_ERZ779865 | MGnify/ENA primary metagenome ERZ779865 (study PRJEB29588, sample SAMEA2151703) | human gut metagenome | biome: human gut; feature: human-associated habitat; material: faeces | place: Denmark | collected 2008/2010 ... | reverse complement strand
TGGTGCTGCCGGACGGCAGCGTGGTGACCGGGCGGACCTCCCCCCTGCTGGGCGCGTCGGCGGCGCTGCTGCTGAACGCGCTGAAGAAGATGGCGGGCATTGACCACAAGCTGGACCTGATCCCCTCGTCGGTGATCGAACCTATCAGCGCCATGAAGACCGGCTGCCTGGGCCACCGAAACCCCCGGCTGCACTCGGATGAGGTGCTGATCGCGCTGGCGATCTCCGGCCTGACGAACCCCCTGGCGGCCATGGTGCAGGCGCAGCTGAAGAACCTGCGGGGCTGCGAGGCCCACTTCTCGGTCATCATCTCCGAGGAGGACGCCAAGCTGTATAAGCGGCTGGGCATCAACGTCAGCTGCGAGGCGAAATATGAGGTCAAGAGCCTGTATCACAAGTAAATAAGCGTCTGTGCCCGCGCCGTGCGCGGGCACAGCTTTCTGAAAGGAGCACATATGCAGAGCATCGCACAGATATTGGCATCGGAGCTGGGACAGCCGGTCCAGTACGTGGAAAACGTTATCGCCCTGCTGGACGAGGGCAGCACCATTCCGTTCATCGCCCGCTACCGCAAGGAACAGCACGGCTCCATGGACGACACCACCCTGCGAAAGCTGGAGGACCGGCTGCAATACCTGCGGAACCTGGACAAGCGGCGGCAGGAGGTCAAGTCCGCCATCGAGGGACAGGGCAAGCTGACCGAAGCACTGACGGCGGCCATCGACAATGCCGCCACGCTGGCGGAGGTGGAGGACCTGTACCGCCCCTACAAGCAAAAGCGGCGCACCCGGGCCACGGTGGCCCGGGAGAAGGGGCTGGAGCCCCTGGCGCAGCTGCTGCTGGCGCAGGAGAAGGACTGTCCCGCGCCGGAGGCGGCCGCACAGGCGTACATCGATCCGGAGAAGGGCGTGGAGACCGCGGCCGACGCATTGCAGGGCGCCAACGACATCATCGCGGAGATCATCAGCGACGACGCGGACATCCGCAAGGCACTGCGGGGCCTGCTGATGCGGCAGGGACGGCTGAGAAGCCTTGCCGCCACGGAGGAGGACAGCGTGTACCGACTGTACTACGACTTTGAACAGCCCATTCCCAAGCTGGCGGGGCACCAGATCCTGGCCATCAACCGGGGCGAAAAAGAGGGGCTGCTCTCCGTCACGGTATTGCTGGACCGGGAGGCCGCGCTGCCGGCACTGCGGCGGGCGGTGGTAAAGCCCGGCTCGGCGGCCATGGAATTCATCAAGGCCGCCTGTGAGGACGCCTATGACCGGCTGATCTATCCGTCGCTGGAGCGCGAGGCGCGGTCCGCCCTGACGGACAGCGCCAACGAGGGCGCTATCGGACAGTTCGCGCTGAACCTGAAGCCGCTGCTGCTCCAGCCGCCGGTAAAGGGCCACGTGACCATGGGGCTGGACCCCGGCTATGCCCACGGGTGCAAGGTAGCGGTCATCGACGGCACCGGCAAGGTGCTGGACACCACGGTGGTCTACCCCACCTACGGTGAGCGTCAGAAGCGGGAGGCCATCGCCAAGCTGACGGCCCTGTGCAAAAAACACGGCGTGGCGCACATCGCCATCGGCAACGGTACCGCCAGCCGGGAGACAGAGCAGATGACGGTGGAGATGCTGCGGGGCCTTCCGGGCGTCAGCTATATGATCGTCAACGAGGCGGGCGCGTCGGTGTACTCCGCCGGCAAGCTGGCGGCGGAGGAGTTCCCGGACTACGACGTGAACCTGCGCTCGGCCATCTCCATCGCCCGGCGGTTACAGGACCCGCTGGCGGAGCTGGTGAAGATCGACCCCAAGGCCATCGGCGTGGGGCAGTACCAGCACGATATGCCGCAAAAGCGGCTGGACGAGGCACTATGCGGCGTGGTGGAGGACTGCGTCAACGCTGTGGGTGTTGACCTGAACACCGCCAGCGCCAGCCTGCTGGGCTATGTATCCGGGCTGAACGGCACCACGGCGAAGAACATCGTGGCGTACCGGGAGGCCAACGGCGCCTTCCCGGACCGGAAGCGCCTTTTGAAGGTTCCGAAGCTGGGGCCCAAGGCCTATGAGCAGTGCGCGGGCTTTTTGCGGGTGCCGGAGAGCAAAAACGTGCTGGACAACACCGGCGTACACCCGGAGAGCTATGGGGCGGCGGAGAAGCTGCTGGCCCTGTGCGGCTGCGGCGACGAAGACGTGCGCCGGGGCGCGGTGGACGGATTGATGCGGAAGGTGCAGGCCATGGGCGAGGCAAAGGTAGCCGAAGAGATCGGCGTGGGCGTGCCCACACTGCGGGACGTGGTGAAGGAGCTGATGAAGCCCGGACGTGACCTGCGGAGCGACCTGCCGGCGCCCATTCTCCGCACCGATGTGCTGGACATGAAGGACTTGAAGCCCGGCATGGTGCTCACCGGCACGGTACGGAATGTCATCGACTTCGGCGTATTCGTGGACATCGGCGTGCATCAGGATGGGCTGGTACACATCTCGCAGGTGTGCAGCAGGTTCATCAAGCACCCCTCCGAGGTGGTGGCCGTGGGCGACATCGTGAAGGTGCTGGTGCTGGACGTGGACGAGAAAAAGCACCGCATCAGCCTGTCCATGAAGCAGGTAAAAGAGTAAAAAAGAAACCGCCCCGGGCGGTTTCTTTTTTATTTGTCTTTTACTCGATGACGGGGAGCTTTTTGACCACGGCGGCGCAGCGGGGGCACAGGTCGGGGTGCTCGCTGTCGCTGCCCACGGTGGGCAGGACCTTCCAGCAGCGGGCGCACTTGGCACCGTTGGCGGGGCGAACGGCCACCTTCTGCTCCGCGTCCACGTCCACGCGGACCTGGGAGACGATAAACAGGTCGGCCACCTGGGCGGCGTCCATGGATGCCAGGAAGCCATCCTCCGGCGTAACGGTCAGGTCCACCTCAGCCTCCAGGCTCTTGCCGATGGTCTTGTCGGCACGGGCGGTCTCCAGCGCGCCGTTGACGGCGGTGCGGAGGGCGGCGATACGGGCCCAGCGGGCCATCTCGTCCTCGGAGAGGGCGTAGCCGTTGTAGGGCAGCACCATCTCGTTGAACAGGACGTTGCGCGCGTCATCGCAGGAGCGATGGGGCATGGCCAGCCAGATCTCATCGCAGGTAAAGGCCAGGATGGGGGCAAACAGGCGGGTCATAGCGTCCAGGATCAGGAACAGGGCGGTCTGGGCGCTGCGGCGGGAGAGGCCCTCGGTCTCGTCGCAGTACAGGCGATCCTTGAGGATGTCGAAGTAGAAGGAGCTCAGGTCCACCACGCAGAAGTCGTTGATCATGTGGGACACCACATGGAACTCGTAGTTGTCATAAGCGGCATAAGCCTTGGTCAGCAGGTCGTTCAGGCGGGTGATGGCCCACTTGTCCAGGGGCAGCATCTCGCCCGGCTCCACCAGATGATCGGCGTCGAAGCCCACCAGATTGTCCAGGCAGAACTTGGCGGTATTGCGGAACTTCAGGTAGTTCTGGCTCAGCTGCTTGAAGATCTCGTCGGAGCAGCGGACGTCCACGTGGTAGTCGGAGCTGCCAGCCCACAGACGCAGCAGATCGGCGCCGTACTTGTTGAAGATCTCGGCGGGGTCCATGCCGTTGCCCAGAGACTTGTGCATGGCCTTGCCCTCGCCGTCCACGGTCCAGCCGTGGGTGACGCACTCCTTGAACGGTGCGCCGCGGCCCAAAGCGCCCACGGCCACCAGCAGGGAGGACTGGAACCAGCCGCGATACTGATCCAGGCCCTCGATGTACATGGTGGCAGGCCAGAAGCCCTGATCGCGCTCCATGGCGGCAAAGTGGGTGGAGCCGGAGTCGAACCAGCCGTCCAGCGTGTCCGTCTCCTTATCAAATCCGGCGGCCTTGCCGCAGTGGGGGCAGGTGAAGCCCTTGGGCAGGATGTCGGCGGCGTCTCTGTCGAACCAGGCGTTGGAGCCCTCCTTCTCGAACAGCCCGGCCACGGCCTCGATGCTCTCGGGGGTGCAGACGGGCTTGCCGCAGTCCTTGCAGTAGAACACGGGGATCGGCAGGCCCCAGCGGCGCTGGCGGCTGATGCACCAGTCGGTGCGCTCCAGGATCATGGAGCGCATACGGTCCTTGCCCCAGGCGGGCACCCAGCGCACGTCCTCGCAGGCGGCGATGGCCTCGTCCTTGAAGCTGTCCACGGAGCAGAACCACTGGGGGGTGGCACGGAAGATGATGGGCTGCTTGCAGCGCCAGCAGTGGGGGTAGCTGTGGACGATGTCCTCGCTGGCGAACAGCGTGCCGTTGTCCTTCATATCCTGCAGGATGACGGGGTTGGACGCATCGGTGGTCATGCCCTCGTACTTGCCGGCGTAGGCGGTGTGCTTGCCCTGATCGTCCACGGGCACTACCATGTCCATGCCGTAGCGCTTGCAGGTCACATAGTCGTCGGCACCGAAGCCGGGTGCGGTGTGGACGCAGCCGGTACCGGAGTCCATGGTCACGTAGTCCGCCAGCACCAGGCGGGAGGTCTTGGGCAGGAAGGGATGGTCGGCCAGCATGTTCTCGAAAAAGGAGCCGGGGTGCGTCTCCACGATCTCATAGCTGTCAAAGCCGCCGATCTTCATGACCTTCTCGACCAGGGCCTCGGCCATGATGTACATCTCGCCGTTGGGCGCCTTGACCACGGCGTAGCTCTCGTCGGGGTGCAGGGCGATGGCCAGATTGCCGGGCAGGGTCCAGACGGTGGTGGTCCAGATCACGAAGTACAGCTTGCTGTGGTCCAGATGGCCCAGCTTGCCCTGATCGTCATGCATGGGGAACTTCACATAGACGGTGGTGCAGGGGTCGTCCTTATATTCGATCTCCGCCTCGGCCAGGGCCGTCTCGTCGTGGGGGCACCAGTACACGGGCTTCAGGCCCTTGTAGATGTGACCGTTCTGGTACATTCTGCCGAACACACGGACCTCCTGGGCCTCGAAGCCGGGATCCATGGTCTTGTAGGGGTGCTCCCAGTCGCCCACCACGCCCATGCGCTTGAAGCCGTCGCGCTGGACATCGATGTAGTGGTCGGCAAACTCATGGCAGGCGCTGCGGAACTCAGAGACGCTCATGGCCTTGTGGTTCAGCTTGTTCTGCTTGATGATGGCGGACTCGATTGGCATACCGTGGTTGTCCCAGCCGGGGATATAGGGGGTATAGTAGCCGCGCATCGCGTACATGCGGGTGATAAAGTCCTTCAGGGACTTGTTCAGGGCGTGGCCCATGTGCAGCGCGCCGTTGGAGAACGGAGGGCCGTCGTGGAGGGAGAACAGAGGCTTGCCCTCGTTCTTCTTCAGCAGCTCATTGTAAAGGTCCAGCTCTTCCCAGTGCTTCAGCATCTCCGGCTCGCGGGCGGGCAGGCCGGCGCGCATGGGAAAGCCGCTTTTGGGCATATTCAGTGTCTTCTTGTACTCCATGTTGCTTCTCCTTTATCTGAATAGTTTTGAAAACAAAATAAAAAGCGCCTTTGTCTCGTTCAAGAGACAAAGGCGCGGAAAAACGTCCTCTGCGGTACCACTCTCGTTGCCGCCGGGGCGGCCACTCATCCCCCACGGAATGGGGCGGGGAGAAGGTAACGGCTCCCTTGCCGTCCGCGCTTACTCGGCGAGCTTTCAGGCGGATGCTCCGGGGTGATGTTCGGTGTCCCTGTCCCGTCCGCCTTGCACCAAACGGCGGCTCTCTTCGCGTGGACATGAGGCACGGCCTGTCCCCTTCATCGCAACTTTCAATATTGCTGACAATGTAGCACGGTTTTGAAAAAATGTCAAGAGGAAAGCGGAAAAAGGCGGCACACAGCCGCCTTTTTCAGTTAAATTATCCGATAATCCCGCTGGGCCAGGGCCTGCTCCCGGCGTATTTTCTGGGTAGCCAGCGCCTCCTCCAGGGCCACGATGATGCTGTTGGACACCAGAAAGCCGCGGGGCGTCAGGCGCCAGCCGTTCTCCGTCCGGGCGGCAAGTCCCGTGCGCTCATACTGCACGAACAGATCCTCCATGGGCTGGAACCGCTGGCGGTAGGTCGTCTCGAAATACCGGCGGTCGATGCCCTCCGCCGTGCGGAGAGACAGCATGACGTACTCGTAATCGCGAGTCAGCGTAGCGTCGGACTCGGACTCCGACAGGATCAGGCGACCGCTTATGTAGCTGTCCAGGTCCCGGACGTAGGCGTAGCGCACACCGCCGAAGTCGGAGTGGGCGCCGGGGCCGAAGCCGGCGTACTCCTCCATGTGCCAGTATTTCAAATTGTGGCGGGAGGCAAAGCCCGGCTTGGCAAAGTTGGATATCTCGTACTGCTCATAGCCGTTCTGCGCCAAAACGGTGACGGCGTAGAGATACATATCCGCCTGGGCATCGTCGTCCGGGAAGCACTCGCTGTCCCGGCGGTCATACAGGGGCGTGCCGGGCTCCAGCTTCAGGCCGTAGCAGGAGATATGCTCCGGGGCCAGGGCGATGACGGCGGCGAGGGTGTCCTCCCACTGCTGCATGGTCTGGCCCGGCAGGCCATAGATCAGGTCCATACTGAGGTTTTTGAACCCAGCCTTCCGCACGGCGGCCACGGCCTCCTGCACCTGGGCAAAGGTATGGATGCGGCCGATGGCGCGAAGCAGGCTGTCATCCGCCGACTGAACGCCCAGAGATATCCTGTTGAAGCCCGCCCGACGCAGCGCACGCAGGGCCTTGACGTCACAGGCGGAGTCCGGGTTGGCCTCCAACGTGATCTCGGCGTCGCGGGCCACAGGGCAGCGCTTGCGGAGGGTCTGCAGCAGCTTTGTCAGGCGGTCCGGTCCCAGATAGCTGGGGGTACCGCCGCCGAAGTACACCGTGTCCACCCGGTGGGAGGCAGTGCGGGGCGCGACCTCCTCGATATGGCGCAGCAGGGCGGCGGTATAGGCGTCCATCTTCTCCTCGCTGCGGGGCAAAGAGTAAAAGTCGCAGTAGGCGCATTTCTGGCGGCAGAAGGGGATGTGGATATAGAGCCCGAGAGGGGCTTTTTCTTTCTGCATATCAGCGTACCTGAGGCGGCAGTATGGTCACAGCGCCGTAAAAGCAGTTGACCTTGCAGCTGCGGCAGCCGATGCAGTCATCCTGACGGACCTCATAATAGCCGTCCGGCCGCAGGTCGATGCACTTCATGGGGCAGAACATGGCGCACCAGCCGCAGCCGGTGCAGCTCACCGGGTCGATCACGGCCAGCTGGACCGCCTTGCGCCCGAAGGGATGGGCAGGGTCGTACATAACTGACGCCCTCCTTTCCTGAGATCACCGTATCATTATAGCCGCTTTCATGGGTTTTGACAAGTATAGCAGCGGCGGAAGCGGCACATATTACCGGGGAAAGGATGTGATGGCGTGACACCTAAGGAATATGACGCGCTGGTACGGCAGCTGTCGCCCAGCTCACCCATCGGCAAGGACACGGCGCTGGCCTTTGTCGTCGGCGGCGGGATCTGCGCCGTGGGACAGCTGATCGCCAACGGCTGGCAGGCGCTGGGGCTGACGCAGCAGGAGGCGGCCTCCGCCACCTCGGTAACGCTGGTGTTCCTGTCGGTGCTGCTGACGGCGCTGGGGCTGTCCCACCGGCTGGCGCGGTACGCCGGGGCAGGCACGCTGGTGCCCATCACCGGCTTCGCCAACGCCGTAGCCTCGCCGGCCATCGACTTCCGGGCGGAGGGCATCGTCACCGGCACGGCGGTCAAGATGTTCACCGTGGCCGGGCCGGTGATCGTGTTCGGCACCGCTGCCAGCGTGGTGTATGGGCTGGTGCTGTATCTGCTGGGGTGAAAGAAAAAAGAACCGCCGTCCCGGCGGTTCTTTTTGTATTTCGGATAAAAACCTCAGATGTACTGCTTCATGCCCTCGGTGGCGGTGTCCTCGTCCGCGCTGATGGTGACGGTGAACTTCACGCCATTCTCCTCGCTGAAGCGGTCCAGCCAGTGAAGGAACGTCTCTACCGCCTGCAGGTCGTTGCTGCCGGCGATCTTGCAGAGATTATCCACGAACACATGGGAAATATCGTAATTGCCCGCGTACATACCGCACAGGAATCCGCGCAGGCAGTCAAAAGAATCCACATTATACTCGCCGGCGTTGACCAGACGGACGTTGTAGCTGACGTCGTAGGTCATATCGCCCTTAGGCTCGATGCACACGACACTTCCGGTCTCGGACTCCACACTGGTGTGGATGAGCTCGATGAGCTGCTTGGTCTTACCGGCACCGTTGGCACCCATGATCAGTCTAACCATAAGAAATCACTCCTTTGTCATTGGTGGTTTCCACCTGAGTACAGCATACCATACCGGTGGAAAAATAGCAATGCAGAAAAAGTAAACTTATTTTTGGGCACTTTTACTTTTCCAGCTTCCCCAGCAGCGTCTGCCGCAGGTCCTCATACCCCGGCTTGCCCAGCAGGGCGAACATATTTTTCTTATAGGCCTCCACGCCGGGCTGGTCAAAGGGGTTCACGTCCAGCAGGTAGCCGGACAGGCCGCAGGCGTACTCAAAGAAGTAGATCAGCCCGCCCAGGGTCTGCTCGCTGACGGAGCCGGTCCGCAGCGTCACGTTGGGCACGCCGCCCTCCACATGAGCCAGCAGCGTACCGTCCATGGCCTGCTGGCGGATAAAGTCCATGCTCTTGCCCGCCAGGAAGTTCAGACCGTCGCCGTTGCCCTCGTCATAGGGCACGAGGTTTTCGTTTTGAGAGGGGCCGAAGCGCACCACCGTCTCGAACAGGTGGCGCTCACCCTCCTGGATGTACTGGCCCATGGAGTGCAGGTCAGCGGTAAACTCCACACTGGCGGGGAACAGGCCCTTGTTCTCCTTGCCCTCGCTCTCGCCGTACAGCTGCTTCCACCACTCGGACATAAAGCGGAAGCAAGGCTCATAGGCCGCCAGCAGCTCGATCTTCTTCCCGGTGCGGTACAGCTCATACCGGGCGCCGGCATACTGCCAGGCGGGATTGGCGTTCATGTCCGCCAGGGCACATTCGCGCATCATATCCGCCGCGCCGGCCATCAGCGCGTCGATATCGATGCCGGCCACAGCAATGGGCAGCAGACCCACGGCCGTGAGCACACTGTACCGTCCGCCGATGTTGTCCGGCACCACGAACTCCTCGTAGCCCTTATCGTCGGCCAGGCCCTTCAGGGCCCCCTTGCGGGCGTCGGTGGTGGCATAGATGCGCCGGGCGGCCTCCTCCGGGCCGTACTTCTTCTCCAGCAGCTCACGGAAAAAGCGGAAGGCCACGGCGGGCTCCGTGGTGGTGCCGGACTTGGAGATAACGTTCACGGAGAAGTCCACGCCGTCCACCAGCTCCATCACCTCGGTCAGCGCGTCGGAGCTGAGGCCGTTGCCGATAAAGTAGATGTTGGGCGTATTCTTCTTTTTCAGGTTGTAATTGGGCGAGCGCAGGCACTCGATGACGCCCCGGGCGCCCAGGTAGGAGCCGCCGATACCGATGACCACCAGCGCCTGGGAGTCGGACTGTATTTTCTTCGCCGCCGCCTTGATGCGGGCAAATTCCGCCTTGTCATAGTCCTCCGGCAGACGCACCCAGCCGGTAAATTCGCCGCCGGCGCCATCACCATTTTGCAGATGGTCATGGGCGATACGCAGGCGGGGGGACAGCGCGGCCTCGTAGGGCAGTGGGATAAAGCTGCGGATATTTTGCAGATCGACCTGTATCATGTTAAAACCTCCTCGTCGGTGCAATGCAACTATTTGCCCTATCGTACAACGTTTCTGGGGAAAATACAAGGGGAAAAACGGGACTTTCCCCCGCTTTTCCCCTTTCCGCTACGCCAGGAACACCGCCTGCTTCAAAAGATCGGTGAACATCCGTCCCCAGCTGCGCCCCGGAACGCTCTCCGCCGCCAGAATGGGCACCGTCAGCACCTCCGTATCGCCGCTGCACAGCGTCAGCGTGCCCACCTGCTGGCCCTGCTGTATCGGGGCCGCCAGCGTCTCCGGCAGGTCCACCCGATACTCCAGCGACGATGCCTGCGCCTTCTCCACCACGGCGGTAACGCCCGTCTCCGGCAGCGTCAGGCCCACCTGCTCTGCCTCTCCCATGGTCACCGGCAGGGCGGGCAGCGGCTCCTCCAGCGCGGCGGAGACCAGCGTATAGGCGGAGAAGCCGTAATTCAGCAGCGCCTTGGCGTCGGTATTCCGCTTGTCGGACGTCTCCCCCTTCATGACCACCGCGATCAGCTCCATGCCCTCGCGCTCCGCCGTGGCGCTGATGCAGTAGCCTGCGGAGGCGGTGTAGCCGGTCTTCAGCCCCGTGGCGCCGTCGTACCAGCGGATGAGCTTGTTTGTATTGGCCAGATCAAAGGTGCCGTTTCGGATGCTGTCCGTCCATATGGTGGTGAAATTGCGGATGTCCGGGTGCTTTGTCAGCAGCTCGCGGCTCATAAGGGCAATGTCATAGGCGCTGGTAACGTGGCCCGCCGCCGTCAGACCGGTGGGATTGGCAAAATGGGTATCGTCCATCCCCAGCCCTCTGGCGCGGTTGTTCATCTGCTCCACAAACAGCTCCGTCACACCGGCGACCTTCTCCGCCAGCGCCACCGCCGCGTCGTTGCCGGAGGACACGCACACGCATTTCAGCAGTTCCTCCACGGTGATCTGCTCGCCCTCCGCCAGAAAGACCTGGCTGCCGCCCATGCCGGCGGCGTTGGCCGACACCGTCACCACGTCGTCATAGGCCAGCGCGCCGCTGTCGATGGCGTCCATGGTCAGCAGCAGTGTCATGATCTTGGTGACGCTGGCCGGCTCCAGCTTCTCATGCTCGTTTTGGGCGAACAGCATCTGTCCCGTGGTCTTTTCCATCAGCACCGCGGCGCGGGAGGTCAGCGGCAGGTCCACCGCCCCGGCGTGTACCGGTAGCACAGCGGTGATGCACAGCGCCGCCAGCAGCGCTGTCAGTTTTCGTTTCATAGCGTCCCCTCCAGGCTTTTTTCTATGGGTATGCGGCGGGACAAGACGTTCATGCCCTTTCGACACAATTTTCGGTTGCAAAACCGCCGCCGGTATGCTACAATAACCCGGTAAGTAAATCGCAGGGTTGGTATATCGGTATTACAGCGGCTTCCCAAGCCGTTAAGGCGGGTTCGACTCCCGTACCCTGCTCCAAGTGAATGAACCCCGTTTTTCGAACATTTTTATCGAAAAACGGGGTTCTCCTTATCTTCAAAGCCTTGTTTTATCTGGGCTTTTTTATTTTGCTGATTGGAGGCATGCACAGAAAAACTCTCAAAATGCGGAATGATTATTTTTATGCAAGGTCGTTATTTGAACACGGTTTTCTCACAAATTCTCGTGATAAGCGGCTTCAAAGGCTTGCGGAGTCTTGTATCTCAAAGTTCTGTGAGGGCGTACCTCATTGTAAAATTGAACATACTGCTCCACACTTTTGCGAAAGCTTTGTTCTGAGGTGTACTCTCTGCGGTACGCCTCTTCTCTTTTGAATGAGGCAAAGAAGGCTTCCGCCACGGCGTTGTCATGTGGCCGTGCCGTAGCGGAAAACGATTGCTTCACACCGCACTTTTGCAGGAGCGTTGTAAATGCGGTGGAAGTATACTGCTTGCCGCGGTCGCTGTGAAATGTCAAATCGGCAGGGGTATCTCGTTCGCGGAAAGCTATCCGAAATGTACTGGTGACCAAATTCGTGCTGGCATTGCGGGATACGCGATAGCCGATGATTTTCCGGGAAAAGAGGTCGAGAATGATGCACAGATAAAGCCAGTAATCGTTGAGCTTGAAGTATGTAATATCACTGACCCATGTTTGATTAGGATGTTCTGCGGTAAATTGCTGCTCCAACAGGTTTTGCTTGCGGTATTTTTGATGCTTTTTAAACTGCTTTTTGGAATCAAGTCGAATGCTGCGCAGATCGAGCTCCTGCATGATCGTAGCAATGCGCTTGGTGCTGACTCTGATACCACCTTCGGCCAATGTAATGCGAATCTTTTCGGCACCATACCGTTGGCCGCTGTCGTCGAAAGCCTGCTGTACCAGACGCATGAGTTGTGTCTGCTCTTGGTCGCGCTGGCTGCGGTCCGCACGGCGAAAGATGTGGTTGTAAAATGTACCGCGAGCGACATCCAATGCTTCGCACAGCTCATGAACACTATAAGTATTATCAGACTGATGGTGGAGATTTTCCAAAATGGAAAGTCTCTTTTGCAGGGGAACATTTGCTATGCATTGAGAAAGGCGGATGATTTCCATTTCATGTTCCAGTTTTGCCAATCGTCTTGAAATGGCGTCAAACTCCTTTGGTGTGTAGGTGCGGGTTGTTCCTTGGATAGTACAGTACGCTTTCCGCCAGCGGTAAAGTGTCCCCTGGGCAATGTGCAGTTCGTGGCTGAGAGATTTGATGGATTCTCCGTTTTGATAACGCTTGATGACTTTTTGCTTGAAATCTGCTGGGTACTCGGTGGGCATGGTCTCATCTCCTTGTGTATGATGAGACTATTGTAGTTGAATTTCTGCGAAGACGAAAGTGAGTAATCTAACGAAAAAGAAGGCAGACGCCCATGTGGACGGAAATTGTATTTTGCCGGAAATGCAGGAGATTCATTTTTTCGCAAGATAATCTTAGAATAGTAAGTTATGCAACATGTATCGATATAGAAACAGTATTCTAAATTAGTGCGGAAACTGCACTAGGCAAAAGTCGTGTTGCTGGAAAGTGGAATTATTATCTGTATTTGGAAAAAAGGCTCGACGTGAAAATAGATACCTGTTATACTAAAAAGACGTAGAGAGTGCAGTAGAGATACTGCATACCATTAGCAATTGGAGAATATTGATATACTCTCTGCTTTGGCAGAATCATCAAGCCTACAACAGAATTGGAGGAATACATATATGTCCATTTTCATTACGAAAATCAAGTTGTATAATTTCCGCCGTTTTCGAGAGTTCGTGATTGAGCCAAATACGAAAAATAATATTCTTATAGGAGACAATGAGTCTGGCAAAAGCACCATCCTTGAAGCTATCGATTTGGTTTCAGGAGGAAACAATCGAAGGGTCGAAGCAATCGGACTGGATAATTTGCTGAACATAGAAGCTGTTACGGAATTTATCAACAGTGATCGATGTTATGCCGACTTGCCAAAACTGAGAGTTGAATTATACCTTAGCGGAGCGTCAGACCCAAGCGTTAATGGTGAAAACAATTCCGACAAGATTGAGTGTGACGGCATCAAATTGGTCTGCGAGCCGAATGAAGATTATAAAACAGAGATAACCTTCGCAATGGATGCGCAATCTGATTATTTCCCTTATGAATACTATTCCATACGTTTTTCGACCTTTGCAGATCAAGTATATACGGGATACAAAAGAAAACTGCGTTGCGCAATGGTGAATAGCGACAATATGGACTCTGAATATGCAACGAATGATTTCATAAAGCGAACTTATTACCAATATACGGGAGATGATGCAAAAGAACGTGCTATATTCAGAAGCAAGTACCGTCAAATGAGAAAAGTTTTTTGTGCGGACAGTTTAAAACCATTGAATGATCGTATTCCGCAGGAAAAGCACTATACTTTTGGCCTTAAAAACAGTCCCGCATCCGCCCTTGAAAACAATCTAATGATTTATGAAGATGAAATAAGCATTGACAACAAAGGAACTGGAAGACAAATCTTTATTAAGACAGATTTCGCATTGGAACATGCGGGTTCAAACGTGGATGTGATTTTACTTGAAGAACCTGAAACACACTTAAGTCATGTCAATCTTAAGAAACTCATTCAAAAAATTGCTAAAACACAGGCTGGCCAGATCTTCATTGCAACGCATAATAGTCTTATCAGCACGAGACTTGAACTTAATAACGTCATTATTCTACATTGTGATGGAGAGAAAAGACCTGTTACCCTCAAAAGTCTAAACCTTGAGACAGCAGCGTATTTCAAAAAAACTCCCCCTGCAAGCATAACAGAATTTGTGCTTTCACGGAAGACTATTCTTGTTGAAGGTCCAGCTGAATACATCCTGTTTGAAAAATTTTATGAAACAGTCACCGGTCATGTTCCCGAAAATGATGATGTACAGATTTTAGATGTACGCGGACTAAGTTTTAAACGTTATTTGGATATTGCATGTCTTACAAAAGGCAAAGTTGCAGTCGTAACAGATAATGACGGAAATGTTCAAAAAAACTGCATAGAAAAATATATCGGTTATTCAGATATGGATAATGTAAAAATATGCTATGAACCAGATGAGAGAAAGCGAACATTTGAGATTGTTCTGTATTGTGAAAACAAGGGCTTATGCGATAAGCTGTTTTCGGGTGATGCGCAGCAATATATGTTGAACAACAAGACGGATGCCGCATACAGGTTACTTTGCCAAAACGATGATATTAGTGTCCCTTCATATATAAAAGAGGCGTTTGAATGGATAAGCGAGTGATTTTTGCAGTTGCTGGATCGGGAAAAACGACCTATATTGTCAATGAGCTATCCCTAGAGAAACGATCCTTGATTCTAACCTATACAGATGGCAATTACGATAATATTTCTCGAAAGATACTTGCTAAATTTGGCGGTAGATGGCCAAACAGTGTTACGCTGATGACTTATTTCTCATTTCTCTATAATTTTTGCTACAAGCCTTATTTTGCAGATATAATTCACGCAAAGGGAATTGTTTTTGACAACAATCCGAATATGAAAATACCTCAAGATTCTATGCGCTACTATCTGAGTCCGTCTGGACTTTTGTATAGCAATAGGCTTGCGTTCTTTTTGGAGCGAGCAAATGCGTTGCCTAAGATAAAGCGTCGTATTGAAAGGTATTATGACGAACTTGTAATTGATGAAATACAGGATATAGGCGGACGAGATTTTGATTTTCTAGAGTCTCTTATGGATACAAATGTGAATATGTTGTTTGTGGGAGATTTCTATCAACACACATTTGATACCAGTCGCGATGGAAACAAAAATAAAACACTATTTGATGATAAGATAAAATATGAATCACGATTTACAGCAAAAGGTATTGTCTGCGATAATACGAGCCTTTTAAACAGCTGGCGCTGTAGTAAAAATGTCTGTCAATTTATAACAGACAATTTGGGAATTAGGATAGGGTCTAATAGAGCCGACGAAGATAATACGACGATTGAAGTGGTAACTGATTCGGTGAGAATTGCGGAATATACGAGAAATAACAGTATAGTAAAACTGCATTATCAAAATGGTTCAAAAAAAGGGTATATGCATAAGAACTGGGGAGAGACAAAGGGTGAAGATAAGTATACTGATGTCTGCGTTCTACTTAATAAGACTACCTCAAAGAAAATGGCTGCCGGAAAGTTGGCCGAATTAGCTCCAATGACAAAAAATAAACTCTATGTAGCCATAACAAGGGCAAAAGGAAATGTTTATATTTTCGATGAGTAATAATCTTTGGGATACTTGTGCGACAGTTTACAATCCCATCTTTCTGCTTTACCCCTTAGTCCAAAGTGTTTGAGATAGCATATATCGAATTTATTGCTGTACTACGGAAATTACCCCAATTTTACGGTTGACCCGTGGTACATAAGGGACTTCAACGCTATTTGGTAAGGCTGTCAAGGCCCTGCTGAGAAAATTGATGGAGGAAAATGCCATGCTGATAAATTCCAACGAATATCTGCATATTCTTGAGTCGATCAAGCAGGAGATCCGCACAGCGCAGTACCGTGCGGCGGTCAGCGTCAATCGGGAGTTGTTGCTCCTTTATCACTCCATCGGTGAGGTCATCAACGCCCACAAGACGTGGGGCAGCAAGTTCGTGGAGAATCTTGCCGCCGATATCAAGCTTTCCTTCCCAGATGCCACCGGCTACTCGGTGAGGAACTTGAAGTATATGGCAAAATTCGCGGCGGCTTATCCGGGCGACGAATTTGTGCAACAGGCTGTTGCACAAATCCCGTGGGGACACAATGTCGTGCTGATGGACAAGCTTTCCAAATCCGAGGAACGCCTATGGTATGCAGAGAGAAGTGCCGAAAATGGCTGGTCACGCAATGTATTAGTTCATCAGATTGAAAGCGGTCTGTATCAGCGACAGGTGCTGGCGGAGAAGGTATCCAACTTTGGAAACCGCTTGCCATCCCCGCAGAGCGAGCTTGCGGCACAGACCATGAAAGACCCGTACATCTTTGACTTTATCCCATTCAAAGCGGACATGGTGGAACGCGATATTGAGCAGGCGCTGGTCAAGGATGTGACAAAGCTCCTTCTGGAGTTGGGAACAGGCTTCGCTTTTCTTGGCAACCAATACCACCTGAATGTGGGAGGCGATGATTTCTATATCGACCTGCTGTTTTACAACCTCAACCTTCGCTGCTATGTGGTGATTGAACTGAAAACCGGCGAGTTCAAACCGGAGTACGCCGGACAGCTGAACTTCTACCTCTCTGCGGTGGATGGCATCCTGAAGAAAGAGCAGGACAATCCCTCTATTGGCCTGTTGCTCTGCAAGAGTAAGAATAACCTCGTGGCGGAGTATTCCCTCAAGGACATGAGCAAGCCCATCGGCGTCAGCGCCTACCAGATCACCAGCAGCCTGCCGGAAGAACTGGAACGCCAGCTGCCATCTGTGGAGGATATTCAAAAGCGGATTAAGGGTTTGAAAGAGTAATTCAATGACAACAAAACCTGTGGGCAATCACAAAAAAAGAGACGCCCCATGCAGCGCGTCTCTTTTTTTGGAGCAGGCAACGGGAATCGAACCCGCCTCCGCGGCTTGGGAAGCCGCTATTCTACCGATGAACTATGCCTGCATTTATTTTTGAATGCTTATACATTTTACCGTGAAATGAGCCGGCAGTCAAGACCTTTTGCAGTAAAATATGCCGGTACCGCTTGACAAAATTTCGCAGGGGGCTATGATAGGTACATCACTACGCAAATATCGGAGGAAACCATTATGTCAATTCGGGAAGTGAAAGCATTCTTTGCCGCGCGGGGCATGGAAGATAAGGTGCTGGAGTTCGCAACCTCCAGCGCGACGGTGGAGTTGGCTGCACAGACGGTGGGCGTTATTCCTGCCCGCATTGCCAAGACGCTTTCTTTTATGACAGCGGAGGGACCGCTGCTGGTGGTAACGGCTGGGGACGCCAAAATAGATAATCACAAATACAAGGAGACCTTTAGCTGCAAAGCCAAGATGCTGACCCCGGAGGAAGCTGTGGAGCTTGTTGGCCACGCAGTGGGCGGGGTGTGCCCCTTTGCGGTAAAACCGGGGGTGAAAACCTGCCTGGATGTTTCATTGCAACGGTTTACTACGGTATTCCCGGCGTGCGGCAGCAGCAATAGTGCAATTGAACTGACCTGCGAGGAGCTGTATGAACTTTCCGAGGCGCTGGCCTGGGTGGATGTGTGCAAGGGCTGGCAAGATGCTGAATAAAAACATAAAGAGAACGACCCGTCACAGCATGTGCTGCGGCGGGCCGCTTTTTGTTATTCAACATCCAGTTCTGGGGGAACATCAATCTCATCCGAGACATATTTGCCGTTTTTCTTGCGCTGGCGTACACACTCAGTCAGCAGATATTCGATCTGCCCATTAACTGAGCGAAAGTCATCCTCTGCCCAGGCCGCAATGGCAGCGTACAGCTTGGGGGAAAGGCGCAGCGGCACCTGTTTTTTCTGGTTCTCGTTCATAATCAGTATAGGCTGCCGGAATTGACTACAGGCTGAGCATCGTGATTGCCGCACAGCACCACCAAAAGATTGCTGACCATGGCGGCTTTGCGTTCCTCATCCAATTCTATCACACCGCTTTCGGAAAGACGCGCCAACGCCATTTCCACCATGCCTACTGCGCCGTCTACGATCATCTTGCGGGCATCAATGATGGCGGACGCCTGCTGGCGCTGCAGCATGACGGCTGCGATCTCGGTAGCGTAGGCCAGGTAGGTGATGCGGGCTTCGATGATCTCAATACCGGCTTCCGCCACCCGCTGCTGGATCTCATCGCGGATGCGGGCGGCAACGATCTCGCTGGAGCCGCGCAGGCTGCCGTCATCGGCAACGCCGTCGCCGGTGGTATCTACATTGGGAGCAACATCGTAGGGGTACAGACGCACGATATTGCGCAGGGCGCTATCGCACTGCAGGGAAAGGTATTCTTTGTAGTTATCCACATTAAAAACAGCCTTGGCGGTATCGATAATGCGCCAAGTGACAGCAATGCCGATTTCCACGGGATTTCCCAGGCAGTCATTGATCTTCTGGCGATTATTGCTGAGGGTCATGATCTTGAGCGAGAGCTTTTTGCCGGTGGTGTCTACTTCAATGGAGGTGGTGTTATCGCCGGTGGTGGCCTTTACACCCAGTGTTTTGACATCGCCGCTCTGGCTCAGCCGTGTCTTGGCAGCAGGATTGACGCCGGTACAGAAGGGGTTGACATAGTAGTAGCCTTCACCTTTCAGGGTGCCATAGTAGTGGCCGAACAGGGTAAGCACTAAGGCTTCCTGCGGCTTGAGGATTTTAAGCCCCATCATGGGAATCCAGATAAAGCAAAGAATAACGATGCCGGGAAGAATGAGGGCAATTATATTGCGCATGGCTCCGATGACGACCATAACGATGGCTGCGGCCATAAGCAGCAGGAAGAATATAAGCATAGCCATGCCGTGCTTTTTATTGGTGAGGATTTTTTCTGTCATTGAAGTCACTCCTTATAGATGATATCTTTATGATATCACTTTGAACTGAAATGTCAAGAAGAAAAATGAAAAAGTCCCCGATCAGGGGACTTTGGAGGGGGCGAAGAAGGGAGAGAGGGTCTCGGCACGGGGTGGGGGTGTAAGCAAGGTCGCAATAAGAGTGGCCGGTACCGAGACAAGCAGCGCCATTTGAATGTGATAGATGCCCAAAGGATTCCCGAGGGCATTCCACACAACGAAAGTAATAGAAGAGGTGACCATGGAGGTGATGGCCCCAGCCTTATTGAACCGCCGCCAATATAGTCCTAGGAAGAATACCCAGGCAAAGGATAGCCCCAGGGCACCCCAGGCGGGGTACATCAGGAAGGCAAGGTATTCGGGAGGATTAAGCCCCCAAAATACACAGATACCGCCGATAATAGCAACAGTGGCACGGGCAATGGAGACACGGCGACGCTCCGAAAGCCCCAGTCGAAAGGTCTTGGTGAGGATATCGTTTTCCACAGTGGAGGCCCACTGGATCAGCAGGGAATCCACA
>ERZ779865.1239-NODE-1239-length-19283-cov-3.783337_pt1 | contig 19283 bp, 19 predicted proteins | sample MGYA00433088_ERZ779865 | MGnify/ENA primary metagenome ERZ779865 (study PRJEB29588, sample SAMEA2151703) | human gut metagenome | biome: human gut; feature: human-associated habitat; material: faeces | place: Denmark | collected 2008/2010 ... | reverse complement strand
TCTGCACCACCGGCATCGGCATTTCCATCGCCGCCAATAAGGTCAGGGGCATCCGCTGCGCGCTGTGCAGCGAGCCGCTGAGCGCGGAGATGACCCGCCGCCACAACAACGCCAATATGCTCGCCATGGGCGCCGGCATGATCGGCAAAAATATGGCCGAGCGCATCGTTGAGGTCTTCCTCTCCACCGAATTTGAGGGCGGCCGCCACGAGCGCCGCGTCGGTCTGCTGGACGCCATCGAGGGCTGAAACCGGAAAATTCGACGAAAATCAACAGGAATTTACGAATTTCTGTTGATTTTCTTTTTCCATGCTTGTAAAATGTCCGTACAGCTTGAAGGGCAGGTGAGACGGATGCCATCGACAAAAGGATACCGCAGCTACCACGGCAAGGGCGGTGCGGGACGGATCGTTCTGATCGTTCTGCTGTGCCTGATCCTGCTGCCAGTTACCAACCTGATCGGATAAGCAGTTTACTTCAAGTCCTGCATCCTCAAGAGCTTTTACAGAGTACTCGGTACGATACTGGGCATCAACGTTTTCAGGATCACCTTCTACCATAACGTAGTCGATTTTTCCGTTTCCATTTAAATCTACGGTATCAAGACCAAGATCACCGATCATCTCACCCTGGAAAGTACCGGACTGACGAGCGTCGCATCCAACATATGTAACATCCCAGTTGTTATCTGCCCATCTCTTCTGTTCTTCTTCATCCGGCTCACGGTTGATATATACAAGTGGGATTCCTGCTGCAACTACTTTATCTGTAATTGTTGCTGCGGAAGAAGAGTTAACTGGGTTGATAATAAGAACATCTACGCCCTCTGTGATGAAGTTATCGATCTGACCTGTCTGTGTAGCCTGATCGTTTGCACCATCAACGATTGTGATATTGTCTTTTGAGAATCCTTTTTCTACCAGATAATTTTCAAGTTCTGTACGGAACAGTGTCATGAAATTATCGGAGAACTGGTAAATACATACGCCAACTTTTTTGTCTGCAAGACTTGCATCTGCGTCTGTTGCTGCATCGGCTGCTGCGTCCCCTGCGTCGGCTGCCTCTGTAGCTGCTGCATCATTTGATGCATCACTTGATGCATCGCTTGCTGCTGCATCGGTTGTTGTTCCGGCGTTGTTTGTGGATGCGTTATTGCTTCCGCCACATCCTGCTACCATAGATGCTACCATTGCTGTTGCTAAGATTACACTAACTACCTTTCTTTTCATAGAAAAATCCTCCCATTTGATTTAATGTATTTGTAACTCTTTGTTTGTTACAAGTGCATTATACCAACAGGAGGATTGGATAAACATACAATATTCTTCTGTCTTTCTTGAAAATTCTTCTTTTTTATTTGTGCATTTTATCACTTTTCTTTGATTTTCGTTTTATTTCGTTGTGCATTTTGACATAATAGTAAATTATTTCATGTTTTTGTAACGTCATTCTGTTGATTTAAAGTTCTAAAATACTCTCTGCTATCTCCACTGCATCACGGATACAGTCTGGGCAGCTTCTAAGTACTTTTCCGGTTGCAGTGCCCTTTAATTCTCCACAGGTGAGCGATCCGTTTTTCTCTAAAAATGTCTTCGTGATCTCTCTGGTCAGTTTATAGGTATCTGCCTTACTTGCCGGCTGCTCTAAATTTTTGCAGCTGTTTTTTAATCCCGCAAGCATGACTGCGCCGGATACCGCACCACAGGTTGCTGCCATGCCGCCCATGCCAAGTCCGAATCCTTCACAGGCTGCAAACAGTGTCTCCTCCGGCATGCCGATTTCCTCTGCAAACGCACAGGCAACTGCCTGGGCACAGTTAAATCCTTTATCGTGTAATTCGATTGCTTTTTCTTTTTTTGTCATTATTGTGTCCTCCGTTTTATCAATTTTACTTTTGGCAAAAAAGTTACGGCAGCATTCCATTGAACGCCACCGTAACTTCCCGATAATTCTGATATATTTTCTCTTTCTGATCCTGTGTTTTATTTCGCCTCATCAATCGCTTTTCCAATGTCATGACGCATATATTTGTTGGCAAAATCAACCCATTCGGTTGCCTCATAGGCTTTCTTTCTTGCCTCTTTCAGATCAGCTCCGGTTGCCGTGATGCCAAGCACACGACCACCGTTTGTAACGATATCGCCGTTGTCATCGAATTTTGTTCCGGCATGGAAACAGAAATAATCGTCTTTTCCATTGAATTTTTCAAGTCCGCTGATCTTAAATCCTTTTTCATAGGATACCGGATATCCGTCAGATGCCAGCACTACACAGACTGCTGCATTGTCCTCAAACTGTAAATCAATAGTATCTAATTTACCGTCCACGCAGGCTTCCATCACATCTATGATATCATTTTTCATACGCGGAAGTACAACCTGTGCCTCCGGGTCACCGAATCTTGCATTGTACTCTAACACTTTCGGTCCGTCCTCTGTCAGCATCAGTCCAAAGAAAATGACTCCGGTAAACGGTCTGCCCTCTGCAGCCATAGCATCTACGGTTGCCTGGTAAATATATTTTTGGCAGAAATCATCCACTTCTTTAGTATAAAACGGACTCGGGGAAAAGTTACCCATTCCTCCGGTATTTAATCCCTGATCGCCGTCTTTTGCACGCTTGTGATCCTGTGCAGATGACATGATCTTGATCGTCTTTCCATCCACGAAAGATAATACAGACACCTCACGTCCTGTCATAAATTCTTCCACAACCATGGTATTTCCGGCTGTTCCGAACTTTTTATCCTCCATGATCTCTTTGACACCGGCTTTTGCCTCCTCTAAGGTGTTGCAGATCAAAACGCCCTTGCCAAGTGCTAACCCATCAGCCTTTAACACGATTGGCATTTTTGCTGTCTCTAAATAAGCAAGTGCCTCTTTTGCCGATGTAAAGTTTTCATATGCAGCTGTCGGGATATGATATTTTTTCATAAGATCTTTTGAAAATGCCTTAGAACCCTCTAAGATGGCAGCATTTTTTCGCGGTCCGAATACTTTTAATCCCTCCACCTCAAAAACATCCACAATTCCGCCGACCAATGGATCGTCCATTCCAACGATTGTAAAATCAATGGCATGCTCTTTTGCAAAAGCCACAAGTTTATCAAACTCCATGGCACCGATCGGCACACATTCTGCAAGTGCAGCGATTCCGGCATTTCCCGGAGCGCAGTAAATTTTATCAACACGTGGGCTCTTTGCCACACTTGTCACGATTGCATGTTCACGTCCGCCGCTTCCAACTACCAATACTTTCATTCTCCGTCGCTCCTTACTGTTTATTATGCATGATCAATAATTTTTATTTCCTGCTATTCTGCAATGATCACATGACCATCTTCCACAGACACCTTTCCATTGGCAATCAGATCGATCGCTTTTGGAAGGATCACCCATTCTGCCTGTTCCATCACACGGTGCTGCAGCACTTCCGGGGTATCTCCCTGTTTTACTTCAACTGCTTTCTGTAAAATGATAGGTCCCGTGTCTGTTCCCTCGTCCACAAAATGCACTGTCGCACCGGTCACTTTTACACCGCGTGCAAGCACACCTTCATGTACTTTTAAACCGTAAAATCCTTTTCCGCAAAAAGATGGAATCAGGGATGGGTGGATATTCACAATACGGTTTGTATATTCTTTGATCATCATTTCCGGCAATACCACAAGAAATCCCGCCAGCACAACAAGATCTACATTGTAGGAATTTAATTTTTCAAGGAATGCCTGATTAAAAGCCTCTCTGCTCTCAAAATCTTTCGGCGAAATGCACAGTGCTTCAATTCCGTGTGCTCTCGCACGTTCTAAGGCATAGGCATTTGCATTGTTACTGATCACAACAGAAATACATGCATTTGTAATCTTTCCTGCACCGATTGCATTAATGATTGCCTGAAGATTCGTTCCTCCACCGGATACCAAGACTGCCAGTTTTAGCATAAGGTTACTCCTTTTTCACCATCTTTGATCTCACCAACCACATATGGTGTTTCACCTGCTGCTTTAATTGCTTCCATCGTTTTGTCCACATCCGCAGGATCTACAGCAAGTACCATACCCAGTCCCATATTGTAGGTATTGTACATCATTTTTTCCTCTACCTGTCCCTTTTTTGCCATCAGCTTAAAGATAGCCGGAACCTCATAACTGTCTTTGCGAATCACAGCCTGTTTTCCTTCCGGCAGCATTCTTGGAACATTCTCATAGAAACCACCGCCTGTGATATGGCTGCATGCCTTGATGCGCACACCTGCCTCTTTGACGCTGCGCAGCGCTTTTACATAGATTCTTGTAGGAGCAAGCAACGCCTCTCCGAGAGTTTTACCCAACTCATCATAATAGGTATCAAGACTTTCTTTTGTCATCTCAAAAATCTTTCTGACAAGGGAAAAACCGTTAGAATGTACACCGGAAGATGCCATACCGATCAGCACATCTCCTGCCTTTAAGTCTGCACCTGTGATGATATCCTTTTCATCTACGACACCAACCGCAAATCCTGCCAGATCGTATTCGTCCTCAGGCATCAGTCCCGGATGCTCTGCTGTCTCTCCACCGATCAGGGCAGCGTCAGACTGTTTACATCCCTCAGCCACACCGCTTACGATAGCAGCGATCTTTTCCGGATAGTTTTTTCCACATGCAATATAATCAAGGAAAAATAAAGGCTCACCACCTGCACATGCGATATCGTTGACACACATGGCAACACAATCGATTCCGATCGTGTCATGTTTGTCCATAAGAAACGCAAGTTTTAATTTTGTTCCTACACCGTCTGTTCCGGACACTAAGGTAGGTTTCTCCATGTCTTTGAATTTTTCCATGGAAAATGCACCGGAAAATCCGCCAAGACCTGTTAAAACCTCCGGTCTCATGGTTCCCTGTACATATTTTTTCATCAGTTCCACTGATTTGTAGCCTGCTTCGATATCAACACCGGAATTTTTGTAATCCATTTATTTTTCCTCCTCTTAGTAATTCTTATAACCGACTTCCTGTAATCTGGCATCTTTTGCCTGAACCTGCTCTTTTAACTCCTTAGAATATTCCTTTAACTTTGCGAGCAGTGCCTCATCTGAAGTAGCAAGAATTTTTGCTGCAAGCAGTCCTGCATTTGCTCCGCCGTTGATTGCTACCGTTGCAACCGGAATACCGGACGGCATCTGAACGATCGAATATAAAGAATCTCTTCCGCCAAGTGATGTGGTATGCATCGGGATGCCAATGACCGGCATCGGGAAAATTGCTGCGCACATACCAGGTAAATGCGCTGCCATTCCTGCACCTGCGATAATTACCTTAAACCCTTTTGCTTCTGCACTCTTTGCATATTCAAAGAACACATCCGGTTCTCTGTGTGCAGAGATGATCGTCATCTCATAATCAATTCCAAGCTTATCTAAAATATCTGCAGCTTTTGCCATAACCGGCATATCAGAATCGCTGCCCATTACAATACCAACTTTTGCCATAATCGTACTCCTTCCAGATTCCTGCAGTTTCAAACTTCCACTGTTACCTATGTGTATTGTACCTGTCATTCTTTTAGAAGTCCAATTAATATTTATTATTTTATTTATTAATTCATCTTATAGAAGTGGTTCGTTCAACTGTTCTGTTCCGGCTAAAACAAATCTTCCATCGGCAATGATATCCTCCGTACTGCCGTCTTTCCGGATCACAGTGATCTTATCCAGTTCATCATATGGGATTGTGATATCCGTATGGCAGTTCAGATATGCCTTCTCTGCAGACTCTTTTCTCTGTGCAGAGATGCTGTTTTCCCTTGCAACAATCGCTTTGCCATCCGGATTGTAGGAAATATTGTCCTCCTCATGGCTGTAACAGGTGTCACCCACTGCAAAATGCGGTCCGGTCTTCTCGGCAATCAGGATCGGCAGTTTATCTGCGATCTGAAAATCTCTCGCCATGCGGTATGCGGTTGTATTCGTTCCGATCGCAAACTCTCCCATCGGCAGCGTGTCATGATGTTTTAATACATTATCACGGATATATTTTTTATTTTCTGCCTCATCCTTAAAATTGGTGCAGGTATAAGACTCTACCATACCATCTTTAAAATGAATCTCCAGGTTTTCATAATTGAGTCCGTTTAAGTAGACCTGTCCGACAAAAAGCGTTCCCGTGGTCTTTTCTAACACCGGTGAAGTGAACACTTCTCCGACCGGAATGTTGACATCCGCTACACAGTTTTCAAATGCAGTCTCCTTCGCCGGATCTTTTAATTTCCAGATATTGACATACAGATCAGTCCTGTTTTTTCCTTTCCCTGTGATATGCACCTGATCCGCCGTGTCTAATACATCAATGATCTTCTGCTGTATCGTCTGGTACAATTTATAATCTAAGGTATTTAATTTTACTGTTTCCGCAAAAATCTCCTCAAAACGGTCTCCGATCTCCGGAATCGGGTATGCGATAATCGTGAAGCTGCGTTCTTCGCCTTTGATGTATTCATTGATCATCTGCCCTGCCATATTCATCTCATAGACACAAAGTTTCTGCTGTTTTTCGGTATATTTTACTGCACATTCTTTATTTTCCGGTGAAAACGGTTCTTCCCCAAATACTTCGATCACTGCCGGACCCGCATGACCTGCCGCCAGTTTTTTCTCTTCCTCAAAATAATTTTTTCTTGCCTCTAAGCACCGCTCCACGTATGCTTTATCCAGATAAAGAGCACGGTCTTCCCTGTGATCATAGTCAAACTGCTTGTTCGGTGAAGTTGCGGATGCAAGCATAGTCGGTTTTAAATTCATTTTTTCAAAATTGTGCACTGCTGCCCGGACCATGCGCTCAAAACCGATCGGATAGCGAAGCTGTACTGTCTGCTTTTTACTAAGATCCTTGCCTGTCACTTCAAAGCCGATCCGATAGCCTTCCGTATAAGTATCTGCCATCGCCTGAATCTCTTCATCGGTCATTTTATTTAAAAACATGGCAATCTGTTTTTCATTTTCTCCAATATAAACACCATAGCGGTACAAGTATCGCAAATCTGTAAGATCTGCATTCATCACGATATCCGTCTCAAAATCCTCCGATGGATCGATCAGTCTGCGCAGACTTCTCTCGTAAAAAATCTCACTGTAATCATGGAAAAACCAGTACAGATCCTGCTGCAGTGCCGGCTTCTCCGGTGCATCTTTTTCTTCCCCTGCTTCAAAACGGTTATAGATTTCCACAAACAGCTCCATCTGGATCGTAAGCTGCATCAGATCCCCGCGAAATGCTGCACCCATCTCACGTCTGATATATGCCAGATAAGCACAGAGTAACCGTCCGAACTCTTCTCCTAACTGTTCCACAGCATAATCCGGGTTCGCATAACTTGTCTGATATGCCGCTCCAAGAACGTCCTCATATAATGCCTGATTACATGTTTCCGCTTCCTTTAAACTCTGTTTTGGGATTGCAGCATCTGCCCACAGATCATAAACAAATGCCTGTTTCTGCAGCAACCGTGCCGTCTGGCAAAAATATTCTTTATATTTTTCTTCCGTTTCCGGTCTTTCTGCAATCTCTGCAATCCGCTCACGTACCAGCGCAAAACGTTCCTTTGCAAGTTCGTTTGATTCTTTATATAATTCTTTGTATAACATGAAGTCAAAACCTCCACAATAATTTCTATCACTCATCAATCAGTTTTCCATATTTTGCATTTTTTTCAATCAATGATTTTGCATACTCCCAGATACGTTCAGAACCCTCGTGTACCCTCTCGTCCCTCTTTAATACCTGAGATTTTTTCACGCCATGTTCCTCCCATGAAATACCACCCGATGCATCATTTAAAAACAATGGCTGTACCTTATCTAACATATTCGCAAACTTTGACTCCGGCGTCTCCATCGCCTCAAACTCATCCCATAAACCGCGGTATTCCTTCTGCTGTGCTTCCGGCAGTAATCCAAAAATACGGTCTGCTGCTTTTAATTCACGCTCCCGCTTTGTCTTATTGCCCTCCATATCATACGCATAAGTATCTCCTGCATCGATTTCTATGACATCATGAAGCAGTACCATCTTCATTGTTTTTAACACATCGATCGGTTCATTTGCGTAATCGGCAAGCACAAACGTCATCAACGCTAAATGCCAGGAATGTTCCGCATCATTTTCTTTTCTGCTTCCATCGCTTAAGTATGTCTGCCTTGTAATCTTTTTTATTTTATCCAATTCCATGATAAATGAAATCTGTTTTTCAAAATCTGTCATATGAATCTTCCCTTTCCAAATAACCTGTACAATATATGCCTTCTGCTTTGCGCAGATATCGTTTTCTTTTTTGCTGCCATCACACTTATTGTGTGATCAATAGCATTACAGTCCCTTTTACAGCAAAAATCCAACCACATATAATGCAGTCCAGGCGCCAACTGCAAGAAACGCACATATCGTTGCAAGATAAGGAAAAAATCGGTAGGAATTTTCCTCTCTTAAACTTAATACCGCATTAAATAACGCTATCAGACCAACTAACATAGATGACACTCCGGCACTTCCGAGATACATGCTCCCGTTCCCTCCATTTTGAAAAGAACAGATAATCACAGTAACAAGAACTGCCAATGATATGACTGCCAGAATAAATGCAATGATCCCTCTCTTTGACTGCGTCTTGTCTGTGAATTTATATCCTCTTTTATGTCGTGTATGCATCCTGTTTTCCTCATTTCCATACTTTTTATACAAATCTTTTTGACTGCAAAACAACACCAATCCATCGTTTTTTATTATACAAAATCAAACCTTTTTATGCAACCTGTCCCGCCCGTAGGGCTTTTAATTCATAGGACGTAACTTCCTATGAATTGAAAAATGCACTGCAATGATATCCTTGATCTACCACTGCAGCGCCTTGTGTCTCCGAAATATTTTCAATTATGTTTCTTACGCTCTGTCATCTTTCGTATGATCTTTTTTACTACATCATAAATAAGAAATCCAAGCAATCCGCCAATCGTATTTAAAATCAGGTCATCTACATCAAGACTTCCAACCTTAAATACCAACTGCAGTATTTCCACAACAAGACTTAATTCAAAACTGTAGAGAACCGTGTATTGCAGTTTTCTGCACCGCTCATAATAGATTGGCAAAAATGTTCCAAAAGGCATGAACGCAATGATATTTCCCACAAGATTCAAAACCACTGCATAAGTGCCAAGAACTTTTCGATAGCGGATAAAGCGCATGATTTCTTTTAGTGGGACAAGATTATATTGGTATGTTCTCTCACTATATGTCCGTCCCATTTTTTCTGAAAAAAACAAGAAATAGAACAACACTGCAAAATAAACAGTGAATAATACGCCGGCAATCAGCCGGCGTCTTTTCTTTCTATCATCCATCACATTATTTACATCCATACTGTTCATAGTATGCATCAATTGCTTTTTTTATCTCATCATTGATGACGATCTTACCCTGGCACTCCTTATTGTAAAGATGTTCTACGACCTCTTCCATCGTTACGATCGCATTTGTCGGGAAACCATAAGTCTCGCGGATCTCATCAAGCGCACTCATTTTTCCGCCAAGTCCCATTTCCATACGGTTTAAAGAAACCATCAGACCAACGATCTTCACATTTGCGGCTCCTCTTACTTTCGGAACTGTCTCTTCCATGGATTTACCGGATGTTGTAACATCCTCGATCATAACAACACGGTCACCATCTTTTAAACTGCTTCCAAGGAAACTTCCTTTATCTGCCCCGTGATCTTTTTCCTCTTTACGGTCAGAACAGTAACGGACTTCTTTTCCATATAATTTGCTGAATGCAACTGCTGTCACAACACTGATCGGAATTCCCTTGTATGCCGGTCCGAATAATACATCAAAATCATCTCCATATTTCTCATGGATCGCCTTTGCATAATATTCGCCAAGCCGCATTAACTGTGAACCTGTCACATATGCTCCTGCATTCATAAAAAACGGAGATTTACGTCCACTCTTTAACGTAAACTCACCAAATTTGAGCACATCACTCTCAACCATAAATTCTATAAATTCCTGTTTGTACTGTTCCATTTTATCCGGGACCTCCTGTTTAAATTCCAAAATATATTGTTTGCACCTGATATCTCATGTCTTCACAATTATTTTTATACTATCATAAGTGTCTTAGAATCTCAATCTATTTTAACTTCATTTTTTACCCTGTAGAAAAAGACATTAGAATTTTTATCAACCAAGAGCTTGTTTTAAATATTCTGATTCATAACATATCTGTCTATTCCGTCAGTTCCCCTATCACTGTGATAAATCCTTGTTCTGTAAGACCGGAACTTTCTATGGTAAATACAACTCCTTCTTTTTCAAAAATGGCTATATAATTATAAATGCCTGTCTGTCCACTCTGGTATCGTCCCGCTGTGACCGTAATCCCATGCACCAAAGACGTGGCTAAATGTGTATCTGTAAATCTTGTCACGATCCCAGATTCCGTTGTACGTACTCCGATTTTCAATGTACGTTCTCCACTTTCATCCGAATAGATCAGACCATTATTATCATCCACTGCTTCTCCAGCTTTATCATATCCAACATGATAAACACCATCCGACAAACTAAATCCATCTGGAATGGAGGTCGGACAGATCTTCGTTCCAAAATATTCTTCCAGTCCCACTGCGTCATAAGAAACAACCTGATCCGGTTCTGCCATATCATAGGCTATGCTTTCCATTTCACGGATATCATTAAAGATCAGACCGGTATTCTCCTCTGCTTTTTCCACCCCTGCCTCATCCGCTGATCCGGCTGCTGTACTTCCATACATACCATCATAATCATTGAAAACCGTTTCCACAGAGTTATTTTTGTTTCCTGAATATCCATTCCCGATCCTTCCATAAAACATTCCTGCACCGATGATCAACACAAATGCTGTCATACACATCGCCGCCGAAATAGTGATATGCGCTGGCTGTTTCTTCTCTAAAGGGATTTTTTCTCTTATAACATAAAACATCCGCTTCATCCGTGATTTTGATTTTATCTCAACTTCCGCATCTGAAACATACTTTGGATCAATATGCCCGAATGCATCAATCAGATCATCTGCTTTCACTGCTCACACCTCGATTCCTTCCTGATCAAGACATTTCCGTAAACTTTCCCTTGAACGCATCAGAGACGATTTTACCTTGCTCTCACTGATGGAGAATCTCTTTGCGATTTCAGCTATACTGTCAAAATACCAGTACCTCCGCACAAAGATCCTGCGGTTTTCTGTCTTCATCCCAGCCAGAAAACCGTTAATCATCTCCGCAAGTTCCATATTTTCCACATGTAACTCCATATTTTCACCTGAAATACAGTCCTGCATCTCTTCATATATGTAAGAAATTTCTCCCTCTCCACGCTTTTTCGAATGATTTTTCCGGTAGCGGTCTAAGGATAGATTTCTTGTAATCGCTCCTAAAAACGCCTGCAATATCCCCGGCCACTCTGTCGGCATGGAATTCCACGCCCGGAACCATGTATCATTCATACACTCTTCACAATCACTTTCATTGTGCAGTACATTCCGTGCTATCTTGTGACAATATGCTCCGTATTTCTGCTGTGAGCATGTAATTGCCCTCTGATCTCTGACCCAGTATAACTCAATAATCTTTTCATCCTCTAAAAACTGCCCCACGATCCGAATTATATCCTCCTGTAATGTTTATCCTGTTCTGTTATGATTTTACAGAGCATCTACCGCACCAATAAAAACAGGTATCCCATTCTCCCTGTCTATGATCGCATAGACAAACGGCCTGTCCAGCACAACATTTTCCACTGCCTCCGGACACCCCATTGTTTCCAATTCCACAACTGTTGCCGCCCCGGCCTTTGTACCAAGTTCATTCACTTCAATCTTTGTCCGGTGCAATACCCGGCTGATATACAGATTATCGCCATTTTTACAAGCCCCCATCTGTGAAAAATCTGCTAATTTCTCATCAAATGCATCATGCATTCCCATTCTGTCTAAAACTTCCGCTAATTCTTTCTGCGTCTCCACCTTAAACTTTGGCATACCTGTTTCCACTATTGTATCATTTGCCTGAGCAATTGTCTTTAGAAAAGTTTCTCCGTTCATCTGACTGATATAATCTCTGATATCCATATTCTCATCCGGAAGCAGTGCAACAAAGTCAAAGCATTCTTTATACGGTCTGATAAATCCAACGGCATGTTCTTCCTTCAGAAAAGAATATTCCTCCGAATACATCATTGATACTGTTGAATGATTACCATCAATATCATAAAAATCAGCATCATGCACCTGTTCCTTTTCATACGGGTCCTGCCACTCCCCCTCAAATGCCACTGCATTTACAAGATACATAATAGCATATGGCGGTATCTGATCCATGATATCTTTGATCATTCCATCCGTGCGCCGGTCGATCCAGCGATTGATATCCTTTGTCGTTTTTTCATTAAAAGCCGAGGCAAAGATATCTGCCTGATAAAATTCAGCGTTTAACTTCAGAAAATCATCTGCCGGTACAAAGTTCTCATCAGAATCTTTGTACCAGATAGAATTCGCTGTATATAAATGATTATTTTTTTCCTTTGGCATGGAACTTTGCAGACGCTGCAGCTCCCGATTGAGAAGATCAAGCGAGCAGTCTGCCGTACCGCAAAGTACACTCTCCATCTGTTCCAAAGTCTCGCCTGATGCTCCGTTTGCAGTCATAGCAAGCGCATTTATCACGGAATATGGTGATATCATTGTATTTTTTCCAGCTTCATAGCTATTTTGAAAAGCCTTTATTGCAAAATCAGCATAACTGTCCACAAATATTTTGTCTGATTTTTCATCCGATGGCAGCATCTGCACATTATCTCCGGATTTCCCAGTATCTTCTTTCGTTACATTCAATTTCCTTGTCGATCCTGAAAGATGCATGCCTTCTACATTAGAACACGCAGCTGTCCCTGATAACAGAATACCGGCTGTTAAAAATAATGCTGCTATCTTTTTTGCTTCTTTTTTCATCTTCTTTCCCTCCATTGTATCTGTTTCCTGTTGTTTCATTGCTCTTCTATAAAAAAAGACGCAAACGGGTAACTGCCCGTTGCGTCTTTTTCTAAATTTTTCACACTACTTTCCACAACATTTTTTATATTTTTTCCCGCTTCCGCACGGGCATGGATCATTTCGTCCTATTTTTTTACCTTCCCGCTGATACGGCATATCCACTTCCATTCCCATTCCCATGCCTGTAAATGGATCCCGGTCCTGTGCATAGTCCATATAATAACCACTCATTCCTTCTACCTGTTCGCCAATCATATCAAGCATGGCATATATACTCTCATCTTCCGTTCTGTCTGCAATTTTTTCCAGCATAGAATTTGCCTTACTATATTTTCCAGTCCCCATGTAACACATTGCTGTAAGACAATCTAATTCGTCATTTTCTACTGAAATCTTCTTCCTGATCTTTTCCAGCTCTTTCGGTCTGTCCGGCTCTCTGTTTTCATAAAATGCCCTGTATATTTCCTCCTGTATTTTTACAGGCATATTTCTTAAGGATGTCTCCTGTGCGATTTCATCTCTTATCCTGTCTGCTGCAAAGACACCTGTATCAAACGCATTTTTCCCGGTAATTTTCTCATACTCCATTCTGGAATATCCATGAAGCATCGGGAGTCTGAGTGTCATTATACATTCAAAAACAAGCTGCCATGTATTTAATCTTTCAAACAAAACTTCAGGTTTTTGTACCTGTTTTTTCTGTAATACAATGGTATCCAAAATGTCGTCTGCACTGTATCCACTGACTGCCTCATTGAAAATAAGTTCTACCAGATCTGCTATCTCCTCTCGCGCCAGCCCCAGTCCCTCATACAACTCCCGTGCTAAAAGTTCCCAACATTCCCCACAATCAGCAACATCTTGTGAGTCAGCCAGCAATTCTTTTTGTGTAAATTTTTTATAAGAAAGATCTGCCGCATATTGTTCCATGTCGGCAATAATCCTCTCAGAATCCACATCAAACAACGCTGCATAATTTTTGCCGGTATCACTTTTTCTCATAGTCTGAAATTTTTTTCCAAAACTGCCATACCAATACACATAACGAAGAAAATCCTGCTCGGCAATCTTCGTATTCCATATATCTTCAAATATTTTATAGAAATCATTAAGTTCCAGCAAAGTATAGGCAAACATCATTTTTGTTATTTTTACAGTAATATCATTGATCTCTTTCTGATATTTTTTCAAATCCAGTGCTGTTACCAAAGCTAATCTTTCCTTAAAATCAATAGCAGGGAATACATATGCAGCTTCTGTCTTAGGTGGAATCTGCACATGAAGAAATCCTAATACTATACCCTTCATAACAGTATTATAATCTGTTGTGTATTTTCTGTTTTCTTCCAGCCGGCTTAATTTCTCAAACTCACTGATATTTTTCTCTGTCAGAATGTAAAGATAATACTCCGGATGCTCCATTAACTCTTCATTGATGGCATCCGCTAATATCTCCGGATCTTCATCTTCATAATTATAGGGAAGTTGAAGATACTTGCTGTAATCTCTTTTTTGCTGCTCAGTAAGCCTGTGGATCAATTCCTTACAGGTCTTACGCGGCGGCATTTTGCAGATATTTCCATTTTCTTTTTCATCACAGAATTCTTTCCATGCAGTTACTTCTTTTTTTACAGCAGACTGTTTTTTTTCATTATCATCCAGATTTTTCAGGAATTTTTCTGCCTGTTTCCTGAAATACTTATAAAAATCTCTTTTACCTTCTTTAAACAACGTAATACTCTTCATCATCTGATCATAATCATCCGGCATATCTGTTTCCTTAAAATGCATTTTTTGAAGAGTATGATTGACTTTCTCAATATCATAAATTTCAGGCTGTATATCCTCGTCCCAGTCACCACTAAAATCTTCAACAAAGTTGTCACCCTTTACCTTTAAAACCGTGGCATAATCTGCTGTATACTCAGGCATCTTTTTTTCAAACAGAACCTTATGTCTCCAGTCATCACCGAAATCATAAGTATAACACATCCATTTTTCATGCTCTAATACTGCTCCGACTGGTGTCTTTTTTTCAATCATAAACATACTTTTCATTGCATCTTTTTTTGTCTGTACAACTTCAAAAATTTTTCCCGGATTTTCAAAAATATGCAGATGCATATCCTCCCATCCAAAAATAATCTGGATTACCCGATGCAGATCTTCAAAGCACATTTTTTCCGGTACCACAACTCTTCTCCATACCGGTGGATGAGTGTCCATGATCGTAATTTTTAAGACAATTCCTGCCATTTCTTATCCCTTTTCTTTCTTCATTATATTTCATGATATTTGAGTAAAAGGTAGTTGATAATAATCTCCATTCTTGCGCTGTCTTTTGCTCATCTCAAGTTTGTGCGTAAGCACAGATCCTGCGTGTGAAAAATTTTGTTTTTCACACTTTCATCTTTCGGTCTCAATATCATTCCCGATAAGTATATCATATTTCACCAGTCATTTTCCACATAACCGTAAAAAATCAAAAACCCATGTGATACATTTTCTATATGTGTCACATGGGTTTACTTATTACTTTACTTATTGCTTTTCAACTGAAACAATTGTTCCCGAAAATGCATCCACTTCTGAAAGTTCCCCGGTATATGTTACTTTTACTTTATCTCCAACAGAAACATTTTCCAATCCCTGTGGTTTTGCATCAAAACTTAATTCATAGGAAGCACCACTATCATCTGTCACAATAAACATAAAATCTTTGATCTCGTCCACCGTTCCATTCAGTGTTTTCTCTTCGCCTGTTACCGCTTCAGCTGTATTTTCCGGTACAGATTCAGTCTGTATCTCTGTTTCAGCGTTACCCTCTGCACCAGCCTGCTGTTCTTTCTGCATATTATCCTCTGCCTGTACTTCCTGCTGCACTTCATTTCCGGCATCAGCACGATTCGTGCTTCCACATGCTGTAAATATGGACATACACATTACCGTCGCTAATACATAAATTGTTTTTTTTCTCATTCTGAATATCCTCCTGCGTGTTTTTATTACTTATCATTTGTAAGTTTCATTTATTTAGATAAAATAATAGTGAAAAAAGTTTCATAAAAAAAAATTTTTTTATTCACGTTTCCCCGTTCTGCAGGTTCATCCCAGTCCGTTCCTCTAAAATGAGAGGCATTCCAATGAAATGACGAATACTGACCTCTCCCTCCCGGAAAATAATAATTTGCTCCGCAGATGCATAATTTTTCACTCCATCAGAATCTCCTCCACCGTCACAAACGTATACCCCTCTTTTCCCAGTTCATCAATGATCGCAAATGCCGCTTTCACCGAAGATTCCGACGCATCGTGAAGCAGAATGATATCATTTTCCCCGACCTTGTCGATCACTCTTTTTGCGATCACCCCGGAATTGTCCGTCGCCCAGTCTTTCGGATCAACGTCCCACAGCACCTCGATCATTTTTGTCTCATAATCCAGATTACATTTCCAGCAGCCGTACGGTGGTCTTATGTACTCCGGGTATTTCCCGGTGATACCATAGATAGCCGCGTTTGTCTTATCCACCTGCTCGATCGCCGCCGCATCGGAAAGGTTGCTTAAGTTGACATGTTCGTAAGAGTGCGTGCCGATCAGATGACCGCCGTCAGAGATGTCTTTTACAATCTCCGGATATTTTTCAACCTCTTTTCCCAGCAAAAAAAACGTGGCATTTACACCACGTTCTTTTAACCCCGAAAGAAGTTCTTCTGTATAATCCGGATTTGGGCCATCATCTGCTGATGTCAAGTAAGGACCAAATTTTTTTGAAAAATTTTGATTTTGGGGTTGACAAACTACAACATGAGCATTTCATAAATCATTGTTTGTATATAATACTTTTTATTTAAAATGCCTAGCTGCTTCATGCTAAAATTATAGTTTGTTTTACACCTTGCCTGTAACATTGTCACAATCATCCATAATTGCTCTTAATATTTTTGCTTTAGATAAATTATGATACTTTTTATAAACGTCTATGTTAATGGTATCAGCAACAAACCTTTGATATGTATAGTTTGTAAAGTCTAATACATAGCCCCTCTCCATGTCAAACAGTCTCTCAAAGTAATCTTTCTCGATATATGTCATCTGTGCCATAGATTAATACCTCCGTTGTCAGAAAAATATAAATTTATTATACAATATTTTCCTACTATTGACATCTAAAATGTTAACTATGGTATTTTATATGTAAAAAGAAGAAGCCTCATTTCACTTTAGGCTTCTTCCTTTTAATCTTACAATAGTTCTTCAAATTCATCCCGATACTTCCAGACAATCTCTATCCGCTTATCTTCATATACTATGACTTTCTCCACCATCTCCCTCATAAACTCTTCTGTCAATGTTTCGCTCGTTCCATACCTTTTCACAAGATCTGCAACACATCGATAGTTTTTTTCCCTTTTCTCCTGCATATCAATCTGTTCAGAGACTTTCTCTATTTCTCTCCGTACTACTTCCTCCTGCCTGCTTAACTGTTCCTTTTCTTTTAAGAATACATCCTGCTTTACCATACCAGAACGGAACCGTTCGTACAGCTTGATTTTTTCAGCAGGAAAACGCTCTAAGCTCTGTTTTAGTCTATTTTCCTGCTGTTTCGACTTCTCCTGCTGCTTCTCAAAGAGCTCGGAAACAGGGATTGTCGCAAACAATCTACAATGTTCCTGCCAGATAGTCCTTATCGTCTGCTCAATCTGTTCTTTTTCCATACGAATCTCATTGCACTTTGCATTGTCCAGCAAATTTCTGCGTTTACACAGATAATAAGGTATCTTTGTTTTCCGCAGTTCTAACCGATTTCCACAGCATCCGCAAAAGACAATTCCCCGGCGGACAGCAGAACGGTCATAAACCGCTATTTTCCCTTTTCTGATACTGTCATTCGCCTTTTTGAAAAGTTCCCGACTGACAATCGCCTCGTGATGATCCGGTATCACAAGCCATTTTTCTTCCGGCTGTCTTACCTTCTGTTTACAGCCAATTTGGGTACGGACCGCCTTTCGATACACCATATCTCCCTGATATACCCGGTTATGGATAATAGAATGTATCTTGTTACGATTCCATATATCTGCTTTATAATGCCGATTAAGCTGCTCTCCCTTTGCCTGCTTATAAGTCAGCCTGGTCGGCACTCCCTCTGCATTTAGTTCGATTGCCAAAGTTTTTGCATCTTTTCCATCTGCCAACTCCTGAAAAATACGCCGTATGGTAACTGCTGCACCCTCGTCAACTTCCATTCTTTTACCATCTGATGACTTTTGGTAGCCATACACCATGCAACCTGCGTAATATTCACCCCTTTTCATGCAGGTTGTAACTCCGCTTTTTACCTTTTCAGACAAATCTCTGCTATACATCTCATAGATAAAATTCTTAAAAGCGACATCCATTCCACCCATCTGTCCGAAAAAATTTTTACTGTCAAACCCATCATTGATGCTGATAAAACGAACACCCAAAAACGGGAAAATCTGTTCCAAATAATCTCCAACTTCCAGATAATTTCGTCCAAAACGTGACAAATCCTTTACGATAATGCACTGAATCTTTCCTGTCCGCACATCTTCCATCATTCTGATAAATCCTGGTCTGTCAAAATCTGTTCCTGTATAACCATTATCTACATAAGTATCTACCAGATGATATTCTCCATGTTCTTCAACATATTGATGAAGCATCTCTATCTGTGTCTGTATCGTTTCTTCATTATCTTTTTCTACGGAAAGTCTGGCATAGACACCTGTCTCCAACTGCGGTCCTGTTATGATTTCCGGTGTCATCATCTCCTGCTTCTTTTCAATAATGTTATTATTTCTTCTGCTCTTTCGTGCCATCTTATGCCTCCTCAAACCATTCTTCAGGTAACATTTCTTTCCATTCCCGATTTTTAAACTGTACTTCTATTTTTTCATATCGAAAAGATTCCACCCGGTCTATCCATCTCTTTACATCTGGTCTGGTAATCTCTTCCGGAATCACCATTTCAGAAAACATTTCTATCCATGGATTATTTTTACTGAAACACTTTTCTATCTTTTTGATTTCTTCCAGATAAAATTCCAGTTTTTCATCGCACTCCATAAATTCCTGCACATTAATCTCTTTTTGCATCTCATATTCATCTTCTGAAATCTCTCCTGCTATCATCTGGTTGTAAAGTGGCAGGTTCTTTTCTTCTACAGAAAGCATTTTCTGAAA
>ERZ779865.1238-NODE-1238-length-19295-cov-223.649636_pt1 | contig 19295 bp, 19 predicted proteins | sample MGYA00433088_ERZ779865 | MGnify/ENA primary metagenome ERZ779865 (study PRJEB29588, sample SAMEA2151703) | human gut metagenome | biome: human gut; feature: human-associated habitat; material: faeces | place: Denmark | collected 2008/2010 ... | reverse complement strand
CCACCGTGGTACGCATCGTTGAGAGGCGTGGTGGGATTTGTTGCTGCAAAAATACTCTTTTTTATTGGAAACTCCAAATATTTTCTTCAAAATCTGCTTGTCAAATATGGATTTTAACGTAAAAAGTTCTAATTTCCAAGGTTTTCTCCTTGTAAGCTATGCGAGATTTAGAAAAATATCGTATCTTTGTCCCCGAATTAAGGCGTTCTTTGCATTTGCAAAATACAGAAATGAGCAGAAGTCCGCTCGTTTCCATATTGTTACCTATATTATAAAGGCAAACGCCTAACTTCTTGATATTCAACCAAAGTCCAATTTAGTGTGAGTTATAACATTTAACAGGTTTCGGATTGAAAGCGTGCTGAAAATCGCGCCTTATCACACGCTGAAATTTGGTGGTATCGGGAAATTGCAGTATCTTTGCACTGTCGTTCGAAGAAAGGCTGCACTCGACAAAGCGCACCCCCAAAAGTTAACAATCAATATTTTATTAACCCTTTAAAAATTTAAGATCATGGAAGTAAAAGGAACATTGAAATATCGTAAAGTACAGCGCACACCTCAGACTGGTGAAAACGCAGGTAAGAAGAAGTGGTATGCTACTTCGGTAACTGACCGCGAAGTGGACTTCGAGGGATTCGTATCGCATATCTCTGACCACGGATCGCCTTACTCACGAGGTACCATCCACGGTGTGCTGATGGATGCACTCGACCATCTGCAGGAGCTGATTCTCGACGGCAAGAGCGTGCGGCTCTCTGACCTCGGATTGTTCTCCATCGGTATGAGCTCCAAGGCGGAGGACACCAAGGAGAAGGTGACAGCTGCCAGCGTGGAGGGCGTGCACCTGATTGTGAGAAACACGAAGAGCTGGAGCAATACTGAGCTGCGCAAGAAGTGCAAGATTCAGGAGTACGGCGGCTATATCGGCACCGACGGAGAGGGCACTACAGGCGGTGGTACTACCGGTGGCGGCACTGAACAGGGCGGCGGCGACGGGCTTGAATAAAGCCCTCGCCTGAGGGCGGCAAGTAGAAAGCTAGCGTATCCCCCTCGCCAAGTTAACATTAACATATAACACTTAACATTAAAAATAATAATAAAGATGATGAAAGCAAATACCTGGAAAACGATTTTGCAGATTGCAATCTCCTTTCTCACAGCCATCGCTACTACGCTCGGAGTTACCAGCTGTAGCATGTAAAAAAAAGATGTTTTTAAATTCTGATTCGACATAGCAAAGCCCCCGGTGCATCACGCATCGGGGGCTTTTTTTACTTTTTTACCTTTAAAAGCCTTTTTCCTTAAAAACTCCTTAAACTTTGCTTCTCTCTGCAATATTTTTAGTAACTTTGCACCCAAAAGTTAGTATAGAATATGAAAATAGGAATTATCGTTGCGATGGACAAGGAGTTCGCGCAACTCAAAACATTATTGACCGAATCGCAGGTTGAGAGAAAAAACTATAAGGACTTCGTTATCGGAAAGATAGGCAATAACGAGGTGGTGATGCAGCAATGCGGCATCGGTAAGGTGAACAGTACCATAGGTGCCGTAGAAATGATTGACAACTATCACCCTGACCTCGTCATCTCTTCAGGTGTGGCTGGAGGCGCTGATATCAACCTCAACGTGACTGAGGTGGTGGTGGCAACCAACTGCGTTTACCACGATGCCTACTGCGGCGAGGAATGCGAATTCGGACAGATTCTAGGCATGCCTGCTTTCTTCAAAACACCTAAGGAATATGTGGAGAAGGCACTCGCCATCAACAACCTGCCGGGCAACAGGCACCCGAAGATCCACGCCGGACAGATTGTGAGCGGCGAATGGTTTGTAGACAGCAAGGAGAAGATGCGCTCTATCCTGGAACACTTCCCTCAGGCGATGGCGGTGGATATGGAGAGCTGCTCTATCGCCCAGACCTGCCACATCTACAAGACGCCTTTCATCTCCTTCCGCATCATCAGCGATGTACCGCTGAAAGATACCAAGGCACAGCAGTATTTCGACTTCTGGGCTAAAATGGCTGAAGGCTCTTTCAATGTTACCAAGGCTTTCCTCGAAAGTCTGTAAACTGTAAATTATCAATTATCAAGATGAATAAGATTCCAAGTTTTACAATCAATCACAATAAGCTGCTCCGCGGCATCTACGTGAGCCGTAAGGACGAAGTAGGCGGAGAAGTCATCACAACATTCGATATCCGCATGAAGGTGCCTAACCAGGAGCCTTGTCTGCACAACGGTGCCATCCATACCATCGAACACCTGGCTGCCACCTATCTGCGCAACGACGAGGAGTGGAAGGACCGCATCATCTACTGGGGACCGATGGGATGCCTCACGGGCAACTATCTCCTTATCAAGGGCGACCTGGAGAGCAAGGACATCGTGGAACTGATGAAGCGCACCTTTAAGTTTATCGCCGATTTCGAGGGTGAGATTCCGGGACAGGCGGCAAAGGACTGCGGCAACTACCTGCTCCACGACCTGCCTATGGCGAAATATGAAGCCAGAAAATATCTGGATGAGGTGCTCTGCTGCATCAGGGAAGAAAACCTCATCTACCCTACCCAGGATTAGAAACAAAAAATATGGCAAGCTTACCACTTAAGCTTGCCATATTTTTCTTTATACCAAAGTTGCCAGCCATTGACCAGATTCTGCCATACTACATAGGCACCCGGTGCTACGGCAGCAAGAGGATTCAGGAAGGTGAGGGTGAGCCAGATGCCCACTACCGTATTCTTCTGTCCCAACGCCTGACCGGCACTGATACTCGCACCGAAATGCCTGCCTACCGCCTTGCCGATGGCAAACTGGAGGAGACATACCAGCAGCGGTACAAAGAGCAGCAGAAGCATCGTTACGCCCGATACCTCGGCATGGAGCATGTTGCGAACCGTTTCGCCCATCAGTATCGTGAGGTTGAAACACCACATATAAAAGCCTAAATCCTTTACATTCTTCACCTTATCCACCCATTTTGGCAGGAACCTGCGGCTCAGCAAGGCAAGCAGCAGAGGCACCACCAGCACGGTAGTGACATTGCGGAACACCATCGCACTCATCATGAGGAACGATACGTCTGCCCCTTTCTCTACCATCGGGAAAAGACTCGGAATGATGACCATCGTAAAAATGTTGGCGATGACCGTATAAGTGGTCAGCGAACCGATACTGCCGCCCAACTTCTCCGTAACCACAGCCACGGCGGCTGCCGTAGGACAGATGAAGCAGATGAAGGCACCCTCGAGAATCAGTTTGGTGCTGTAATCGGAGCCGAACTCAAAGATAAGCACCACCATCATCAATGACAGCGAGGTACGGATGAGCTGGAGGATGAAATGCCACGCCTTAGGCTTCATCTCCTTGATTTCTATCTTACAGAAAGTAACATAGAGCAGGGAGAACAGCACTACCGGCATCAGACTTACCAACCTCGGACCACAATAATCGCCAATGGGCACCAGGAAGGGCACATTGGCGAATATCAGGTAGCCCAATGCTCCCATAACCAGGGAGCAGGGCAATGAAAACTTTCTAAAAAATCTCCACAAAAACATTTCTGCTTAGTCTTTGTTGCTGCGCTTGCGCTTCAGGTGATCGAGCTCAATCTTGCGCATACGCATGTTCTTTGGAGTTACCTCTACGTACTCGTCCTCACGGATATACTCCAGGCACTCCTCAAGACTCATCACGGTCTTAGGAATGACGCGAGCCTTATCGTCAGAACCGGAAGCACGTACGTTGGTAAGCTGCTTAGCCTTGGTTACGTTGACTACCAGGTCGTTGTCGTGAACATGCTCACCTACAACCTCGCCTCCGTAAACCTCCTCACCCGGATCGATGAAGAACTTACCACGATCCTGCAGCTTATCGATAGCGTAAGCAAAGGCAGTACCGGTTTCGAGCGCAATCATGCTACCGTTAGAACGGCGGCTGATTTCACCCTTGTATGGCTGATACTCCTTGAAGCGGTGAGCCATGATAGCCTCGCCCTGAGAAGCGGTAAGCACGTTGGTACGCAGACCGATGATACCACGTGAAGGGATATCGAACTCGATGTCTACACGCTCGCCCATGTTCAGCATAGAGGTCATATCACCCTTGCGGCGGGTTACCATATCAATCATCTTAGAAGCAAACTCCTCTGGTACGTTGATGGTCAACTCCTCAACAGGCTCGCACTTCACACCGTCAATCTCCTTATAGATAACCTGAGGCTGACCTACCTGGAGCTCATAGCCCTCGCGGCGCATGGTCTCGATGAGTACAGAGAGATGGAGCACACCACGGCCTGATACAATCCACTTATCGGTAGAATCCTCGTAAGGCTGTACGCGGAGAGCGAGGTTCTTCTCGAGCTCCTTGTTCAAGCGCTCCTGGATGTGGCGTGATGTACAGAACTTGCCTTCCTTACCGAAGAATGGTGAATCGTTGATGGTGAAGAGCATGCTCATGGTAGGCTCATCGACAGCGATTGGAGGCAGTGGCTCAGGATTCTCGAAATCGCAGATGGTATCACCAATCTCGAACTTCTCCAAGCCGATAACGGCACAGATATCGCCTGAATCTACATGATCGGTCTTCTTGTGGCCCATACCCTCGAAGGTGTGGAGCTCCTTGATCTTGGTCTTCTCCTGGGTTCCGTCGCGGTGGCAGATGGTAACATTCATGCCGTCCTTCAATGTACCGCGGTGTACACGACCTACGGCGATACGACCAGTATAAGAGCTGTAATCGAGTGATGTGATAAGGAGCTGTGGAGTACCCTCGAGCTGCTTAGGAGCTGGGATAACCTCAATAATCTTATCGAGCAGATAATCGATATTGTCTGTTGGATGATTATAGTCCTCGCCCATCCAGCCGTTCTTGGCTGAACCGTAAACTACTGAGAAGTCGAGCTGCTCTTCTGTAGCATCGAGGTCGCACATCAGGTCGAATACCATCTCGTACACCTCTTCAGGGCGACAGTTAGGCTTATCTACCTTATTAACAACGACGATAGGCTTCAGTCCGAGCTGCAATGCCTTCTGGAGCACGAAACGGGTCTGAGGCATCGGACCCTCGAAAGCATCGACGAGGAGGAGGCATCCGTCTGCCATGTTGAGCACGCGCTCAACCTCACCACCGAAGTCAGAGTGTCCAGGAGTATCGAGGATATTAATCTTAGTACCTTTCCAATTGATAGATACATTCTTTGAGAGAATGGTGATACCACGCTCGCGCTCCAAGTCGTTGGAATCGAGCACTTCGCCGCTGTTATCCTGGCCGTCGCGGAACAGCTTACCGGCGAGCATCATCTTGTCGACCAATGTAGTCTTACCATGGTCAACGTGTGCAATAACTGCAATGTTTCTAATGTCTTGCATTTTAATTTTTACCTTAAATACTTAAATTTGGGTGCAAAATTACAAAAAAATCCCGAAATGTTTGCATAATTCGGCAAAAAGTTGTATCTTTGCACCGCATTTTTAATGAAACCACCGTGAGGAAGGTCATCAGATGCATAAAATTAAACATATTCATATTTTATTAAATTAAGTTTTTACAGCTATGTATTTAGACAAAGCAAAAAAAGAAGAGATCTTTAGCAAGTACGGAAAGTCTAACTCTGATACTGGTTCAGCTGAGAGCCAGATAGCATTGTTCTCATACCGTATTGCTCATTTGACGGAACATGTTAAGAAGAACCGTAAAGATTATACTACAACACGTGCGTTGACACAGCTTGTAGGAAAGCGTCGTGCATTGCTCGATTACTTGTATGATCGCGACATCAATCGCTATCGTGCTATCATCAAGGCCCTCGGTCTTCGTAAGTAATCAGCTTAGGCAGACACATTGCTTAACAGAACAGAATCCCATCGTTCGCAAGAGCGGTGGGATTTTTCTTGCATAAAAAAAAGAGCAGGAATAAAGATAAGAAACAGGAAACGGGCTGGGAGCGAAAAAACTCCTAGCCCGTTTTTGCATACTTACTAAATTTAAATTACCTGAGTATCTCCTTCAGCGGTTTCATCACGAATTCACGCTCCTCCATCAACGGATGAGGAACCTTGAAATCGGGCTCATCTATCACCAAGTCATCTATCATCAGGATATCAATGTCGATGATGCGGTCATGGTATTCGCTATCCACCGACTTCATGGTACGCCCCATTTCGCGCTCTATGCGCTGCGTAGCCTCCAGCACCTGGCGCGGGGCCATCGTGGTGAGAACCAGCACACAGGCATTGATATAGTCGTTGGGAGATGAATAGCCCCAAGGCTTGGTTTCGTAAAGAGCAGACTGGCGCTCTACCACACCAATCTGCTCTCCTATCTTTTCTATTACCTCGCGAATGTTGCGCTTTCGGTTGCCCAAATTCGTACCGAGACTTAAATATACCTGATACATACTTATTCACACTCTCATAAAATTGTGGATAACTAAGCTAAAACCTAGAATATCAACAACTTCTATGTGTATAAAAACTGTTTATACCACTGTTTAATCTGGAAGCATCAACAATGAATCACCATAGCAGCCAAACATATAGCCATTCTTCACAGCCATCTTGTATGCCTCGTAAACCAACTCGTAACCGCCAAAGGCTGCAGTACTCATCATCAGGGTTGACTCCGGATGATAGAAATTGACTACGGCACAGTCAGCAAGACCAAAATCGTATGGAGGGAAGATGAACTTGTTGGTCCATCCATCGAAAGCCTTCATCATACCATCGGTGCCTACAGCCGTTTCTGTTGCCTTCATCACACTGGTACCGATAGCGCAGACGCGATGGCCGGCAAGTTTGGTCTTGTTAACCAGATCACATGCCTCCTGGCTGATCATCATCTGCTCTGAATCCATCTTGTGCTTGGTAAGGTCCTCCACCTCAATATCGTGGAAGTTGCCCAGACCGCAATGCAGGGTGATATAAGCCTCGTTGATACCGTTGATCTCCATACGCTTCATCAGCTCGCGTGAGAAGTGAAGACCGGTAGCAGGTGCAGTAACAGCACCCTCTACCTCAGCGAAAACACATTGGAAATCGTCCATATCATCCTCTGTAGCGTGATGATCCTCACGTGCATCGATAACGTAGCGAGGAAGCGGAGCCTCGCCCAGAGCGAAGAGCGAACGCTTGAAGACATCATGATTGCCATCCTCATCATAGAGGAAACGGAGGGTACGTCCACGGCTGGTGGTATTGTCGATAACCTCGGCAACCATCTCGTTGACATCATCGAAGAAAAGCTTGTTGCCGATACGGATCTTGCGGGCAGGCTCTACCAATACGTCCCAAAGGCGCATCTCAGGATTGAGCTCACGGAGCAGGAACACCTCAATCTTGGCATCGGTCTTCTCCTTGGTACCATAAAGACGGGCTGGGAAAACCTTGGTATTGTTGAAGATGAAGGTATCGCCCTCTTCGAAGTAATTCACGATATCCTTGAACTGCAGGAATACTGGATTGCCATCGGCATCAACCATATCCTTGCCGTTTTCATCTTTCTTGTACATCTCGATGGTTTCTGACTTCTTGTGGAGAACCATGAGTCGGGACTCATCGCGGCGAGTAATCTCGAATGTACGTTCACCACTAGCCGTTTTTACCACGTGCTTTGCCTTATGTGGATAAAGTGCCACCTGATCTTTTGGCAACTTAAAGTTAAATTGTGATAGCTTCATGTTATATTTTTTATTACTTGGATGGCTGAAGGCTGTCTTCGAGAGGCTGCTCATCAAGCCATTCCTGGAAATGATCAAAACTGATGCAGTTTTCTACTGCGAAACTTCCTGCCTTGGTACGGCGGAGGGCGGTAAGGTAGGCGCCACTATCGAGAGCCCTGCCGATATCACGGGCGAGGGAGCGGATGTAAGTGCCTTTGCCGCAAACCACACGGATGCTGGCGGTCTTCTCCTCATCGTTATAATCGGTGAGTTCTATCTCGTCTACACGCACGGTCTTCGGCTTGAGCTGAACCTCTTCGCCTGCCCGGCGCAAGGCATAAGAGCGGTCGCCATTCACCTTTACGGCACTGTAGGTAGGCGGAACCTGCTGAATCTCGCCCACAAACTGCTTAAGCGTTTCCTCCACCAGCTGGCGGGTGATATGCTTCGTAGAATAGGTGTGATTCACGCTGTGTTCCTTATCGTAGCTGGCGGTAGTAGCACCGAGCTGCAGGGTAGCTGTATACTCCTTAGTATGGGTCTGCAGCTGTTCTATCTGCTTGGTACATTTACCGGTGCAGAGCACCAGCACGCCAGTGGCAAGGGGATCGAGCGTACCGGCATGTCCTATCTTCACCTTAAAACCGAGCTTCTTGCTGAGGAGATAGCGAACATGTGCCAGGGCTCCGAAACTCGACATGCGATAAGGCTTGTCGATGGCAATAATTTCTCCTTTTCTGAAATCCATAGTGTATGTTTAGTCAACCATCTGCATATCTACACCGCAAAGGCCGCAGATGATAATGATAAGTCCTACTACGATACGGTACCAGCCGAAAGCTGCAAAACCGTACTTGGTGACATAATTGATGAAAAACTTGATGGCGAGAATGGCAACGATGAATGCCACCACTGAGCCTAATATCAATGTGAACAGGTTGTTACCCTGGGTGAGCAATGAGCCGCCGCCATGGCTGATGAGCTTATAAACCTCGAGACAGGTGGCGCCAAACATGGTTGGCACTGCCAGGAAGAATGAGAACTCGGCTGCTGCCTTGCGGGTAAGACGCTGGGACATACCACCCACGATGGTTGACATGGAGCGCGATACACCAGGAATCATCGCTATACACTGGATGAAACCGATAATCAGGGCACGCTTGTAAGTAAGCTTGGTCTGTTCGCTGCCTTTATTGAATATCTTATCGCAGAAGAGCATGAAAATACCGCCGATGACAAGCATCCAGCCCACCAGTTGTACATTGCCAAGATTTGACTCGATGAAATCATTGAAGGCAAGACCCAATACCACGGCAGGCACGGTACCTACAAGCAGACGGGCATAGAAATCGAACATCGCCTTCCAATAGGTCTTCTCACCGGTCTTCACAGCCTCTGGATAGAAGAATCTCTTCCAATACAGACAGATGACAGAAAGGATGGCGCCAAACTGGATGATGACAGTAAAGGCGTTGACAAACTTATCCTGGATATCTACACCCAGCAAATTTTCTACTATAATCATGTGGCCCGTACTGGATACAGGCAAGAACTCAGTCAGTCCCTCTACGATAGAGATAATGATAGTCTGAATAAAATCCATCTAATAATAATATGTATATTAATTATAAATTATTCATTGTCTTTCGGTTTGTGAATCACCGCATAGATGATTGAAAGGAAACCTATCAATGTTACAGTTGGTGCTACAACGATGCGACGGGTACTGAAAATATCAGTATTGAAGGTATGCTCGTTAGAACCGGCGCCACTCATCAGCAGAAAACCGATGATGATAATCGCCATTCCGATGCCTAACAAGATAAAGTTCATCTTGTCGAATGCTAAATTCTTCTTATCCATTATTTTTAATGTTTAATGTGTAATGTTTAATGTTTAATAAAGCAAGAGAATTCTTCACTCTTCCCTTATATTTTATACAAGTCTCCCGCCTTCATCTTCAGGAACTTATTGACTGAGATGCAGGCGCAGAAGGCGGTGATGATGATACCGAAGAGGAAGACGGAGCCGCCGGTGATGGCAAGTTCCTGCCAGCCCAAAACATTCATCAGTTCCGGTTCGTGGAGCGACCATGCATAGAGACAACCGCCCAGAAAACCATCTGCCAGCAGGGCTGAAACAACACCCACAAGCACAGCCTTGCGCAAGAACGGACGGCGGATAAAGCCCCAGGATGCACCTACCAACTTCATCGTATGGATGGAGAAACGGCGGGCATAGATGCCCAGACGCACCGTATTGTTAATCAGCGAGAACGAGATGAAGGTGAGCAGGGCTGCTACAATCAGTAATCCGATACTGATCTTTGCCAACGAATTGTTCACCTGTTCTATCAGGTCGTGCTGATAAGTAACCTCGGTAACACGCGGATATGCCTTCAGTTCCTTGGCAATCCACTTCAATGAATCATTGTTCGCGTAATCTGCCTTCGTCGTAATCTCTATGGAAGGCTGGAAAGGGTTGACACCGGCAAACTCGCTCGGGTCGGCACCCAAATCGCGGGTAGCTTCTTTCAGTGCCTCTTCCTTGGTGATATAAGTCAGCGTATTGACATAAGGTCTTGCATTCAGGCGTTTACACATCTGCAATCCCTCCGGGTTAGTCATATCCTGTTCGAGCATTACCTGTACCACGAGATTCTCCTTCACATAGGAAGATAGATTACGTCCCATGAGGACAGAGAAGATAACTAATCCCAACAAAATGAGCACCATAGCGGTACTGATACACAAAGTAATGACCTGCAATCCACGATGATTGCTAGGCTTATATTGTTTCTTTCTCATTTTTAAAAATCTTTACTAACTTAAAACCAAAAGGGCACAATGACCCAAATTGTCTGCAAAGATACGCATAAACGAAGAAATTACAAAATAAAATAGCATTTATTTACATTTATTCAATTAATTAATCGAACCACAGGCAAAAGTTAAGTTCAATTGAAAAAGGAAAAGGGCCAACCTCACGGCCAGCCCTTCACATACTAAGTAAAATTCAAATAGGTATGACTTGAATTTACTAATTTACAAATACAATATTAGGGATGAAAAAATCCCAACATCTACACAATCTTTACATCTTAGTGATGACACCCTTCTCTGAACTCTCCAGGAACTGGATGATGTTCTGAATCTCCGGTCCATCTGGCACCTGATCCTTGATCTGGTTAATGGCATCGAAGAGGGATGTCTGACCATGGAATACCAGTCGGTAGGCATTAGCAATATGCTTGCGAACCTTCTGGGTAAGCTCAGCTGCTTCCATGATGATGGTGTTAGGACCTGCATACTTCACAGGCTTTCCACCGGCAATGATATAAGGAGGAATATCCTTAGAGAAGGCAGTACCTGCCTGAATCATCGCCAAGTCGCCTACTCTAGTCTTGGCGTTCTCTACTACAGATGTTGAGTAGATGACACCGTTACCAATCACACAGTCGCCCGCAATCTTGGTACCATAACCGAATACGCAACCGTTGCCGATTACGGTATCGTGAGAGACATGGGCACCTTCCATCAGGAAGTTGTTGTTGCCCAGAACGGTCTTGCCGCCCTTATGGGTACCACGGTTGATAACCACGTTCTCACGGATGGTATTGTTATCGCCGATGACTACCTCACTCTCCTCACCTGTAAAGTGGAAGTCCTGTGGGAGCGCAGCGATAACGGCTGCCTGGAACACCTTATTATTATTACCCATGCGAGTACCGTTCATGATGCTCACGAATGGATAGATGGTACAGTTGTCGCCGATGACCACATCGTCCTCAATATAGGCGAATGGATATATCTTGCAGTTGTCTCCAATCTTAGCCTTTGGAGAAACCTCTGCCTTTGGACTTATTATACTAGCCATAACTATAAACTATTAATTATTAACTATAAACTACTTAGCTCCTCCACCCAATGCATAGTAGAGATTTACTACTGCCTGCATCTTGTAGAAGTCATCAGCTACCTTAGAAAGCTGTACGTTGAGGAGTGAAGACTGTGCCTGGATGATTTCAAGGTAAGAGCTGCCTGCAATACCCATCAATTCCTTGGTAGATTCTACATTCTTCTCGAGTACTTCTATTCGCTTCTGCTCTATCTTGCTCTTCTCATCAGAGTAGTTGTAGAGAACAAGCGCATTGCTCACCTCGCTACCAGCCTTCAGCACGGTATTCTGCCAGGTGTTGTAAGCCTGCTCATACTGCATCTTAGCCACCTTTAAACCGGCAATGATACGGCCGTTCTGGAAAATTGGCTGGGTAAGAGAACCTACAGCTGAGAGCAACCACTTACCTGGGTTCACGATGCCCATACCACCTGAATTGGTGAAGGCACCTGTACCGGAAATGGTGATAGATGGATAGAACTTGCTGCGGGCGGTCTCTACACCATAGAAGCACTGGGCAAGATTCATCTCGGCTGCGTGGACATCAGCACGGTTGTTGAGCAACTGGATGCCTACGCCGGTTGAGAAATTAGAAGGAAGACTCTGGTTATCCAACTTGCCACGGGCGATGCTATGTGCCTGGTCGCCGATGAGCAGACTCAGAGAGTTCTCTGTCTCACGAATCTGGCGCAACAGATCGGTCTTCTGGGTCAACACAGAATAGTAGTTAGACTCAGCTGACTGGATGGCTGGTGTACGGTAACCCAATCTGAGATCGTGCATCTTCTGCATAGTCTCCCAAGTATCCTTGGTCAATCCTTCCATATTGTTAACCAACTCCACCTGCTTGTCGAGCATCAACAGAGTATAATACATGTTGGCGATGTTGGCGATGAGGTTGGTCTTGACAGATACCTGATAATCCTGCAACTGGAGCAGCGCCATCTGGGCACTGCGCTTCTGAGAGAGCAGGTTGCCGAAGAGGTCTACCATCCAGCTGGCTGTAACAGGCATCGTGTAAGTCTTGGTGGCAGCCTGACCATCCCAGGAAGCGATGGTTCCCTGAGGAGTGAAAGCCAGAGAAGGCACGAATGCCAACTTGGCACACTTCAGCTGCTCTTCTGCTATCTTCACGTTCAAAGCCGCATTGAGGAGGTTGACATTGTTGTTCAATCCCTTCTCAATGATTGACTGGAGCTGAGGATCGGTAAAGACACTGCGCCAAGGGATATTGGCGAAGGTAGTAGTATCCTTTACAGCCAATGTATCTGTATCAGAAGCTACATCGCGAACGATACCGCTGGTCTTCACATCCGGACGCTCATACTTTCCGTAGAGTGTCTTGCAGCTGCTCAGGGAGAGCGCTGCGAGACCCAATATGATGATATTTAAATTCTTTTTCATTGTTTCCTTTGAAGTTACATTGCGTTATTACTTCTTCTCGATACCCTTCATTTCGTGAGCGGCGTTGGCATACTGCTCCAATTCGGCAGCTACCTCCTCGTTCATCTCGTCCTCGAACTTCATTGGGGTCAACTTCTCCTGCAACCACTGGAAGACTGCAAAGAGAGCAGGAACCACGAAGATCTGACAGATAGTACCGATCAACATACCACCTACGGCGGCAGCACCCAAGGTCTGGTTACCATTCTTACCTACACCTGATGCGAACATCAGAGGCAACAGACCGATAACCATCGCCAGAGAGGTCATCAGGATAGGACGGAGACGGGCACCGGCACCCAGGATAGCTGAGTACTTGATAGCCATACCCGTACGACGACGCTCGAGGGCAAACTGTACGATAAGGATGGCGTTCTTAGCCAACAGACCAATCAACATAATCAACGAAATCTGCATGTAGATATCGTTAGAGTGACCGAAGAGGTTGGTGAAGATGAACGCACCTGCCAAACCGAATGGGATAGACAGCACTACAGACAATGGCAAGATGTAACTCTCGTACTGGGCACTCAAGATCAGGTAAACGAATACGATACAGAGTGCAAAGATCAAACCTGTAGAGTTGCTGGACTCAGCCTCAGAACGGGTCAAGCCAGAGTACTCATAGCCGTAACCCTCTGGCAATGTCTCCTTGGCAACCTCAGCAATCGCCTTCATACCGTCACCGGTAGAGTAACCGCTGTTAGGAGTTACAGATACATCCATAGAGGTAAACAGGTTGAATCGGGTGATGTTAGCAGGACCATAAATCTTCTTCAAGTTCACGAACTCGCTTACAGGAGACATGGTGCCATCAGCACAACGCACATAAATCTTGCTCAGATCGTCTGGACGCATACGACTCTCAGGACCAGCCTGAATCATCACACGGTAGAGCTTACCATAAGCATTGAAGTTAGATGCGTAGAGACCACCGAGGTAACCCTGCATGACAGACAATACTGTTGATGGAGAGATACCAGCCTGCTTGGTCTTGGCAACATCTACATCTACCATATACTGAGGATAGTTAGGGTTATACTGAGTCTGAGCGGTCTGAATCTCAGGGCGCTTGTTCAACTCAGCCAGGAACTTCTTCACATTATCAAAGAACTTGTTCAAGTCGCCACCAGTCTTATCCTGCATGGTCATGGTGATACCATTCTGCATAGAGAAACCGGAAATCATAGGTGGAGCAAAGGCAAGAACCTGTGCATCCTTGATCGTAGCAGTCTGCTTGTAGATCATACCCAATACAGAAGTATATTCCATTGGGTTGACAAACAGCGCCTCGATACCGCCACCTGTACAAGCCTCCTTGATACGGTGGAAGAATCCACCCGGACGCTCCTCGAATGGCTTCAGCTTCACGATGATGGTACCCTGGTTAGAACCGGCACCACCGATAAAGCTATAACCCATGATGGCATTACGGGTTGCGATGGCTGGGTTGCTAGCCAGCATCTTATCTACCTGCTTAACGACCTCGGCTGTGCGTTCCTGAGAAGTACCAGGAGCTGTAGAGATACAAGCGAAGATAGTACCGGTATCCTCATCAGGCACCAGACCCGTCTTGGTAGTACCCATCAGGGCAACCAGACCTACGATGCTGACAGCCACGAGGCTACCAGCGATGACGCCATGATTGATAACCCACTTGACACCACCCTTATACTTATTGGTAATCTTATCAAACTGATAGTTGAATCCAGCGTGGAAACGGTCTACGAAAGACATCTTCTTCTCGTGACCCTCCTCGTGTGGCTTCAGCAATACGGCACAGAGCGCAGGAGACAAAGTCAACGCGTTGATAGCCGAAATAACGATAGATACCGCCATGGTTACACCGAACTCACGGTAGAAGTAACCGGAAGTACCACCGATGAATGATACAGGAACGAACACGGCAGACATCACCAATGTAATAGAGATGATGGCGCCTGAAATTTCGTTCATCGCATCGATAGATGCAGTAAGGGCACTCTTGTAACCCTGGTCGAGCTTGGCGTGAACCGCCTCGACCACCACAATGGCATCATCGACCACAATCGCAATAGCCAGCAGCAGGGCTGACAGCGTAAGCAGGTTGATGGAGAATCCGAAGATCCAAAGGAAGAGGAACGTACCGACCAGAGCCACAGGCACGGCAATCATAGGAATCAGCGTAGAACGGAAGTCCTGCAAGAAGATATACACTACGATAAACACCAGTACCAGGGTGATGATCAAGGTGAAGATAACCTCCTCGATAGATGCGAACAAGAACTCAGTAACATCCATCAGGATGACATTCTTCAACCCAGGAGGATAACCCTTCTCCAGTTCATCAAGCGATTTCTTTACGTCGCTAGCAATCTGGGTAGCGTTGGAACCGGCAATCTGCTGAACCATACCCAGCACGGCAGGCTGACCATCATTGAGCAGGTTTACATTATACTGCAAACCACCCAACTCAACCTTGGCAATTTCGCCCAAACGGAGCGTCTGACCGGAAGTATTGCTCTTGATAAGGATGTTCTCATACTCCATTGGAGTCTTCAAACGACCCTTGTAACGCAAGGTATATTCATACTGCATATCAGAGCTCTCACCAAAGCTACCAGGGGCAGCCTCGATATTCTGCTCTGCCAAAGCCTGAGAAACATCAGAAGGAACCAGTCCGAACTCCTTCATCTTCTCTGGCTTCAACCAGATACGCATAGAGTAGTTACGGGTAGAAGGGCTCTGCACATCACCCACACCACTGATACGCTTCAACTGAGGAATGACGTTAATCAGGGCATAGTTGGTAACAAACTGGTCGTCGTAACGGCCATCGTCTGTAGTCAGAGCGAACATGATAACGTTGGAACTCTGACGCTTGGTTACAGTGACACCCACCCTGGTAACCTCGGCAGGCAGCAGAGACTGCGCCTGAGACACACGGTTCTGTACGTTGACCGCAGCCATATCTGGGTCGGAACCCTGCTTGAAGTAAACGGTAATCTGAGCAAAACCAGAGTTAGACGCAGAAGAGGTCATATAAGTCATGTTCTCCACACCGTTGATATTCTCCTCCAGCGGAGCAACGACAGAGTTCAACACCGTCTGGGCATCTGCACCCGTATAGGTAGCAGTTACCGTGATGGTAGGCGGCGCGATATTCGGATACTGCTCGATAGGCAGCGATACCAAGCCGATAATACCCAGCAAGACGAAGAAGATGGAAACCACCGTCGAAAGTACCGGGCGCTTTATAAAGTTTGTAAATGACATAATTTACTATTTTTCTTTATACCTTATTATATATTACTTCTTTCCGCCCATAGCAGTAGCGAAGGCATGAGCGTTATCCTGAGACTCAGCCAACTTGGCAGCCTCAGCAACCTTCTGATTGTAGCGCTCCAGAGTGATAGGCTTGATCTGCTGACCATCGGTCAACTTGGTAATACCCTTCAAAACAATACGATCGCCTACATGAAGACCTGCAGTTACGATATAGTTCTTGCCATCATCCTGTGGATTGACCTTGATCTCAGAATACTTCACCTTGTTATCCTTGGTTACGATATAAACGAAGATCTTATCCTGAACCTGAGAGCAAGCCTCCTGAGGGATAACGATAGCGCTGTTATGATCGTTAGGAACCACGATAGAACCTGCACCACCACTCTTCAGCAACTTCTCTGGGTTAGCGAAGTGAGCGATGAGAGAGACAGAACCGGAAGTAGCATCGATGACACCACTCATCTTAACCACCTTACCCGGGTGATTATAGATAGAACCGTCTGCCAACTGCAACTTGACAGCTGGGAACGCTGCGATGGCTGCCTGAACGCTACCATTGGTCTTAGACATGCTCAAGATCTGAGACTCAGAGAGTGAGAAGAATACCTCCATAGTGCTGATATTGGAAACGGTAGTAAGAGCCTGACCAGAAGCACTTACCAAAGCACCCACCTTGAAAGGAAGACTACCTACTACACCAGCAGAAGGACTGGTAACGGTACACCAAGCCAACTGCTCGCGGGCTGAAGCCAATGCTGCCTCTGCCTGAGCTACCTGAGCCTTAGCTGTTGCATAGCTGTTAGCTGCTGTAGAGAGTTCAAATTCACCGATAATCTTGTTATCATACAATTTCTTATTGTTCTGATAGGTCAACTTGGCTGTATTAGCCTGTGCCTTAGCTGTATTTACAGCGGCAGCTGCAGAACGGACAGCAGCCTGATAGGTCTCGCTATCAATAGAGAACAAAGCCTGACCTGCTGATACAGTTTGTCCCTCGTGTACAAAAACCTTAGTGATAAAACCAGAAACCTTAGGACGTACCTCTACATCCTGAATACCCTTGATGGTAGCAGGATAGGTAGTCTGCAATGCGGCGCTGGAAGTACCGATAGTAGCCACAGCGAACTCATCGTCGCTGAAGTCAGGCAGACCGCCCTTCTTACTTCCACCACATGATGTCAACGCAGCAAGAACACAAACTGCTGCAACAAACAAAACGCTTTTAATTTTCATACCTATTTTATATTATAATTTATTATTTAATCTTTTATCTTCTCTTATTCAAAAGTTCTTTCCGTCCTCTAACGAAAACTTTCATGCGCCTTTAAGTTTTAAAAGCGTTGCAAAAGTACTAATAATAAATGAATAACGGCTCGCAAGGAGCCGTTATTTAACAAAAATTATTCTCTATTTTGAGTTTTCTGCATTTACCAATCCCATCTCCTGAGCCTTCTTCATCAGAAGCTCCATCAACGGTTCACGCTCATTAGCCACCTTATTGTCCAATACAGCATCCTTGAGATACTGCTTCAGGGTGCCTACCTCACGGCAAGGTGTAAGATGGAATATCTCCATAATCTCATTACCATCGATGCATGGCTGGAGAAGTCGCTTGTAATCACGTTCCTGCAAATCAACCAGTTTCTCGCGCACCATCTTGAAATTATCCAGAAAGCGCTGCTTGCGCACCTGGTTCTTGCTGGTGATATCAGCCTCGCAGAGCGTCATCAGGTCGTTGATGTCATCGCCGGCATCATTCAGCAGGCGGCGAACGGCACTGTCGGTAACCTCCTCATCAGCAATCACAATCGGACGCATGTGGAGTTCTACCAGTTTCTGCACATACTTCATCTTCGCATCCATCGGAAGTTTCATACGGCGGAAGATACCAGGAATCATCTTTGCACCTATTATATTATGACTGTGAAATGTCCAGCCGATATTGTTGTCCCAGCGCTTGCTCTTCGGTTTACCGATGTCGTGGAAGAGAGCAGCCCAGCGGAGCCAGAGGTTATCTGAATGCTTACACACATTCTCGAGCACCTCCATCGTATGGTCGTAATTATTCTTATGTGCCCTACCGTTACGGGTTTCCACCTTGTCCATCGCAACCAGTTCTGGCAGAATGAGATCGAGCAGACCTGTATCTTTCAGGTAATAGAAACCGCTGCTTGGGTGCTTGGAGAGCATAATCTTGTTCATCTCGTCGCAGATTCGCTCAGCACTGATAATCTTCAGGCGCTCGGCATTACGGGAGAGCGCATCATAGGTCTCCTCCTCTATCTGGAAATTGAGTTGGGTAGCAAAACGCACGCAACGCATCATACGCAGCGGGTCATCAGAAAAAGTGATATCCGGGTCGAGCGGAGTGGCAATAATGCCATCTTCCATATCGTAGACACCATCAAAAGGATCTACGAGTTCTCCAAAACGGTCTTTGTTCAGGCAGATAGCCATCGCATTGATGGTAAAGTCGCGGCGATTCTGGTCATCCTCCAGCGTTCCATCTTCCACAATAGGCTTTCTGGAATCGCGATGATAGCTCTCCTTACGGGCGCCAACAAACTCCACTTCTGTATCCTGATATTTCACTTGTGCTGTTCCGAAATTACGGAACACAGAGAGATGCGCCTTTCTCCCGAGCATCTTCTTCAAGGCAGAAGCTACCTCTATACCGCTACCAACCACAACGACATCAATATCATTGGAAGGTCGCTCCAGGAAGAGGTCACGCACATATCCACCTACTACATAACACTCCACAGACAGCCCATCTGCTGCCTCTGAAATCTTATGAAATATATCCTTATCCAGTATCTGTGCCAGTTCGGCATTGGTCAAATTTCTCATACTCTTTTTACTTTCGGGGTGCAAAGTTACAGCAAATCGAAGACAATACAAAATAAAAAAAGATTTTTTTTGTTTTAATTGTTGAGATGCCGCGTAACTTATCAAAAGTTACAGCAAATTAAGCGAAAAACAAAATAATTATTTGGCTATTTCATAATAAATGCGTAAATTTG
>ERZ779865.1234-NODE-1234-length-19329-cov-3.727560_pt1 | contig 19329 bp, 18 predicted proteins | sample MGYA00433088_ERZ779865 | MGnify/ENA primary metagenome ERZ779865 (study PRJEB29588, sample SAMEA2151703) | human gut metagenome | biome: human gut; feature: human-associated habitat; material: faeces | place: Denmark | collected 2008/2010 ... | reverse complement strand
TTTGTATGCGTGAAAAAGTGATACTTATCTGTACACAATGTTTATCTAGAAACTACACAACTACAAAACAAAAAACTCAACCTCGTTTAGAAATTAAAAAATATTGCCCTAAATGTAATGCCCAAACATTACATAAAGAGAGCAAGTAGGAGGTCACTATGGGAAAAACAAAGAAATATTTGCAAGGCGTTGTAAAAGAAGGTAAGAGAGTTCGTTGGCCAAGTCGAGAGACCGTTTTGAAATCTCTTGGTGTCGTTTTAGTTATTTCAATTATCGCTGCATTGTGGCTTTCTTTAGATGATTTTATCGCGGGCAAATTGTTACAAATTTTACGTGATACTTTCTCAAAATAATTTGTTTGCGGAGGATTGAAGCATGGAAAAACAGTGGTATGTAGTTAATAGTTATTCTGGACACGAAGATAAAGTCAAGGCTAATCTTGAACGCCGTGTCGTGTCAATGGGATTAGAAGATTATGTCTTTAGAATAATTGTTGCAGAAGTTGAGCAACCAGTTTTAAAAGATGGTCAACCAACAGGAAAGACAAAATTAAAGAATTTATATCCAGGGTATGTCTTCATTGAAATGATTATGACTGATGAAGCATGGTTTATGGTTAGAAATACTCCAGGTGTTACTGGATTCGTCGGATCATCAGGTGGAGGTACAAAACCTTTCCCTATTCCAGTTGAAGAAATTGAACCAGTCTTGAAGAGCATGGGTATGGTTGATAAGAGCATGTACTCACGTTATGCAGTAGGAGATTATGTTAAAGTCTTACGTGGACCACTTGAAGGTAGCGAAGGACAAATCACAGAAATCAATACTGAAACTGGTACAGTTAAAGTTGAAACTGTCTTCTTTGGTAGATCAACAACTGTAGAAGTAGACTTTTCTGAAATTGACAAAATTTAAATTTTTAAGCTCCTTTTTAAGGGAGCTTTTTTCTTAACTGAAATAAAAAAACAACAATACTAGGTTTATTTATAATAAAAAAAATCAAATTTTTCTTGCTTAGTGCTAGGTTATTATATATAATAAACAAGCATGGAATTGTCTAAATACAATTCTAAGCTTTGCTTAGTGGAAGGATTAAGCGATTAATCCAATGACCACGGCACGGACAAAAAATCTATAGGAGGTGTGTCACGTGAGTAAAAAGATCGCTAAGGTTGTGAAAATGGAATTACCTGGTGGAGAAGCTAAACCAGGACCAAAACTTGCATCTGCAGGTGTTGTTATGCCTAAATTCTGTACAGACTTTAATGCTAAGACTGCAGATCGTAAAGGTGAAATCGTTCCTGTAATCATTACCGCTTACGAAGATAAAACATTTGACTTCGTAATTAAAACATCACCAGTTGCTGGTTTATTATTAAAGGCTGCTGGAATTAAGAAAGGTTCAGCAAATTCTAAAACAACAAAAGTTGCTAAGATTAGCAAAGAAGATTTAAGAAAGATTGCTGAATACAAAATGCCAGATCTTAACTGTAACGATGTCGAAGCTGCAATGAAAGTTGTTGCTGGTACAGCTCGTAACATGGGCATTGAAATTGACGAATAATTGAAGGTGGGAGGGGTAACACCCGTTATCACCACTAAGGAGGAAAAAATATGAAGAAAGGTAAAAAATATTTAGCTGCTGAAAAGACAATTGATGCAACAAAGTTATACACAATTGCTGAAGCTGCTGAACTCGTCAAAACTACATCTACAACTAAGTTTGATGCTACTATCGATGTTTCATTCCATTTGAATGTTGATCCAAAACAAGCTGATCAAGCAATTAGAGGAACAGTCATTCTTCCACACGGAAATGGTAAAACAAAGAAAGTTTTAGCTATCACACACAAAGTTGATGAAGCAAAAGCTGCTGGCGCTGATTACGCTGGTGGGAAAGAATTACTTGAGAAAATCCAAAAAGAAAACTGGTTTGACTTCGATGTTATTGTTGCTACACCAGATATGATGGGTGAACTCGGTAAAATGGGTCGTTTATTAGGACCTAAAGGCTTAATGCCAAACCCAAAAACAGGAACTGTCTCAATGGATATTGCTAAGGCTGTTTCTGAAATCAAAGCAGGTAAGGTTGAATACCGTGTTGACAAAGATGGTAACATCCACGTAAGTATTGCACGTTGTTCATTCGACACAGATAAGATTATCGATAACTTAAATGTTATTTGTGATCAAATCGTTAAAGTAAAACCTGCATCAGTCAAGGGTGCTTACATTAAAAACGCTGTTATCCATACGACCATGGGACCAGCTATTAAAATCACATTTAATGGTCGTCAATAATTAGTTGAGGAATTCAATATACCAAAGACAGTAACGACGCTATAGTTTAAAAATGTTACCGAGGTGTTAGGATAAATTAATAAAAAAGATTATTCTCTCGCATGTGCGAGTCTATCTCATTGTATATTGAAGCCTAATATAAATTTTAAGAAAGGTTAGGAGGTAGAACGATGAATCAAGAGATTTTGAAAGCAAAACAAGAAGTAGTTTCAGAAGTTACTGAAAGAATTAAAGATTCCAACGCTATCGTAGTTGTTGAATATCGTGGTTTAACAGTTGATGAAATTACTGAAGTTCGTCATGCTTTAAGAGCTGTTGAAGGTACAATGCGTGTTTACAAAAACTCATTAGTTGAACGTGCAGCTGAAAGCTTAGGACATAACGATCTCAAAGAAATGCTTGAAGGACCTAACGCAATCGTATTTACAAAAGATACAATTGCAGGGCCAAAAGTTATCGCAAAATTTGCTAAGAAACATGAACACCTTGTCATCAAAGGTGGTCTTATCGAAGGTAAGACTGTCGATGCTGCTGGCGTAAAGACAATAGCCGCATTACCAGGACGTGAAGGTTTGATTTCAATGTTCTTATCGTGCTTACAAGCACCTGTCCGCAACTTCGCCTGTGCTGTTAAGGCTGTTGCAGACAAACAAAACTAAAATTAGGAGGAAAAAACAATGGCAAAGTTAACAAACGAAGAAATTATTGCTGCTATCAAAGAAATGACAGTTTTAGAATTAAATGATTTAGTAAAGGCTGTCGAAGAAGAATTTGGTGTTACTGCTGCTGCACCTGTCGCAGGTGTTGCTGCTGCTCCAGCTGAAGAAGAAGAAAAGAAAGGACCAACAGAAGTATCTTTATGGTTAAAGGCTATTGGTGCTTCAAAAGTCCCAGTCATCAAGGCTGTTCAAGCAATCACAGGCTTAGGCTTAATGGATGCTAAGAAATTAGTCGATGGCGCTCCAGTTGCAGTTAAAGAACACATTTCACCAGTTGAAGCAGAAGAACACAAGAAAGCTCTTGAAGCTGCTGGTGCTGAAGTTGAAGTTAAATAATTAATTTCACTTTATTTTAAATAAGATATAAACCTGCTTTTGCGGGTTTTTATCGCTTTTTAAGGGGTTGGTAAAATGTCACAATATTTTGAGAATGATGACTCAATTAAGTCATCTCCACGAAGCATTGAATACGATATTTTTAATAACCATTTCTCCTTAAAAACGGACCTTGGAGTTTTTTCAAAAAACGGTATTGATGAAGGGACTTATGCTTTTTTAAAAGTATTAATCCCTCTTCAATTAAAAGGTCGAATTCTCGATGTCGGATGCGGGTATGGTGCCTTAGGACTAACCCTCGCGTCATTCATTCCTTCTTCAGATTTTGTTTTAGTGGATGTCAATGATCGGGCATTAAACCTAGCAAGCGAGAATATAAAACGTCTGAATTTAAGAAATGTCACTTGCCTTCGAAGTGATATTTATCAAAATGTTGAAGGACAATTTGATTCTATAGTCATAAATCCACCAATTCGTGCTGGTAAAAAAGTTATTTACCAAATGTTTAGCGGTGCATATGATTATCTTGTCGATGGCGGTTCACTATTTATCGTCATTAGAAAAAGTCACGGTGCGTTTAGCGCGCGCGATTATATTGAATCAGTATTTGGTAATTGTACTTTATTGAAACGTGATAAAGGTTATTACATTTACCAAGCGAGAAAATAGTGAACAAAAAATTTAAGAGAGGGGCCATTATATGAACTATAACAATTACAAAAGATTAAACAATGATCGTATTGATTTTTCAAAAATCTCTGGCACATTACCATTGCCATACTTAGTTGAAATTCAAACCGAATCATACAAAGCCTTTTTAAACAAAGGCATTGATGAAGCTTTCAGGGATGTGTTCCCAATTTCTAACTATGCGGACGATGTATTTATTGAATATGTCGGATATAGATTCTTGGAGCCTAAATACGATTGGTTAGAATGCAAAAGCCGTGATTTAACTTACTGCGCACCTTTAAAAGTTACATTACGTCTATGCTTTAAAGACACTGGTGAAATCAAAGAAAAAGAAGTTTTCATGGGCGATATTCCATTAATGACTGACAGTGGAACATTCATTATCAATGGTGCAGAACGCGCTATTGTATCACAAATCGTTCGTTCACCAGGTGCTTATTTAAGAAAAGAATTAGATACAAAATCAGGTAAATACATTTATGGTGGAGATTTAATTCCAACACGTGGTACTTGGCTACAATTTGAATCTGATGCAAAAGATATGCTATCAGTACGTATCGAAAGACAAAGAAAAATGCCTGCTACAATTTTGTTAAAGGCTTTAGGATTAGACACAGCTGAAATTCTCACAGAATTATTTGGCGATAATGTCATGCTTCAAAACACAATTAAAAAGGATGCAGATACTAAATCTGCAACTCGTGCTTTGCGTGAAATCTTTATCCGTCTAAAACCAGGAGAACCTTACAACGAAGTTGGTGCAACAACTTTCTTAATGCAAAGATTATTTGATCCAAAACGTTACGATTTAGGTCGTGCTGGTCGATACAAATATACAACTAAATTAGGAATTTATAATAGATTACCTGGCCGTATTCTTGCTGAAAACTTAATTTCTGCAGATGGCGAACTTGTCTATCCAAAGGGAACTTTGATGACAAAGGAAATCGTTGATAAACTCCAAGAAGAAAAATTCTTTGAAAAAGGTGCACACGCAAAAGAATTACCAATTAACACTAACCTTGATACACATGGCAAAGTAAATATTGTCAAAGTATATGTTAATGAAGACAAGAAGAGAACGGCTAATATCATTGGTACTGATTTAGACGAAGGTTTAAATTGTGTTACTATTGCTGATATTGTCGCAACATTCTCATACTTCATGAATATTATTGAAGGATTTGGCGATACCGACGATATTGACCACTTAGGCAACCGTCGTATCCGTTGCGTTGGCGAATTGATTCAAAACCAATTCCGTACAGGTTTAACAAAGATGGGAAAAGCTGTTAAAGACAGAATGTCAATTTCGGATTTGAAAGAGGCAACTCCACAACAACTTATCAACATCAGACCTGTTACTAGTGCGGTAAAAGAATTCTTTGCAAGCTCACAATTATCGCAATTTATGGACCAAACAAACCCATTAGCAGAACTTACAAACAAACGTCGTATTTCTGCTTTAGGACCTGGCGGTATTTCTCGTGAACGTGCTTCGTTCGCAGTTCGTGACGTTCACTATTCACACTATGGACGTATCTGTCCTATTGAAACACCTGAAGGACAAAACATTGGTCTTATCAATAACTTAGCATGTTATGCTCGTGTCAACAAATATGGATTTATTGAAACTCCATATCGCCGTGTTGAAAAAGGCACATGCCGTGTTCTTGAAGACGCTGATTATTTATCAGCAGATCAAGAAAAATTATATTTAATCGCAGAAGCTAATACTCCATTAGATGAAAATCACTGCATTAAGAATGATATGGTTATCGCTCGTGCTAATGGTGAAACTGTATTAGCACCTCGTGAAAAAATAGATTACATGGATGTTTCACCAAAACAAATCGTTTCTATTGCAGCATCCTGTATTCCATTCCTTGAAAACGATGATACTACCCGTGCTTTGATGGGTGCTAACATGCAACGTCAAGCATTACCATTATTGAATCCACACGCTCCATTTATTGGAACTGGTATGGAACACTACATTGCTAGAGACTCTGGTATTGCAGTTGTTGCTAAGGAAGATGGTTTAGTTAAGTATGTCGATTCAAAACGCATCGTTACAACAAACAATGGTGAAGACCATGAATACCGTTTGCAAAAATTTATGCGTTCCAATCAAGGAACATGTATTAACCAAAAACCAATTGTTAAAATTGGTGATCAAGTTAAAGCTGGTCAAATCTTAGCAGATGGTCCTGCTATGCAAAATGGTGACTTAGCTTTAGGTCAAAACGTTACTATCGCATTCATGACATGGAATGGTTATAACTACGAAGACGCAGTTATCATGTCAGAACGTTTAGTAAAAGATGATGTCTATACCACAATTCATATTGAAACTTATGATTGTGAATGCCGTAATACTCAACTTGGACACGAAGAGTATACTCGTGATGTACCTAACGTTAGTGAAGATGCTAAAACATATCTTGATGAACGTGGTATTATCGTTCCAGGTGCAGAAGTTAAAGAAGGCGACATCCTTGTTGGTAAGATTACACCAAAGGGTGTAACAGAACCAACAGCAGAAGAGAAATTATTGATGGCAATCTTTGCGGATAAGACCAAAGATGGCAAAGACACATCATTACGTGTCCCACATGGTGGCGCTGGAGTTGTCCTTGATGTTAAAGTCTTCTCACGTAAAAACGGTGATGAATTACCACCTAAAGTCGATGAAATGGTTCGTGTCTATATTGTCCAAAAGAGAAAAATCTCTGAAGGTGATAAGATGTCCGGACGTCACGGTAACAAAGGTGTTATTTCCCGTATTTTACCAGTAGAAGATATGCCATTCTTACCAGATGGTACTCCAATTGACATTATGTTAAACCCATTAGGTGTTCCATCACGTATGAACATTGGACAAATTCTTGAAATTCACTTAGGTATGGCAGCAAAGAAGCTTGGCATGAAAATTGCTACTCCAGTATTTGATGGTATATCTAATGAAGAAATCTTCGACTTAATGAATAAAGCAGGCTTAAGTCCTGATGGAAAGACAATCTTATATGATGGACGTACAGGTGAGCGTTTCGATGAGCGTATCTCTGTTGGTGTCATGTATATGATTAAACTTGTCCATATGGTCGATGATAAGTTACATGCTCGTGCGACTGGTACATATTCTGTTATTACACAACAACCTTTAGGTGGTAAAGCGCAAAAAGGTGGACAACGTTTCGGTGAAATGGAAGTTTGGGCACTTGAAGCTTATGGTGCTGCACACACATTACAAGAAATGATGACAATCAAATCTGATGATCGTGTCGGACGTCGTAAAGCTTATGATGCTATTATTAAACAAAAACCATTACCAAAACCTGGTATGCCAGAAGCATTCAAGTTATTAACAAAAGAGTTACAAGCTTTAGCATTAGATATTCGTCTATATGATAAAGATAATAACGAAATTGATACATCAGAAATCTCTAAGCAAGCAGAAGCTGAAGAGCATCGTATTCCAAAATCAATCACTGATATGGTTGAACAATATGATTTCGATGATGATGAATTAAGCGTTGTTGATTCAATCGGCAACGATAAAGAAGAGTAAGGAGGAGCATAGATTATGTTTGATATTAATGATTTAAAATCAATTAGAATTTCTCTTGCCTCTCCTGAAAAGATTCGTTCATGGTCTCATGGCGAAGTAAAGAAATTCGAGACAATTAACTACCGTTCACAAAAACCTGAAATGGGTGGTTTATTCTGTGAAAAGATTTTTGGACCTTCAAAAGATTACGAATGTCACTGTGGTAAATATAAGAAAATTCGATACCAAGGTGTTGTTTGTGAAAAATGTGGTGTCGAAGTCATTTCTAAAGAAGTTAGACGTGAAAGAATGGGTCACATTGAATTAGCGTCACCAGTCACTCATATTTGGTATTTGAAGAGCGTTCCTTCACGTATTGGCTTAGTACTTGATATTCCTGCTAAGCAACTTGAAGAAATCATATATTTTGCTGCTCACGTAGTATTAAATCCAGGAAGTTCTAAAATTCTTTATAAATATCAATATTTATCAGAGAAGAATGGACCTGTTGAATTTATTGCAGCAATAAATGACTTTATCGATACTTTGGATAAAGATAGTTATGATTACACTCGCGCAACTGAATTAATTGCAAAGCTTGAGGCTTATCCTCAAGAACCATTTGATTTCCAAACAACAGCAGCTTTTATTTCTAAACATACTGGCGCTGAATTTGGTGAAGGTGCAGAAGCAATCAAGAGACTTCTCCAAGAAATTAATCTTGATGAAGAATCAGCAAAATTACGTGCTGCCATTAAAGATTCAAAGAAAGATAAACAAAAGAAATTGATGAAGCGTTTGGCAGTAATCGAGGCTTTCCGTTCATCTGGCAACAGACCTGAATGGATGGTTCTTGACTGTATCCCAGTTTTACCACCTGATTTACGTCCAATGTGTAAACTTGAAGGTGGACGCTTTGCTGTTTCAGATTTAAATGAATTATATCGCCGTGTTATTACGCGTAATAATCGTTTAAAGAGATTAATAGACATGGCAGCACCATCCGTTATTCTTTTAAATGAAAAACGTATGGTTCAAGAAGCTGTTGATGCTTTAATTGATAATGGTCGTAGAAATAAACCAGTTCAAGGACCAAACGGTCGTACATTCAAATGTTTAACAAGTATTTTAAAAGGTAAACAAGGTCGTTTCCGTCAAAACTTACTTGGTAAACGTGTTGACTATTCTGGACGTTCTGTTATTGCAGTTGGACCAGATCTAAAAATGTATGAATGTGGAATTCCTCGTGAAATGGCAATTCAATTATTACGTCCATATATTGTTTCATTGTTAATTAAGAGAGGCTACGCTTCAGCTCATAAACAAGCTGATAAATTGATTGATCGCTACGATGAAAAAGTATTCGATATTGTCGAAGAAATTATTAGCGACCACCCAGTTCTTTTAAACCGTGCTCCAACTCTTCACAGATTAGGTATTCAAGCATTCCAACCTAAGTTAGTTGCAGGACGTGCAATTCGTTTGCATCCACTTGTTTGTACCGGATTTAACGCTGACTTCGATGGTGACCAAATGGCGGTCCATTTACCATTATCAAGAGAGGCACAAGAAGAAGCAGTTGACTTAATGTTAGCAAGTAATAATATATTAGGACCTAAAGACGGAAAACCTATTGTTACTCCATCTCAAGACATGGTTTTAGGTAACTATTACTTAACATTAGAATCAACAAAAGAGTACTTTGAAGAAAGAGCTAAAAAGGCCGAAGCAATAGGCGATTTAGACGAAGCCGAACACTATCACTTATATGCTGAAAGTGAAGGTAAAGTTTTCCGTAACATTGATGAAGTTGATCGTGCTTACTTAACTAAACAAGTACACTTACATAACCGTATTGCTATTCCTGGCAAAGAAATCAACAAAGATAACTTAACAGAAGAAGAATACAATGGTTATTTAATTACAACGGTAGGTAAACTTATTTTCAATAAGATTTATCCAGCAGATTTCCCTTACTTAAACAATCCTGCTAACAAAGCTAACTTTGGACACACTATTGAAAGTGACTTTGTACCAAAGGGAACAAATATTAAAGAATATATTGCTAACCAACCTATTAGAAAACCATATTGCAAGAAAGATTTAGGTATAATTATTAACCAAATCTTCAAACGTTATGGTACAACTAAGACATCTGTTGTTCTTGATAAGATGAAAGACCAAGGCTTCAAATATTCTACTTATGCAGGTATCACGGTATCTATTGCAGATATTAATGTTGTTGCTGAAAAGAAAGAATATGTTGAACAAGGTGATAAAGATGTCGCTATTGTCAACAATATGGCTAAGAAAGGTTATTACACTGAAGCTGAACGCCACAAGAAAGTTGTTGAAATTTGGGAAAATGTTCGTAAGAAATTCGAAGTTGCCCTTAAGAAACACATGGATACCGAAATTGATAATCCAATCTATATGATGGCTAACTCTGGTGCTCGTGGTAATATTTCTAACTTTACGCAATTGTCCGCTATGCGTGGACTTATGGCTAACCCATCTGGTGAAACAATCGAATTACCTATTAAGTCTTGTTTCCGTGAAGGTATTAAAGTATCCGAGTTCTTTATTGCAACTCACGGTGCTCGTAAAGGTGGAGCGGATACTGCTCTTAAGACTGCTGACTCTGGTTACTTAACAAGGAGACTTGTTGACGTATCTCACGATGTTGTCGTAAGAGAAGAAGACTGTGGTACTGATGTCGGATTTGTTGTAAGCGAGATTAGAGATACTTCTCGTGACCAAGTAATTGTTCCATTAAAGGATCGTTTAGTTGGTCGTTACTCATTACACGATATTGTAGATCCAACTACAGGCGAAATCTTAGTACCTGGTAATACATTAATGAATGATGCTGATGCACAACGCGTTGTTGATGCTGGTATTACTCATGTTGAAATTCGTTCATTACTTGGATGTCAAACACGCCATGGTGTATGTAAACATTGCTATGGTCGTAACTTAGCTACAGGCAAAGAAGTTGAAATTGGTGAAGCAGTTGGTATTATGGCTGCTCAATCAATTGGTGAACCTGGTACTCAATTAACCATGCGTACATTCCATACTGGTGGGGTCGCTGGTAGCGATATTACTCAAGGTTTACCTCGTGTTCAAGAATTGTTTGAATCACGTAATCCAAAAGGACGCGCTGTTATTTCTAAAATTTATGGTAAGGTGACAGAGATTACTGAAAGTAATGGTTGCTACCGCGTTACTATTAAAAACGAAGAAAATGGCGACGAGAAGACAGAAACAACAACATTTGGTGCACGTTTACGTGTCAAAGTTGGCGATGAAGTCCATCCAGGTCAAAAGATTACAGAAGGTGCAATTTACCCTGTTGAATTATTAATGAACGCAGGTGTTTATGAAGTTGAAAAATACATCATAAAAGAAGTTCAAAAAGTATATCGTGCTCAAGGTATTGAAATTTCTGATAAGCACATTGAAGTTATCGTTTCACAAATGCTTAGAAAAGTTCATATTCTTGATGGCGGTGATACAAAACTCTTACCTGATACATTAGTTGATAAGGAAGCATTTACAGATGCTAACGCGGAAGTATTAGCAAATGGTGGTAAACCTGCTGTCTGTGTTCCAGAGATTTTACGTATTACTAAAGCTGCTCTTGAAACCGAATCATTCTTGTCCGCTGCATCATTCCAAGAAACTGCAAAGATTCTTACTGATGCTGCAATCAAGGGTAAACTTGATCCATTACATGGCTTAAAAGAAAATGTCATTACAGGTAAATTAATTCCTGCAGGTCGTGGTTTATTAAGCGACGAGCAAGAAGAAGAAATACTTGAGGACTTCTCTGTTAAATCAAGAATGGATAAAGTTAAAGATCAATATATCGAAAAATTTGATCAAAAATAAAAATAAAGCATCTCGTTAATCGCGAGATGCTTTTTTAAATTAATATGGTTTTGCTATACTTTTTTTGCTTTTAAAAGCTTGTTTCGAATGTTATATGTTTTTTTATAAAAAAATATATAAAAAGTTTTGTCATAAAGAAAAACTTTATAACTCAACGGCATAATATTTTTCCTCATCAAAAACCGCCTGAACCTCACCCGCAGTTGCATCTGCAAGCTTTTTGTTAAGCTGTGGCAGTAAATCGGGTTTAATATGAAATTTAATCAGCACATCGCCTTCATAGACAGTATCGTCAACAGCACCGCCGTTATCAGCTACAAGTGCCGAAACCTTGCCGTACCGGTTGTATGTACAACGAGCAGAACAGACAAGACAGTTCTGCATCATAACGATTTTTGCGGCATCAAGGGCAATTTTTGCACCGTGAGAATATGCTCTCACAAGTCCGCCCGTGCCAAGCAAAACACCGCCGAAGTAGCGGGTAACAACAACACATACATCATAAATTTCATTTTTTACAATTACATCAAGGCAAGGCATACCGGCTGTACCCGAGGGTTCACCGTCATCGCTGTAACGCTTTATGTTGCCCTCACGCAGAGAATAGGCATAGACATTGTGAGTTGCGTTCCAGTGTTCACTGCGTTTTTCGTTGATAAAATCAACAGCCTCCTGCTCACAGGTTACAGGCTTGCAATAGCCGATAAAGCGTGAACGCTTTTCAACAAATTCGTCTTTTGCGTTACTTAAAACGGTCTTGTAATCCTTTGCCATAATAATACCTCAATTATACAGACACTCTGCACACGGTTATGCAAAGTTTCCGTAAAGTAAACAAGGCGGCACAATGTGCCGCCTAAACAATTACATAATAAATTATTTATCCATACCGAAACGCTTCTTGAATCTGTCAACGCGTCCGCCGGTATCAACTAATTTCTGCTTTCCTGTAAAGAATGGGTGGCATTTTGAACAAATTTCAACACGGATGTCCTTCTTTGTTGAACCTGTTTCAATAACATTACCGCAAGCACAAGTAATTGTTGTTTTCTCATACTTAGGATGGATATTCTCTTTCATTGTTTTCACCTACCTGACATTACACAATTAACGGATTAATTATACAACATAATATTGCAAAATGCAAGCGTTTTTAAAAAATATTTATTTTATTTTGGGATTGCCTGTTTTTGAAGGTAGCTTTTGTACTCTTCAAGGCACATTCCGTAGGAACGCATACGCTTTGCGTTTTCAATCCCCACATATCTGTACAGCGAGTCTGACGGATTCATTCGTGTTACTGAGGTTTTGCTTTCGGTATATCTCTGAACAAATCCGTATTCAACGCAGTTTCGCTCAAGAAATGCCTTTGAACCCGAATTTGAAAAGTCAAATTCAACAAGCAACCCCGTCTGTGACTCCGACTGTCCGCCGTGGGGCGTGGTTTTTAAGACCTCCGCCTCTGCTCTGACAGTTGTATATTTTGATGATTGCAACATCTTTTGAAGTTCGGACTGAAACCTTTCTTCCTGTTCATCATAACTCACATATGCAGTCTTGATTTTAAGCTCGGTGCCGTTTTCTTTTGACGCTTTCAAAAGATTCTCAAGCGGTTTCAGTGCGTCCCTGTTCACTCTGAATCCGTTCACGGTTTCAAGATCGGGCACATAATCCTTATCAAGCGGATTTGCGCTGTCAACAACCGTCAGCAGCATTTCGCTTTCTGCCTGAATCTGTTCGGGAGTTTCGGGATTACTTTTCTGATTACTTTTAAGTATTGAAAAAATTCCGAACGCAATGGCTGCGACAAGAATCACACCGATACAAGCTAACGCAATGTACCTTCGCCGAGGATTTGACACGGGAAGAATTCTTCCCGTTCTCTCCTCAATAAGCGCCTGTTTTCGTCTGCGTTTTGATTCTCTGTAGCTGTTTTTATCAAACGGAGTGAATCCTCCGGACATCAGCATCCCCCCGAAAAAATTTCAGAATTATTTTTCTTTTGTATCTACTTCGTTCTTAACAAGAGCAACAAATTCGTCAACAGACATATTCGGGATTTCTCCTCTTTTTCTTGAACGAACCGTAACTGTTGATGAATTCATCTCGTTGTCGCCGATTACAAGGATATACGGAATTCTTTCAAGTCTTGCAGCCTTAATCTTTGGACCGATGTTTTCATCTCTGCTGTCAACAGTAACTCTCATACCGAGTGAAGTAAGTCTGTCTGCAATTCCCTGTGCATACTCAACATTACCCTCTTTTATCGGAAGAAGTCTGATCTGCTCGGGAGCAAGCCAAAGCGGCATTACACCGGCAAATCTCTCAATCATATATGCAAGAGTTCTTTCAAAGCAACCGAGTGAAGTTCTGTGAATAATATACGGAAGCTTCTTCTGACCGTCCTTGTCGATGTAGTACATACCGAATCTTTCGGCAAGGAGCATATCAATCTGGATTGTAACAATTGTGTCTTCCTTACCGAATACATTCTTGTACTGAATATCAAGCTTCGGACCGTAGAATGCGGCCTCGTCAATACCGACCTCATAGTCAACATCAAGGTCATCGAGAATAGTTTTCATAACAGCCTGTGACTCTTCCCACTGTTCCTTTGTGCCCTCATACTTATTATTCTTGTTTTCAGGATCCCACTGTGAGAATCTGAAAGTACAGTTTTCAAGAAGTCCTACCGTGTCAAGGAAATATTTAGCAAGCTCAAGACAACCCTTGAATTCCTGTTCAAGCTGATCTGGACGGAGAATGTAGTGTCCTTCTGAAATTGTGAACTGACGAACACGGATAAGACCGTGCATCTCACCGCTTGCCTCGTTACGGAAAAGTGTTGATGTTTCCGTAAGACGCATCGGAAGGTCACGATATGAACGCTGTTTGTTAAGATAAACCTGATACTGGAACGGGCAAGTCATAGGACGAAGTGCGAAGCATTCCTTTTCTTCATCATGCGGATCGCCGAGTACAAACATACCGTCAAGATAATGATCCCAGTGACCTGAAATCTTATAAAGATCTCTCTTTGCAAGAAGAGGAGTTTTTGTAAGAAGACAGCCCTTTGACTGCTCAACATCTTCAACCCATCTCTGTAAAAGCTGAACAACTCTTGCACCCTTTGGAAGAAGAATAGGAAGTCCCTGACCGACATAGTCAACAGTTGTAAAGTATTCAAGTTCACGGCCGAGCTTGTTGTGGTCACGAAGCTTTGCTTCTTCAAGCTTTTTGAGGTGTTCTTCAAGCATTGACGCCTTTGGGAAAGCTACACCGTAAACACGGCAAAGCTGTGCGTTGTTTGCGTCGCCTCTCCAGTAAGCGCCTGTGCAGGCAGTGAGTTCAATAGCCTTGATCGGTGCAACACTCATGAGGTGAGGACCTGCGCAAAGGTCGATAAACTCACCCTGTTTGTAGAATGTGATATGCTCGCCCTTGTCGGAATGTTCCTTAACAAGTTCAACCTTGTAAGGCTCGTTCATCTCTTCAAGTTTCTTTTCAGCCTCCTCCGGAGAAAGCTCAACTCTTTCAAGCTCAAGACCTGATTTTACGATTTTCTTCATCTCAGCCTTGATTTTTTCAAGGTCTTCGGGTGAGAAAGGCTTTTCAACATCAAAATCATAGTAAAAACCGTTGTCAACGGCAGGACCGATTGCACACTTTGCATTCGGATAAAGTCTTTTTACTGCCTGAGCAAGAACATGAGAGGCTGTGTGCCAGAAAGTTTTCTGACCGTCAACATTATCAAATGTGAGAAGTTCAACCTTACAATCTTTTTCAAGCGGTGTTCTGAGGTCACAAAGGTCGCCGTCAACCTTTGCACAGCAAACAGACTTGTACAAGCCTGCACCGATTGATTTTGCAATTTCGGCAGGAGTTGTACCGTTTTCAAATTCCTTGACTGCTCCGCCTTTTAATTCAACATTAATCATAACCATTCTCCTTTTTAATATGTGATGAAAACAAAAAATCCCAATATTCCAAAACGGAATATTGGGACGAATAAATCGTGGTTCCACCCAAGTTCGGCTGAAAGCCCTCTTGACGGTTTTAACGCAACCAAACGCCGTGCCATTTCCTGCACAGTTTCAAAGGTGGTAACTTGCAATGCTTTTTGCGAAATATCACAGCAAATAATTTCGCTCTCTGGAAAAAGCAGGACTGCAAATCGTGTCCTCATCAAAAATCAATTTTCTTTTCATTTGTATGGTATCACTTTAAAACCTGAATGTCAACACCTAATTCGATGTTTTTAATTATTTTTTATCTTCGAGTTCCTTGAGAAGTTTGTCGATTTCGCTCATTCTGTCGTCTGAAACCTCTGTGTCTTCAACAGGGGCTTTAACAGGAGCTTCTGCCTTTACAGGCTCGGTTTTTTCCTCTGAAACATCAAGACGCTTTGCGGACACGGGTTCTTCGGGAATTTCAGGCTCTGCAGGAGCTTCTGCAACAGGCTTTGCAGTTTCCTCTTTTAAAGGCTCGGTGGCAATTTCTTCTGCAAGCTGAGTCTGATTTTCATTGTCGTAGCCGAGAACAAGACCGTCATTTATATTTTCGTTTTTGATTGTTGCATCGTCATATTTTTCCTCATCGTAGCCCATCACAAAATCGGAAAGTCCCTGTGCAACTGTCTCGTAGCTGTCATTGCTTGCAGGAACATCATCTTCTTTTCTATCGGAAGCAACAAGCTCATCGTAACCGCCTGAGCTGATATAGCTGTTTTCGTATGTATCATCATCTTCGGGAAGGCTTTCGATAATCTCAACCTCCGCCTTTGTAAGGCAGCCTGCGAACATTTCAACAGAAAACGAAACAATATAAATGCCGAGAACAATAAACATAACTCCGTTCACAAGAGCACTGATGCCTGTGTTTTCAACGGATGATGTCAAAACAGCACCGACACCGTATGAAAGTGAAACAGCGGCAGCGGGCATACCGTAAATAAAGCAGGCCTTAACAGGGTTTCTGCCCTTTACCCTTGAAACAACCATTGAACTTGAGAAAAGGTAAAGTGTGATGAAAATGTAACAGAAGAGCGGAGTCATATCGCTTGCTGAGATTGAAACCTTTGTTGCGGCGAGAAATTCCGTAACGAGTTCACTGCATCCCCAGAGTGCTGGGAAAACAAAAAACATCGATGCATTTGATACGATTGATTTACCTGAAAAATGCACCTTGCCGATCATAATCATAGCAATAGCCGCAGGAATTGAGAACAGAGCCGCAATGATGCTCAAAAGATAATTATCCGTGTTATCCGGAGTTGCGTTAATCAAAGCCAAAAATGACGAACCGACAATCGCAATACCCGAAATTACTGCAAACACACCCGAAACAAAATTCTTTTTAACGGGATATACGGGAGCCGTCTTTCTGTCAAAAAGGTTAATTAATACACAAACCGCAAAAAGCCCAAGTATGATTTCAATTATGAAATAGTTAATGCCCGACTTGTTCATGCCGAACAACAATCCGTTGCCGTCAACTGCGAACATACTCATAATTTTAAGACCTATAGCAGCTATTACAGCCGGAATAAATGGTATAACTGAATATTTGGTTTTCATAAAAATCTCCGTTTCTGTACCGTAACAAGACAATTTTAAAAAACGACTTTGTTACACGATTATTGATATGCCGCCGAAAAATCAAACAGCAAAAACAAATACAAAATGAATTGTAAGTAATTATTATTTCGAATCAATCATATATTATTTTAAGCCAACATAACCGTTATGTCAAGAAAAAATAAGTCACAAAATACAATAGTATTATTTATTTTTTTGTGCGAAATAAAGGAGCATGGTAATGAAGGAAAAATTAATTGCAGTTGTCCTTCTGCTGATTCTCACGGCAAGCCTCCCCATTGCAGTTTCAAAATGTTCTGAACGGTCTTTTGCAAAACCGACAGTTTCAACATCCGACACCCCCGAAAAGCCCAAAGATTCGGGCGAAATTCTCTGTGCATTGACGGCAGGATTGTATAAAGACAGCTACTCTGCCGAAACACTAAAGGCGATTGCAATTCTTATGAACACAAATTACAAAGCTAATCCCGATTCTTTCAAGACAAACGATTTTCTGTATGAAGAAAACGCATCGGGAAGTATAAAGGATGTTTACGGTGAAATAAAAAAAGCCGCTGAGAGTGCAAAAAACAAAACGCTCCGCAAAAACAGCGAAGCGTTGTTTGTTCCCTATTCCGAAACTTCAAACGGTACTACATACAAAAACGAAAATTACAAGTATATTCACAGCGTTGCATCTCCGTGGGATTGTTACCAAACCGATTTTGACGCAAATGCCGAATGTGTCGGAGTGAGTCTTTCGGGAATTGATTACCTTTGCAAAAACGGCTGCAGTGCCGAAGAAGCATTGCTGTGGTATCTTCCCGATTTTGAAATTGCTGAAGATTAATTTACATAATAAGACGCAATATGTCTGAGTTTATCCCTTGCCTTCATAATGTGACGGGAAACCGTTGACGAGTTGACTCCCAACTCTTTTGCAATCTCCTTTTCCTTTTTGCCGTTGAGATAGTAATCTACAATACAGATTCTCTGTCTTTCGGTAAGCTCGTTCAGAACAGCCATTGAAAGAATTTTCTTCATCTTATCACGGGAGTTTTCATTTGTACTGCCGTGCCAAAATCCCGAATCCGAAATTAATCTGTGCTTGTTGTTGTCTGTAATATGTATAATTTCTCTTTTCATTTTATCATGCTCCGTAATATCTATCCATAAGATGATTTGAAATGTGAATGCATTCATTATAATAAATCTTGTATTTTGCAATTTTCAAATCAAGTTCTTTTTTGTTGATTTCCGATTTGCCTCTTTTTTCTGCTTTGAGTCTGTCGATAACATCCTGAATGCTGTCGGCAGTATTTTTATATTCCATTGACCATTCAAAATAATTAACCATACCGATATCCTTTCCTTGATTTTATTCATTTAGAAGGTCGGCGGGGCTTTCAACCTTCTAATTCCATTATACAGAACATATCGAACAAATTCAAGAACATTTGTTCGATATTATAAGTGACATACATTCACTGTCCCTTTGTACGGACTATGCTCTGTTTTTCAAAATTTCTTTGTTTATGACATATAATTCGGATAATCAACAAAAAGATTTTGCGTTTTCACCAAAATTTTGGTGTGTAAATCAATTACAAAAGCATAATAAAAAGTGTATAATAAGGGTAATCGTGCAGCATTGAATGGCATAAGTCCGGATTTTCAATGCTGCACATTTTTTGTGTCAAAAACATCGGAGGTTATATAATGGAAAAAACGCAAAAAATGAATAAAATGGGAACTGAAAAAATAAGCAGGCTTTTGCTTACTATGGGTGTTCCGATGATAATTTCAATGGTTGTACAGGCTGTGTACAATATCGTTGACAGCTACTTTGTAAGCTGTATGAAAGATCCGAATATACCCGCACTCGGTGATTATGCGGTAAATGCACTCACGCTGGCATTTCCTGTTCAGATGCTTATGGTTGCGGTCGGAGTCGGTACGGGAGTCGGCATCAACTCGATTTTGTCAAGAAGTCTTGGTGAGGGCAATAAAGAAAAGTGCAGTAAAATTTCGGGCAACTCAATTTTTCTTGCACTTTGCACCTGTGTTGTATTTGTGCTTTTCGGAATTTTTGGAGTTGACGCATACATAGCCTCACAAACAAGCGATCCGATTATCACATCAATGGCTGTTTCGTATCTGAAAATCTGCACCTACAGTTCACTGGGCGTTAGTATGTACATGATTTTTGAAAAGCTGTTACAGGCAACAGGGCGTTCTCTTTACTCTACCATCGGTCAGG
>ERZ779865.1232-NODE-1232-length-19344-cov-4.445643_pt1 | contig 19344 bp, 21 predicted proteins | sample MGYA00433088_ERZ779865 | MGnify/ENA primary metagenome ERZ779865 (study PRJEB29588, sample SAMEA2151703) | human gut metagenome | biome: human gut; feature: human-associated habitat; material: faeces | place: Denmark | collected 2008/2010 ... | reverse complement strand
CAATCCATGCAGAGTTATAAGAAGTATTAATGATAAGAATTCATGAATGGGAAAAGACGAAAAATGTTGCGTTAACTGTAGCATGGTAGAAAACTCTCAGATTCTTACGTCTTTTCCCGGCTTCCTATTCTGCCTGTTCGCCGACAGATTGTACGATCAGCCGGGGAACAGGTGTAGGTTTTCCGTCGGTGTCGATGAACCTGTTCTACTTTTGATCCGGAAATCTTTTTCTCAATGTGCCATCCTTTTAAATATAGGAAACCAGTTCATCCATACTGATACGCATATTTTTATGACGATCAGTGGATGCATCCGGTTCATCACTGTAGCCAAGCACTAAAATATTGACCGGCTCTAAATTGTCAGGAAGATCCAGCTCTTCTTTTAATATGTCCGGTTTGAAATAGCAGATCCAGACACTGCCAAGTCCAAGTTCCGTTGCCTCAAGCATCATATGGTCAGTCAGGATCGAGGCATCGATGTCGGTTGTTTTTTTGCCGTCAAATGGTCGTTCCCAGGCCTTTGTTTTGTCGGCACAGACAACAATGGCAGCTGGTGCCTGATAAATATTTGCTGCCTTTCCGACTTTTTCCAGACCATCCTTGCTTTTTACAACTAAAAGCCGTACCGGCTGCATGTTTGCGGCGGTTGGGGCAACATGTGCTGCCTCTAAGATTTTATTCAGCTTTTCCTGCTCGATTTCTTTTTTTGCGTACTTTCGTACAGAATGTCTCTTTTTTGCAATTTCTAATAATTCCATGGTGATCCTCCATTCCTGCGCTAATTTTTGCGCATAACTAAGTTTGTTTCATGCGGCTTCGCTGAGAAAATCCGCAGTGGGTGGGAAAATCCTGTTTATACAGGATTCTATCTTGTGTTTTGGAACGTTCATGTCTATAATTATATGGAAATGTAAAATATAAGCAAGTATGCACTTTTTTGGTATATACTTCCGAAAAAGTAAGTAAGGAGAAATAAATCTATGAATAAGGAATTTAACTGTCCGGTGGAGGCAACGATCTCTCTGATCGGCGGCAAATACAAGTCGGTCATTTTGTTTCATCTGATGGGAAAAACGCTCCGTTACAGTGAACTTCATAAAAAAATTCCGAAAGCCACGGATAAAATGCTCGCGCAGCAGCTTCGGGAACTGGAGAAAGATGGATTGATCAAAAGGACCGTCTACCCGGTAGTTCCGCCGAAAACGGAGTACAATCTGACAGAATTTGGAGAGAGTCTTTCACCGATTTTAAATGCTATGTGCAACTGGGGAGAATCATATCTGAAGATTCCAAACCAGTGCGGGGAAGAAGCATGAAATGGAAATGTTTGAGGAACAAGTGAAAAGCAGAAACATTATGTTTAGTTGCAGAGCGTGATACATAACATAACGGAAGAGGGAGAATATAAAATGGCAGATAAAAATGTGATGAAAAATAAAGGTGCGGTCAAAAGTGAAAAAACATCGAAAAATAAATTTACAATGCAAGATAAAGACGCAAGGAAGAAAAAAAGCAGAAAAACAGATGGTGGGAATAGAGGCACCGTGAAACCGGTGGAAGGAAAGCGGGCAGCCAATAAAACAGATACAAGAAAATATGCGGAACATAAAACGGCAGCAGGAAAAGCAGAAATAAAAAAAGCAGCATCAGGAAAAGGCAGATCGCAGCAGAAAAATTCTGATATGTGCCAGTATGCAAAAAAATGCGGCGGCTGCGACTATCAGGGACTTTCCTACGAAAAACAGCTCAAAGAAAAGCAGGAGTATGTCAGGAAAAATGTCGGCGAATTTTGCAGAGTACTGCCGATCATTGGGATGGAACATCCCTATCATTACCGCAACAAAGTGCATGCGGTATTTGATATAGCAAAAGGCGGAACGGTTATTTCCGGTGTATATAAAGCAGGGACACATGATGTTGTAAATATTGACTCCTGCCGGATCGAAGATGAGACGGCAGATGCGATCATCTGCGATATCCGGGGACTGTTACGTTCCTTTAAAATTAAAACTTATGACGAGGATACCGGATATGGGCTGTTGCGCCATGTGCTTGTGCGTCGTGGTTTTCATAGTGGGGAAGTGATGGTAGTATTAGTGCTCGGTTCCCCAATCCTTCCGTCCAAAAATAATTTTGTCAAAGCATTGCGTAAACTTCATCCGGAAATTACAACGGTTGTTCTCAATGTCAATGACAAAAAGACCAGTATGGTGTTAGGAGAAAAAGAAACTGTTATTTATGGAAAGGGATATATTGAGGACACACTCTGCGGCTGCACGTTCCGTATTTCTCCGAAATCATTTTATCAGGTCAATCCGGTACAGACAGAGATTCTTTATACAAAGGCAATCGAGTATGCAGGGCTGACAGGAAAAGAACGGATCGTGGATGCTTACTGCGGTATCGGAACGATCGGCCTTATTGCAGCATCGAAAGCAAAAGAGGTCATCAGTGTGGAGTTAAACCGTGACGCGGTCCGGGACGCTGTGATCAATGCAAAACGCAATGACATCAAAAATGTCCAGTTCTATAACGCTGATGCAGGACAGTTTATGGTGGAGATGGCGGAATACCGCGATGATCAGAGGAAAACTACATGGACAGTTTCTGCGGGGGCAGGAAAAAAGGCAATACCGGATGGAACGATGGATGTCGTATTCATGGATCCGCCAAGAGCCGGAAGTGATGAGGCTTTTTTATCTTCGGTCGTCCGGCTTGCACCGAAGCGTGTAGTGTATATTTCGTGTAACCCGGAGACACTTGCAAGGGACTTAAAGTATCTGACCAGGCATGGATACCGGGCGAGAGAGTGTCAACCGGTGGATCTTTTTCCGTGGACGAAACATGTTGAGACAATAGTTGCACTACATCGGACCGATATGTAAAAATCCTTGATTTTAGGCATTTTGCAAGGTTTTTCAGGTTTGACCAGAGTGACCGGAAAACATACAAAAAAGCAATTTCCGACGGAGTAAACGTGTCGGTTGTATTGGACTGCGGCTTCGGAAACATATCAAAGGAAAAGTAATATTTTTATCATTCAACTAAATAACAGAAGCGTGAAAGACCGTTCATTTTCAAGAAAAATTGAAAGTGAGCGGTCTTTTTTTATACCTTTAAAACGGATCTTTATTAAGACGTTTTGAAGGGCTGATTCGATGTGTTCGAGAAAGGCGATATTATGGAGACGATCCGGAATGTAGATGTAAACAGATTGCATGATTTCAAAAATCATCCATTCAAAGTAGAGATGAATACAGAATTGTGCGAGCTTATGAGAAGTATTGAAAAAGAAGGGGTGCTTGTACCACTTCTTGTAAGGACTAATCCATACGGTGATGGATATGAAGTTATATCAGGACATAGAAGGAAGGAGGCAGCAATTTGGGCGGGTGAGACTAAGGTTCCTGTTGTAGTAAGAGAGCTTGATGATGATCAGGCAGTTGTGGCAATGGTTGATTCTAATCTGCATAGAGAGAATCTCAAACCTAGCGAGAAAGCATTTGCATATAAGATGAAATTAGATGCAATGAAACATCAGGGGAAGCACCTTGACAGTGGAACTTTGGCTCAAGTTGGACCAAAGTTTACAGATGGAAGTCCGCTAAATGAGAAGGGCAATAATACAAGTACAATAAATAGTAATGAATTACTTGCAAGACAGGTGGGAGAGAGTGTGGCACAAATAAAACGATATATAAGGCTTACAAATCTTATACCAAAGATACTTGATATGGTTGATGAGGGGAAGATTGCATTCACGATTGCAGTAGAACTGTCTTATCTGTCGGAGGATGAGCAGTATGAGCTTCATGCGGTGATGGATTTGGAACAGTGCACACCATCATTGTCGCAGGCAAACAGGATGAAACGTATAAGTCAGAGCGGAAAGCTGGATATTGATGAAATCTATTCAATATTGGAAGAGGAAAAACCGAACCAGCGAGAACAGATTAAGATTCGTGCCAGTACACTTGAGGAGTATTTTCCGGATGATTTTACTCCAAAGCAGAAGGTGGAACTTATAGAGCGGCTCGTAAAAGAATGGCATGAAAAACAGATTAAAGATAAGGAAAGGAACAGGTGATTATATGAATAAAAATCAGAATATACGATTTAATATGGATAAGGAATCCGATATTATGGCATGGGAGAGCCTTCACAGCAAAGATGTGGGTGAAAGATTTAAGTCACAAAACAGGTTCGTGATTGAAGCAATCAATTATTATTATGAGAGAGTTATGCGTATACAGGAAGATCCATATCTGGAAACAAGGGAAAAAGAAGATGCATTTGCAGACAGGATAGTTGGCAAGGTCGAAAGCAAAGTACTTTCCAATCTTCCTGCTTTGTTGGGATTATATGTAAAGAAAGATTATGAGGAGGAGTAATTATGGCGATAGACAGGACAGTTAAGTTTACAGTGAGATTGAATATGCTTAATCCGGCTCATGTAACTATTAATAAAGTTCTGAATGAACTGGATTTGGATATATTTAAGTCAAAGAATCAGTTTTTTATAGATGCGGCAACTTATTATATCGAGAATTATGGGCAGGAAGAATTAACTCTGCCAAAGAAAGAGAAAGAGCCGGAGTTTGTATCAACAGAAGATATGGAAGTAATTGAGGAAAGAATCAGGCAGGCTGCAAAGGAAGAAGCACGTCAGGAAGCAAATAAGGAAGTTATGACAATGGTAGGAAGTCTGCTCGCTGCAATTCAGGCTGGTGGAGGTGCTATGTCAGTAATGAATAAAGCTGATGCTGCTATGGAGACAGGAACGAAAAGCATATCTGATGAGGAGTCAGAGGATTATGAAGAAGATGAGACATTAGTACAGAGTGCACTAAGATGGATGGTAAATGATTAGCAATAGAATATAGATTATAGAGACAGGGACTGTGTAGAAATACATGGTCCTTATTTTTATCTGTAAATATTGTAGCGACTGCCGGCATAAAACGATGGCAGAAATAAAAAGAGACTGAACAATCCGACGGCAGTAACTTAAAATGCCGTAATAATCCGACGGAATGGAACTTGAACGAAAGAAAGTCGGAAAAAGAACAAAGGAAAAGTGATGGCACAAAGCGACGGCATTATATAAGAGCGACGGCATAAAGTGAAGTCAGTTCTGAAAAGTGATGTAACAAAGTGCCGTCAATTAATGTGAAAAGACATTTTTATAAGGTTTTAGATATTTATCAGAGCAAGAGATGCTGCAAACAAGGGACAAGAGAAGTTCCAATATAGCCCTCGGCGTTTGAGAGCGAAATACACCCATCGCACAAAACTTCGTTTTGTACTCTGTGTATTTCGCGATTGCATCGAGCTAAACGCCGGAAACGGCGGTGTGTTCGTAAACGGATGCCTATGCATCCACTCACATGAGGTATTAGAAGGGAGGAGATAAGAGTGCAAAGAAATTCATTTATTCAAATAAGCAAGCTGACCAATGTATCAGGAAGAATTACTTATATATCGAGTAAGGCAAAGCAGGAGAATCTGTATGCCACTTATACTACGGTTTCGGAGCGGAGTTTTTGGAGAGAACTGGCAAAGTGCAATCAGGAAAGCTTTCGGCAGAGTGGAACTGAAGGAAGATATATTGAGGCAAGGGAACTGATTATTGCTTTGCCGGAATCTTTTGTTCATTATGAACCAGAGTATCTGCTGAAGCGGTTTACAGACCATTTTAAGCAGAAATATAAGGTGGAATGCATTTCGGCACTCCACCATAACAAGCGTAAGACCAATTATCACATCCATTTGATATTTGCGGAATGTCAGCTTCTGGATAAGTCAATCGAGAAGATTGCAACTAGAAATATGTTTTATGATGAGCGGGGTAAGCATAGACGTACTAAGAAGGAAATATTGGATGAAAACGGGAATATCCGTAAGAAATGCAAGGTCATTAAAAAAGGGAAAGTGTATGAGAGGAATCTGTTTACCAAGAAAAACGAGCTTTTTAAGGCAGATGGATTCTTGGATGAGGTGAAGCGTTTATACATTGATTTGATTAATGTCTGTGCTATAAAGGAAGAGGATAAACTCCATGTGTTTGACAGGAACGGGATGTATCTTGCTACTAAGAAGGTTGGCAAGAATAATCCCAAGGCTACAGAAATTGAAGCAGATAATATGGAGCGTGTAAGATGGAATCAGACTGTGGACAGAGCAATGATTTCAGGTGTTGCCGAGGAGGATATCTTGGGCGTGAAACGTGAAAAGATATCAGAGAAAGTGAAACGTTCCATTGAATTATATGGGAATAATCCTTCTTTTTTGACTGAGATTATCAGACTTGCAATTAAAACATTGGAATTGCTGATATCCAAGGTATTACTTGCAGCGGTTAAGATAGCTGAAAGAGTAGTGAATGTGGCTCATGAGAAGGTTATGGAGAAAGAGATTCCGGTGTTGAAAGAGGAGCCTGAGCAGGTGGTTGTGGTGCAGGAAGAGACACAGCTTCCTAAGAAACCGGAGGAACCAATGTTGTTGTCTAAGTATCCGATGATTATGGAATTGGATGTGGAATTGAAGCGTAAGAATGAAGAAATCTTTACTGTTGAACAAGAGCGAGGAAAATTGAAGATTGAGCTGTCTGAATGTATCGGGGTGTTTAAGCAGAAGCAGAGGAAAGAGTTGCAGGAGAGGATTACACTTTTGGATAAAAAGGTGGCAAAGATGAATGCAGAGCTTTCACAGGTACTTAGGGATGCCGGATATGCTAATGCTGCGGAATTCTTTACAGAGCTTTTTGCCGTGCGTGAGGAGAAGCGGAAGTATGAGGAGACTTGTAAGGAATGGCAGGAGGAGTGCGTTAAGGCGAAGATTGAGGCAACGAAAGAGAGCCAGTGTTTTGGGGATGTAAGGTCACTTGAAAGAGGCAGAAGTAGATAGTATTAAAACATATTTCAAACAGAAAGATTTGAATTGTCTGTTTTATATTTGCGTAGAAAAAGTCAATGCCTATTAATGTGCGGTGCGGCATTGACTTTTTGTAAATTAGTTACTTTGTATATCATATTGTAGAATCCAGTTATGGATTTCATGGACAACGGGTTGCAAATCTTTGCCCATTTGAGTTAGAGAATATTCTACTTTTGGAGGAATCTGTTGATATTCTTTGCGATTAATAAGACCGTCTTTTTCCAACTCTTTTAGCTGGGTACTGAGCATTTTATGAGTAATAGGCGTTAGTAAACGTTTTAATTCTCCATATCGTAATGTTTCATGAAAGGCTAAGACATAAATAATTCTGAGTTTCCACTTTCCGCCAATCATATTAACTACTTTTTCAAAGCGTTCATATCCAAATTCTTTCAAGAAGCATTCTTTAGATTTCATTTTAACACTCTCCTTTTAGATAGTATCTTACAAAAAAGTGCATACTTTCTAAATTGAGTATAAATAGATAGGATATAAAAGTCAACAATAATTTTATGAAGTGAGGAATGTGATAATGAAAATTGTAATAATAAATGGTAGTCATCGAAAAAATGGTGCAACTGCAATCATATTGAATGAAATGTATGAGAAATTGAAAAGACATAGTAATGTTGAAGTTAGGATGGTTCATGTATCAGACCTATCTTTACAATACTGTGTTGGATGTGGTACCTGTTATAAAACAGGACAGTGTATTTTTAGGGATGATATAGAAAAATTATCGCTTTGTATTAGTGAGGCGGATGGTATTATTCTAGGTTCTCCTACCTATGCTGGTAATGTTTCAGGACAGATGAAGGTGATTATTGATAGAGGGCATTTTGTTATGGAACAACTTTTATATGGTAAATATGCCATTAGTGTGAGTACATATGAGAATTATGGTGGAGGAGATACAGCCAAAATCATAAATAAGTTACTATCATACTCCGGGGCGAAAATATGTAGCTCAATAGTAGTGAGAAATCAATTTAATAAAAATCCAATGGATGATGTCCGCATAATACAGAAAGTAGATAAAAAAGTAAATACCTTTTATAGGGATATTGTTGAAAGACATAGATACAGGATTCAGGGTTTAATACATTCTATTGTCTTTAAGATTGGAATTCAACCATTTGTTAAGAAGAAAGGCGTGGAGTACGAAGGTGTAATTAAAAATTGGAAAAATCATAACATTGTTGATTAGCGAGTTGTATCAAGGGGTAAAAAATGGTGGTTATGTAACGAAGTAATGACAATTATGCATCTTCGAAGTGGTAGTCTGTGGTATGCACTTTAATTTTTGTTAAAATAAGAATGAAAATTTGCGTGTTATATAGTATAATGTGGCTAATGGATAATTTTTAGTTATCCATCACTGAGGAGATAAAATATGAATACAGCACAATATAAAGAAACACTTTGCTCGATTTATGGAAAAACTATTGCAATTGTTTATATTTTTGAAGGGGATGAAGCTGAAGGATACAAGCATTATGAAATCTGGAAATCAGATGTCATTTCATCATGGATGTTTGCAGTTGAAGAACTCCATTGTATGCCTTTAATTATGGATATGCGAACTTTTGTTCAAAAAGCAATGAATAATACGTTACCATATATTGATTATGTTATCAATTTGAACAATGGAACACTAAACATATCGGTACTCGGCGTTGTACCCTCCATTTGCAATTTTTTAAATATTCCATGTATCCCTTGTGATACAACTACCATAGTATGTGGTGAAAATAAAAAAATATCGAATATTATCGCAAATTATGCTGGACTAAATATACCAAAAGAATTAACTGAAACTATGATGGACGGAATTATTCGTCCGATTGGACTTGGAAGCAGCTTAGGTATTAAAAAGATAGGTAATATGATTGTTGATAAAGATGACAACTTTTTATATCAAGAATTCATTAAAGGATGTGACATTACAACCCCATTATTATACAATCCTCTTACCTCCAAACTGGAAGTATTACCTGGTGTTTTATATTTTCCTAATGAATTTGATGCAAACTGGTTTTTAGGTGAAGAGCAAAAACGTTATCATAGCGGATATTCTAAAAAGATCGCAATGTTATCCCCAGAAGCTAGCGAAAAATATATTTCTTTAGCCTATGAAATGGGTATAAACACTTATTGTAGAATAGATGCACGCTTAAAATGTGACGATGTAAATGATCTGTATTCCATTTTACAAGGCGTGATACCTTTAGAACGCTTATATTTTTTAGAAATAAATCCAATGCCTACCATTAAAGCAAATATAAATTTTCACACATCTCTTGATGGTTTAACAGAACAAAATCCTTTATATGCATGCTATGATGCATATAAAGAATTAGTTCAAAATGCTTCACACACCGGTTTTATTTTATCCAATGCAATAATAAGCTATTTATAACCAAGCATTAAAAATTATAGGATTATAGCCTTTTTCCATAATAAATTCTTCCCTTGTTCCAGAAATAGAACTAACATTAACGGGCTTTGTATATATTGACAAATCTAATTCTGTAAATTTAGATTGCATTTTTATTATTTGTCGGATTAATGAACCAGAGCCTAATGTATTATTCTTTAATGCACTAGATATAATATTTTGAACTTTTGGATTATGAAAGATCTCTTTACCAAGTTCGTTATGTTGTTCTAGTGCAATAGCCAAAATATTCATTATGTAGTTTGCTGCAATAAATGGTAAGTATCTACTTGAAAAATTTGCTAGTACAGTTTCTAAAAAAATACGAATTTCTTTTTCGTCAATTTTTTCATATGCACTGGCTTTTGTAATAAGTATATTACTTTGAAGCCCTATCCTTTGTACCATTCTTTCTTTTGAATAATCAAGTCCTTTGCGAAAATAAGTTAAAGCTTCTGAATATTCTCTATTGTACAGATACGCAACCCCTACATTATTAAATATAATTGACATACCTACCATTCCTGGCACCTCATATACTGCACGTTGCTGAAGGTCTCTAAATTCCCTAGCTTGTACTCTGTTCGAATAAAATGAGTGAACCAAATAATTATTCTCACAATACATAGCATGGTCAGCAACATTATTATCCTCGAAAATTTGAGTTGCTTCAAGTAACAACTCTTTTTGACGGTTTCGATCAATACCTGGTATAAAATGTGCAAAACGGTATATATATGCTTTTACCAAATCAATATCCAACGAACGTTGTAACTCTAATGCATCCAATATATCTGATCCGGATTGGTCACAACAATATATCCTATTCAATTTTGCAATGATTTCCAAGCTACTTAATATACTCGAATTATTATTTGGTATACTTCGTTCCATGATTATTCGATTAAGTATATAATTAACATCTGTTAAAGCCTCTTCTTTTTCGTCATACAATAAGTTGGTTCTAACCTTAAAAAAATAAGGTGTAATTGACTTGATAAAATTTTCTTCTCCCCAATTTGAATTTAACAATATATTTCTATCTGTTTTAGAACAAGTACTAAAACATTGTCTGGAAAAGGCATCAACAAAATCATCTATATTTTCTGCACCACTATTGATTATTTTATAAATAACTGACTCTCCATTGTTTCGTATGAATTTTACATTTGTATTATGAGGGCAGTTCGATAATAATTTTTTTGCACGTTCGAAATCATTATCTTTTAAGATAATGATAATCGCCGGCTGTATAATGCTTTCTTTGTATAAGGAAACTAATTCAGCTATGTATTTAGGTGAAATATTTAATTCATCTATTATTATAGGATCTATTACTTCTGGCCCCACTGCCTGATGTTCCGTAACAGTAAATAGTTTATTCAACGAAGTAATTATATCAACAATTCCAGATGTATTAGGTGTTGTCTTAACTGTAATAACGTTCTTTGTTAATGTGGCAACATCCGGAATTTTTTTTTGTATCCATGAGAGTATTTTTGATAAATGCTTTTTTAGCTTATCATCGTCACTAATAAAGTGTTCCTTATCTGAATACTTTTTAAAAAATTCACGACCTCTATTAAGTGTAAATTTCTTTTCTACCACATAAATCGTAAAGGTTTCTATATGTTCCGAGAATAAATCTATTACTTCATGACTTAAATCCATTTATCTTTCTCCTAACCAACGGATAACTAAAAATTATCCATTACCTGTATAAGAGAGCTATATTTTAAAACTCTGTCGAGGATGTTTTGCAGTAAGTATATCTCGTTGCTTTGAAAGAGCAACGTGCGTATAAATTTCAGTTACGGTGATTGAACTATGTCCAAGCATCTCTTGAATGTACCTAATATCCACATCTGCTTCAAGTAGGCTTGTAGCAAAGGTGTGGCGAAACATATGTGGAGTTATATGCAAATCTATAGATGCAAGAGAACAGTACTTTTTAATCATGCGTCTGATAGCTTGATCTGAAATTGAGGTTGCATTAGGATTAACAAAGAAATATCCGCATTTATTTATTTCGGACATATATTCAACTGTATACTTTTTAAGCATTTTTATGACGTCACTATTTCCAATCTGTATCATTCGTTCTTTTGAACCTTTTCCATATATGCGAATTGTTGCGTCGTGTAAGTCAACATCGGAGCTTTTTAAATTACATAGCTCAGAAATTCTCATGCCGGTAGAAAATAGTGTTTCACATATAGCAATGTCAAGAAGAGTGCGCTTCTTACGATAGTTGGTATGGGCAAGAGAAAATTCCTTATACATGGTTGCAAGTAAATTTTCCATTATGTAAAGCGGGATTGTTTTAGGTAGTATGATTGGTTCCCGAAAGCTTATTTTAATTTTATTGAAAGGATTTTGTTCAATATAATCTTTATATTCGAGAAAGTGATAAAAAGCTTTTATTGAAGCAAGTTTTCTTTTGGCTGTTTTGGGTTTGCAATTTTGATGCAGATATCCAATATATTTTTCTAGATCGGTTATGGATATAGTATGTATGCTAGAGTTGTTGAAAAAAGACACAAATTGACTTAAATCGGTACGATATGCTTTTAACGTTTTATTATCAAGCCTTTTTTGCGTTTTGCAGTATTCCAGATAGTTTTCAGTGGTAGCAAATAAAGTATTCATTTGTGGGCCTCTCCTTTTTTGAAATATTGTGTTTATATTGATGTATGCTCTTTTGATTTTGCAAATAATCCTAATGAAAAACAAGGTTAATCATAGTATAATAATATAAGATGTGAAGCATACAAAAGCAGAATGATTTAATAGCGAAAATTGAGAAGGTTTATTATGGAAGAGAGAATTACTTTATGTGGGGACAATTGTATAGAATGTCCAAGATATAATGCTCACAGCGAAGCAGAATTGAAAAGAGTTGCAGAATTGTGGTATAGGGTAGGTTGGCGAGATAAGGTGGTAACGAATGAAGAAATTACTTGTAGTGGATGTTCATCACATAAAGCAGGTACATATGGACTGGTTGATTGTATAAGGAAGCATAGTGTTGAAAAATGCAATCAGTGTTGTTGGATATGAGAGTGGTATGACGATGGTAGAAATTGCGAAGCGGAACAATGTCAGTGAGAGGACGATTTATAGGTATAAAGAATATAAAAGGTCGTCAGGAATTTATGCGGATGCTGAATGATATTGAAGACGGCAGAGGATGAAGTGAAAATTATTCAAATGGTTTTTGACAGGTATATTCATACCAATGATGGAATCAATGGTGTGGCAAATTATCTGAACAATCATGGATTATAATGCAAAAAAATTGATTGTATAAAAGAAATGTGTAAGTTATAATATAGATGCGGTCAGATGCCTTTTGGGGGACGACAATATTTGTTACAAAAAGGAGAAAGACCAGTGAATACAGAATTGAAAAATGAAGTGAAAGCGATTATTGCAGGAAAAGAACCTGCACTTGCATAAAGTTATGTAAGAAAAAGAGCCTTTGAGTTAAAATGACTTGGAGGCTCCTGTTATTTTTCAGTAAGGAGTTAGGAGTAGTAAATGGATATTAATAGACAGCAGAAAGCTCCAATTTATGAGGCACTTGAGGAATTTAAAAAAAGAAGAGTGGTTCCATTTGACGTGCCTGGGCACAAAAGAGGCAGGGGAAATCCGGAACTGGTACAGCTGCTTGGACAAAAGTGCGTGGAACTGGACGTAAATTCCATGAAACCACTGGATAATTTGTGCCATCCGGTTTCTGTTATCCGCGAAGCAGAAGAACTGACGGCAGATGCATTTGGCGCAGAAAATGCATTCCTCATGGTTGGGGGAACGACATCGGCAGTGCAGGCAATGATATTGTCAACCTGTAAGGCGGGCGATAAAATTATATTACCGAGAAATGTCCATAAAAGTGCACTTAATGCACTGGTGCTCTGTGGGGCAGTTCCGGTTTATGTGAATCCGGAGATGAATGCGAAACTTGGGATTTCTCTCGGAATGGAAATAGACCAGGTTGCCAGGGCGATTGAGGACAACCCGGATGCAAAAGCGGTTCTGGTAAACAATCCGACGTATTACGGGATATGTTCAGACCTCCGGGCAATCGTAAAACTTGCTCATTCCAGAGGAATCAAGGTGCTTACAGATGAAGCACATGGGACGCATCTGTATTTTGGGGAAAACCTTCCGGTATGTGGTATGGCAGCAGGCGCAGACATGTCTGCCATCTCCATGCACAAATCCGGGGGAAGCCTTACACAAAGCTCCATCCTTCTTACCGGGAAAGCGGTAAAAGCAGATCATGTCAGGCAGATTATCAATCTGACACAGACAACCAGTGCATCGTATCTCCTTTTATCGAGTCTTGATATTTCAAGAAGAAATCTTGCGTTGCGGGGAAGAGAATCTTTTGCCAGAGTTGCAAAAATGGCAGAATATGCCAGAAATGAAATCAATTCTATTGGCGGTTACTATGCCTATGGGCGTGATCTGGTAAATGGAACCAGCATTTACGATTACGATGTCACCAAGCTGTCCGTTTATACACTGGATATCGGGCTTGCCGGAATAGAAGTATATGACCTGCTCCGGGATGAATATGACATACAGATCGAATTCGGTGATATCTGTAATATCCTTGCGTATATTTCCATTGGTGACAGAATTCAGGATATTGAGAGACTCGTAGGGGCATTGCAGGATATCAAGAGGTTATACAGCAGGGACAGGACAGGGCTTTTGTCCGGGGAATATATCAATCCGGAGGTGGCGGTATCTCCGCAGAAAGCTTTTTATGCAGAAAAAAAATCGCTAAGCATAAAAGATTCCGTGGGATGCATCAGTGGAGAGTTTGTCATGTGCTATCCACCGGGGATTCCGATCCTTGCCCCGGGGGAACGGATTACAAAAGAGATTGCGGAATATATTCTGTATGCAAAAGAAAAAGGATGCTCCATGCAGGGAACTGAAGATCCGGCAGTGGAATATCTTCAGGTACTGGCATGAGTGGCAACAGGAGGTAAAGATATGCAAATGTGGTTTTCGGAATATCATACAGTTAATGTAAAACTGGATGTCCGGATAGAAGAGCAGCTTTTTTCGGGGAAAAGTGAATATCAGGAGATAGATGTATTTAAATCCTATGAATTTGGAAAAATGGCAGCATTGGATGGTGAAATTGTTTTTTCCGATGCAGATGAATTTATATATGATGAAATGGTGACCCATGTGCCGATGGCAGTCCATCCCAATGCAAAAAAAATTCTGATTATCGGTGGCGGGGATGGGGGTGTGGCGAAAGAACTCATAAAATACCCGTTTGTTGAAAAGATTGACGTGGTAGAAACCGATAAAATGTTTGTGGATGTATGCAGAAAATTTTTCCCGGAGGTGGCATGTGGGTTAGAGGATCCCAGAATTTCAATGTATTATGATGATGGGCTTAGATTCCTGCGTGGGAAAAATGATGAATACGATCTGATCATCAACGATTCAACAGATCCATTGGGGCATACGGAAGGTCTTTTTACAAAAGAATTTTACGGAAGCTGTTATAAAGCTCTCCGGGAGGACGGAATCATGGTGTATCAGCATGGAAGCCCGTTTTATGACGAGGATGAGGCTGAATGCCGGAAAATGCACAGAAAAGTCTACAAGTCATTCCCGATCAGCCGGGTATACCAGGCACATATCCCGACCTGTCCTTCCGGGTACTGGTTATTCGGATTCGCTTCTAAAAAGTATCATCCGCTGAATGATCTTGATGCAGAAAGATGGGATGCACTTGGAATGAAAACATGGTACTATACTACAAATTTACACCGGGGGGCATTTATGCTTCCAAAATATGTAGAGGACTTACTCGAAGAGGAAGAAACCCGGTAAAACAAATGATACAGGAGGAATAAAAATGAGCAGATTACTTATTATTGGATGTGGCGGTGTTGCACAGGTGGCAATCAGAAAATGCTGTCAGAACAGTGAAGTTTTCACGGACATCATGATTGCAAGCCGTACCCTGTCAAAATGTGACGATTTAAAGGCAAAACTTGAAGGGAAAACAGCTTCCAGAATTGAGACGGCAAGGGTTGACGCGGACAACGTGGAAGAATTAAAAACACTGATCCGTTCGTACCGGCCGGATGCAGTGCTCAATGTGGCACTCCCTTATCAGGATCTTACGATTATGGATGCATGTCTTGCCTGTGGAGTTGACTATATTGATACCGCAAACTACGAGTGCGAGGATACGCAAGATCCACAGTGGAGGGAAATTTATGAGAAGCGGTGCAAAAAACTGGGATTTACCGCTTACTTTGATTATTCCTGGCAGTGGGCTTATCAGGAAAAATTCAAGGAGGCAGGACTTACCGCAATTCTTGGAAGCGGGTTTGACCCTGGTGTCACATCGGTATTTACGGCATATGCGCAGAAACATTATTTTGATGAAATCCACACCATTGATATACTTGACTGTAATGGCGGAGATCATGGATATCCGTTTGCCACAAACTTTAATCCGGAGATAAATCTGCGTGAGGTTTCTGCGAACGGCTCATACTGGACAGACGGCCACTGGGTAGAGACAAAGCCTATGGAGTGGAGAGCGCAGTACAATTTTGACCAGGTCGGAGAAAAAGATATGTATCTTCTCCACCATGAGGAAATAGAATCCCTTGCAAAAAATATTCCGGGTGTGAAAAGAATCCGGTTTTTCATGACGTTTGGACAGAGTTATCTTACACACATGAAATGCCTTGAGGATGTGGGAATGCTCCGGACAGATCCGATTATGGTAGACGGAAAAGAAGTGGTGCCGTTACAGGTGTTAAAAGAACTGCTTCCGGATCCGGCATCACTTGGACCACGGACAGTAGGGAAGACAAATATCGGATGTATTTTTAATGGGATAAAGGACGGAAAAAAGAAATCTATTTATATTTATAATGTATGTGACCATCAGGAATGCTACAAAGAAGTGGAATCACAGGCAGTTTCCTATACAACAGGAGTACCGGCAATGATAGGTTCCATGATGGTTGTGACAGGACTCTGGAAAAAGCCCGGGGTATTCAATCTTGAGGAGATGGATCCGGATCCGTATATGGAGGCACTGAATAAATTTGGTCTTCCATGGAAGGTAGTTGAAAATCCGGTATCCGTGGATTGTTACAAGACAGCAGACCCTTCTGTTCATATGGATTGAGCCGGAGGGAAGGATGAAGATTAATGAACTGAAAACTCCCTGCTACGTGATAGATGAGGGAAAACTGACAGAAAACCTGAAGATTTTGCATCATGTAATGCAGAGAACGGGCGCAAAGATCCTTCTTGCACAGAAAGCATTCAGTGCATTTTGTGAATATCCCCTGATTGGAAAATATTTAAGCGGGACGACGGCAAGCGGGCTGTATGAAGCACGGCTGGCACAGGAAGAGATGGGAAAAGAAAACCATGTCTTCTGTCCGGCATATCTGCCGGAAGAAATGGACGAACTGGTAAAAATATGTGACCATATTGTTTTTAATTCCGTTTCCCAGTTTCTGGTTCATAAGGAAAAAATCAAAGAAGCAGCCGCAGGGGTAAGCACAGGACTTAGAATTAACCCGGAGTGTTCTACACAGGAAGGGCATGAGATTTATGATCCATGCGGTACAGGTTCAAGGCTTGGTCTAACGAGGGCAGAGCTTGACAAAGCCATACAAAACGGTTTTGACCTGTCGCAGATAGATGGGTTTCACTTCCATACGCTCTGTGAACAGAATTCGGATGCCCTGGAAACGACACTTGATGCCGTGGAAAAAAAGTTTGGAGATCTGCTGTACGGACGGAAATGGCTTAATATGGGTGGCGGACATCATATCACAAAAGCCGGTTACGACATGGAAAAACTGGAGGACTGCATCCGGCGCATGCAGGAAACATATGACCTTGAAATTTATCTTGAGCCGGGGGAGGCAGTAGCCCTGAATGCAGGCTATCTTGAGACAACCGTACTCGATATTGTCGAAAACAATGGGATAAAGATACTGGTTCTGGACACTTCGGCGGCATGCCATATGCCGGATGTACTCGAAATGCCGTACCGTCCGCCGCTTAAGGACAGTGGAAAAGCAGGGGAGAAAGCATATACATACCGGCTTTCTTCCTGTACCTGTCTGGCAGGTGATGTGATCGGTGATTACTCATTTGATAAAGCGATAAAAGTGGGTGACAGGCTTACATTCTGTGACATGGCAATTTATTCCATGGTCAAAAATAATACGTTTAACGGTATGCCGCTTCCGGATATCGCGGTTATGGGGGCGGATAAAGAATGCAGGGTAATCAGGAGATTTGGATATGAAGATTTTAAAGGAAGGCTGTCCTAGCCAGGATGGATTTCATATGCCAGCGGAGTATGAACCGCATAAAGGGACAATACTTATATGGCCGAAACGGCCGGGTTCCTGGATATATGGTGCAAAAAAGGCAAGAGAGGCTTTTGCGGATGTCATATGTGCCACTGCGGAATCCGAGACGGTATATCTGCTGGTGGAAGCGGGGGAGCTGGATCATGCACAAATGATCATTGAAGCTGTCCGGAAAGAAAAAAACTATCAGAAAAATTATCCGGTCCATTATATGGAAATTGCATCGGATGATGCATGGGCGAGGGATGTCGGACCGACCTTTGTTGTCAATGGGCAGGGGCAGGTACGGGGAATTGACTGGTGTTTTAATGCATGGGGTGGAATCTGTGACGGATTGTATGCAGACTGGGAAAAGGATGATAAAGTAGCGTCCTCTTTTTGCCGGAAGACAGGATATGATCTGTATGATGCGCATCCGTTTGTGTTAGAAGGCGGGGCAATCCATACCGATGGAGAGGGAACCATCCTTGTGACAGAAAGCTGTCTGCTCACTATGAAAATACCGTAGCACTGACAAGTGACGGTGTTATCATCCTGACATTGATCGATTCTGATTTCTGAATTTTAAGCAACCGTAGCATGCATACAAAGTAAGGAGGGATTATTCTGCCGAAAGATGATGTAATCGAATTTGAGGGAACCGTAGTTGAGGCATTGCCGAATGCGACCTTCAAGGTGAAACTTCCCAATGGTCACATTGTTGTGGCACATATCTCAGGGAAGATCCGTATGAATTATATCCGCATTTTGCCCGGCGACCACGTAACGGTCGAGGTTTCGGTGTACGATCTGGACAAAGGACGTATTACCTACCGGACAAAATAACCGAACAAATCTGAAGAAAGGTATGGTTAAACAAAATGAAAGTTAAACCGTCCGTAAAGAAGATCTGTGACAAGTGCAAGATCATTAAGAGACATGGGAAAATCATGGTGATCTGTGAGAATCCCAAGCACAAACAGAGACAGGGCTGATCAATTGACAGTTTCTGAACAAAACGAGAGGTGATAAAAGAATGGCACGTATAGCTGGTGTTGATATTCCCAACAACAAACGCGTTGAGATCGCTCTTACCTATATCTACGGTATCGGTAGAAAAAGTTCCAACGATATTCTTGCAAAAACGGGCATCGACCCTGATAAGAGAGCGAAGGATCTGACCGAGGCTGAGATTGCTAAGCTTCGTGATGAAATCGAAAACTCCTACACTGTGGAAGGTGATCTGCGCCGTGATGTTGCTTTGAACATCAAGAGAATGATCGAGATTAACTGCTACCGCGGTATCCGCCACAGAAAGGGATTGCCGGTCAGAGGGCAGAGAACCAAGACCAATGCAAGAACCAGAAAAGGTCCTGCGAAGACCATCGCAAACAAGAAGAAATAAAGGAGAAGCATGAACAATGGCTAAAGTTGTAGCAGCGAAGAAGGTTGTGAAAAAGCGCCGCGAGAGGAAGAATATCGAAAAAGGCGTGGTTCATATTCAGGCAACCTTCAATAATACAATCATCACGATTTCCGATGTCAACGGCAACGCTATTTCATGGGCATCCGCCGGTGAACTCGGCTTCAAGGG
>ERZ779865.1230-NODE-1230-length-19369-cov-13.142591_pt1 | contig 19369 bp, 24 predicted proteins | sample MGYA00433088_ERZ779865 | MGnify/ENA primary metagenome ERZ779865 (study PRJEB29588, sample SAMEA2151703) | human gut metagenome | biome: human gut; feature: human-associated habitat; material: faeces | place: Denmark | collected 2008/2010 ... | reverse complement strand
GCTTTGCAATTCGTGAAGGCGGCCGTACGGTCGGCGCAGGCGTTGTTGCAAAGATCTCCAAATAAGTTTTCCAAAACAGAAGAAGGGCATCCTGAAAAGGGTGCTCTTTTTTTATGCAGATGCACAGGGGCGGAAAAAAGCTATAATATAGGAAAACGAAAGGAAAGGACGATCTGTATGAATGCTGCTGACAGTTCCTGTAAATATTACCGGATCCTCGAGATGTATCTGCGTCTTCTTGACGGCGAGAAGATCACGAAAAAGGAAGAAGCCGAACGCTACGGCGTGGATGTGCGCAGCATTCAGCGCGATCTGGATGCGCTGCGGGTCTTTCTCAGCGGACAGCAGCAGGGCGGCTTTTCCCAGAGCGTGGTCTATGACTGGAAGGTCCGCGGCTATGTGCTGCGGGGGAACCGGAAGGACCTGACCCGGGAGGAGGCGCTGGCGCTGTGCAAGATTCTGCTGGAGAGCCGGGCCTTCACCAAGAAGCAGATGGAAAGCGTCGTGGACAAGATCATCCGGAGCGCCGTGCCCCGCCCGGATATCGAACCGGTACAGCAGCTCGTCAACAATGAAAAGCGGTATTACGAGGAGCTGCAGCATCATGACGGGGAGCTGCTGGAAAAAATCTGGGGCATCGGCGACGCGATCAGCCGCCGGTGCACGCTGGTGATCCGCTACGAGCGGCGGGACGGCGTCGAGGTGGAGCGCACGGTAAAGCCCCTCAGCATCATGTTTTCCGAATTTTATTTCTACCTCATCGCGGAGATGGCCGATCCCGAGGAGGCGGGGCTGTCCCGGGACCGCTACCGCTTCCCCACGGTGTACCGGCTGGACCGGGTCCGGTCCTTTGAAGAAGGAGCGCCCTTCAAGGTGGACTACAGCCGGCGATTCCAGAGCGGGGAGGTGCGGAAGCGCATCCTCTACATGTTCGGCGGCCAGCTGGAGCATGTGGTCTTTGAATACATCGCCAGCGATTCCGTGGCGCATGTGCTGGACCGGCTGCCCACGGCGAAGATCGAGAAGAAGGAACTGCTGGACAACGGGCGCACGAAATATACCATTTCCGCCGAGGTGTACGGGCTGGGCGGCATCCGGCTGTGGATACGGAGCCAGGGCCCGCAGATCCGGGTGCTTGCGCCGGAGCAGCTCGTGAAGGAGACAAAAGAGGAACTGCAGGCGGCGCTGGCGCTGTATCAGGAGACATAACAGAGAAAAGAGACCGTGAAAGCGGTCTTTTTTTATGCCTTCGGAAGCGCGGACAGGGCGGAATTTTCTGTTTCATTTCCGTTTTTCCTGTGTATGCATTGTGTACGGACCGCCGCAGCCGGCCGGATTTTACAATTTTAATCGGGCGGAAACAAAACGGGAAAAAGAGGAGGGGGCCGGAGGCGTTTTGCAAAGATTCTGTCAGAAAGCGGACGGAAGGGGCCGGCTGTGTCAGCAGCGCGTCATAAACCTGTCAATATCCGGTCAGACTTCGTCAGAACAGCTGTGTAAGGCCCGGTAGAGAGGAGGTAAAACTTGTGTAAATACAGTTGCCCGCAGGGATGAACTGACATATAGTGGGACCGTCGGCGGGACAGGTCAGCCCGGCCGGCCGGAAAAGAACGGCAGAGGAAACAAGGCAGCTCTTGCGCGGCGCTTTTCCGTCTCTCCATGACCGGAATATATCCCTTGTAAGGAGCAGAAACAGAATGAAAAAAATTCTTGCCATGGCAGCTGCGGCTGCCCTCGCTGCAGGTGCGTCCGCTTTTGCAGCCAATCCGTTTTCCGATGTATCCACGTCCGACTGGGCCTATCAGGCCGTAGCCGACCTGTCTGAGCAGGGCATCGTGGAAGGCTATCCGAACGGCACGTTTGAAGGGCAGAAAAATATCACCCGCTATGAAATGGCTCAGATCATCGCCCGCATGATGGCGAAGGAAGATCAGTACAATGCAGAACAGCGCGCCACCATCGATAAACTGGCCGCTGAATACGCCGATGAGCTGGACAGCCTCGGCGTACGCGTATCCAATCTGGAAAAGAAAGTGGGCCATATCTCCTGGAGCGGCGATGCCCGCATGCGCTATCAGGATCTCGGGGACTTCGGCAGTGATGTCTACAAGGCCCGTGTCCGCATCAACATGAATGCCCAGGTGAATGATCAGGTGAAGGTGATTGGCCGCTTCAAGACCGAAGCAAACCTGCAGAGCTCCGGCGGCGAGGCACAGACCACCATGGACCGCCTCCATGTGCTCTGGCAGCCCACGGAACGGTTCAGCTTCGATATGGGCCGTACGGATCTCTTCCTCGGACAGACCGGCTACTTCTACGATGACCGCTTCGAAGGGCTGATCGCCAAATATAAAGGCGGCAGCTGGAATGCCGAAGTGGGTTACGGCCGGGAATGGAAACAGTCCGCCAAGGCTTCTAATCTCCTCGGCAGCGGCAATACCCGCGAGACCTTCTATGTACAGGCCAATACACAGCTCGGCAGCCATGCCCGTGTAAATGCGTTCTATCAGAACTTCGCCGACGGCTGGGCCGAGTATAAATCCGGCGACAAGGGCGCTTCCTTCTACGGCGTCGGCGCCCGGATCGACCTGGGCGACAAATTCTTCGTCGACGGCGACTTCATCCAGAATACGGCGGACACGCAGCTTACGGGCATGCACGTGGACAAGCCGGTGATGTGGGTGGCCGGCCTCAACTACGGCAAGGAAGACCTGAAACATCCGGGCACCTTCTGGGCCGGCGTTCACTATGTGGATGCAGAACCCGGGGCCTACATCGGCGCTTCCACACTGGACATCACCGATGCGCTCAATGCCTCTGTAGAAGAAGGCGCACAGTTCTGGGTGGCAGAAGTCAACTACGCGCTGGCGAAGAATATTTCCCTCGACGGCTACTACTACTTCGGCGGCGAATATGACAATGGCAAAGACTTCGACGACATGTTCGGCGTGGAACTGAATTATAAATTCTGACAGCCTCCGCGCAGAGCCGGAGCGGCGGCGACACCGGATGCGATCTGCGGTGCGCCGACCTTTCCCCCGAAGACTCCGGCTTACGCAATATTTCGTATATATAAAAGAGAGGTCTCTCCGGAGGTCTCTTTTTTGCGTGCGGAAAAGGGGCCTCATGAAGAGAAAAACGGGGGATTTTTCTTTCTTGCGGAACCGGCGGGGCCGTGATATAATAATTTCGTCGGGAAATCCCGGCTTTTTTAAGTGAATCCGGTTGACTTCCCGTCCGCGCATATGCTATAATCCTTGAGTATGTTGCAATAGGGAAAGCCCGAATAAATTTGAGTGAGGTGTAAAGAATGCGTGAAGGAATTACTCTTGCATGTACCGAATGCAAACGCCGCAATTATCGTACAAACAAGAACAAGAAAAACAATGCAGAACGCATCGAAATGATGAAATACTGCAAATGGTGCAAAAAACACACCCTGCATAAAGAAACCAAATAATTAGCGAACTGGGGTGTAAGAATGGCGAATCGTCGGCAAACAGCAGAGGAAAACAGCGCTGCATGGAATCGGTTTTTCCATGAGACGAAAGTGGAAATGAAGAAGGTCATCTGGCCGACCAGACAGCAGCTCGGCCGGTATACCGTAACCGTCATTGCCTCTGTGCTTCTGGTTTCCTGTCTGCTCGTTGCAGTTGACTTCGTTTTCATGGGCCTCTCCAAGCTGCTGGTTTCCGCAGTGGGCTGAAAGGAGGAGAAGCATGCCGGAAAACGAAGAACAACTCGAAAAGAAAGAAAAGAATATACGCTGGTATGTCATCCATACGTATTCCGGCTATGAAAACAAAGTCCAGGATACGCTGACCCGCAAGGTGCATTCCATGGGTCTGGAGGACACGATCAAACAGATCCTTCTCCCGATGCAGGATGAAGAGGAAGTCAAGGACGGCCAGAAAAAGGTCGTTTCCCGGAAAGTCTTCCCGGGCTACCTTCTCATCGAGATGGAAGTCAATGACCACAGCTGGTATGTCGTGCGGAATACGCCCGGCGTGACCGGATTCGTGGGGACCACCACCAAGCCGATCCCCCTGTCCGATGACGAAGTGGCGCGCATTCTTCATAAAGATAAAAAAGTCCCGGTGAAGATCACCGTGAAGGCAGGGGATGCCATCCGCATCACCGAAGGGCCTTTCGCCGATCATGTGGCTACCGTGCTCAATGTAGCGGCTGACAAGGGCAGAATCACTGCTGAAATCAGCGCCTTTGGGCACGCAACCAAAATAGAGCTGGAAGCGGGCTTCTTTGAGCCCCTTTCGTAACGCTCAGTGAGAGCGATGCGCGGAACCTCCGCCGCATCCGGAACCTCACGTGGGAGGGCGCATGCCCGTCTGTACCACATCCTCAAAGAGTAAGGAGGTGTCAATTATGGCAAAGAAAATTACCAAGGTAGTGAAACTGCAGGTACCCGCAGGCAAAGCCACTCCGGCTCCGCCAGTAGGCCCGGCCCTCGGCCAGGCAGGCGTGAACATTATGGCTTTCGTCAAGGACTTCAATGACCGCACTGCTCAGCAGGTCGGCCTGATCATCCCTGTAGAAATCACTGTTTACGAAGATAGAAGCTTCACTTTCATCTGCAAAACGCCGCCGGCTGCCGTCCTTCTGAAGAAAGCAGCAGGCATCGAAACCGCTTCCGGTGAACCGAACAAGAAGAAAGTAGGCAAGGTCACCAAAGCGCAGGTCAAGGAAATCGCTGAAACGAAGATGCCTGACCTGAACGCCAACGATGTGGAAGCAGCAATGCGCCTCATCGAAGGAACCGCCCGCAGCATGGGCATCGAAGTCGTAGACTGAGACTGACCGTTCGTGGAAGGGCAATGTCCCGCTTACCACAAGGAGGAAACAATGGCAAAACTGACAAAGAAACAGAAGGCAGCGGCAGCCATCGTTGACAGCCATACACTCTATGACCTCGACGAAGCTGTAGCACTTCTCAAGAAAGCTGCATCCGCGAAATTTGATGAAACGGTAGAGCTTTCCTTCAATCTGAATATCAATCCGAAATACGCTGATCAGCAGCTCCGCGGCGCGCTCGTTCTCCCGAACGGCACCGGCAAGACGAAGAAAGTCCTCGTCTTTGCAAAGGACCACAAGGAAGATGAAGCGAAAGCAGCAGGCGCAGATTACGTAGGCGGAATGGAACTGGCTCAGAAGATTCAGGGCGGCTGGATGGACTTCGACGTCGTCGTAGCTACCCCGGACATGATGGGCGTTGTAGGCCGTCTGGGCCGTATCCTCGGACCGAAGGGCCTCATGCCGAACCCGAAGGTCGGCACCGTTACCCCGGACGTCACCAAAGCCGTCAATGAAATCAAAGCCGGCAAGGTCCAGTACCGTACCGACAAAGCAGGCAACATTCAGGTCGTGATCGGCAAAGTCTCCTTTGACGACGACAAACTGAAAGAAAACCTGCGTGTGGTTTATGACCACATCCTGAAGGCTCGTCCGTCCACCGTCAAAGGCGCGTACATGAAGAGCCTCACCATCTGCTCCACCATGGGCCCGGGCATCCACCTGGACATCACCAAGGTGACAGCACCGAAGGCATAATTTCATATTTAACACTTTAGCTGAAGACCGGCGGTATGTATAATGGGCGCAAGCCCGCCTCCCGAGGCTGAATACTGGAATGCCAGTAGACGACCTCACCGCGGTGGGGTCGTTTTAGCTAACGTGATAAATAAAAATCCAAGAGCAGAGGAGGTGTACTATGAGCGAAGAAAAATACGAAACCAGAATTCGTCCTGAAAAGACAGCCATCGTTGAAGAAATGAAAGAAAAACTGGGAAGCCAGGGTGTCGTTCTCATTTCCTTCAACAAACTGACCGTAGCTGATGCAACGCTGCTCCGTCGGAAATTCCGTGAACGCGGCGTAGAATACAAGGTTATCAAAAATACCCTGACCCGCATCGCAGCTGATGAACTCGGCCTGAACGGTCTTGATGCCTATCTCGAAGGACCTAACGGTCTTGCAACCTGCAAAGACGATCCGGTCGCTCCGGCAGCTGTACTGAAGGCTTTTTTGGAAGAAACCAAAACGGAAGCCATCACCATCAAAGCCGGTGTCCTCGACGGACGCGTCATCGGACCGGAAGAGATCAAGGCTCTCGCCGATCTCCCGTCCAGAGAACAGCTGCTCGGCATGGTCGCAGCAACCCTGCTTGCTCCGATTTCCGGCCTGGCACGTGCCCTCAACGGCAACATCACGAAACTCGCATACGCTCTCGAAGCTGTGCGTAAACAGAAAGAAAGCGCATAATCTCTGCGCATAAAATCATCCAATGGAGGAACAAAAAATGACAAACGAAGAAATCCTTGAAGCCATTAGCAACATGTCCGTCCTCGAACTGAGCGAACTCGTAAAAGCCATCGAAGACAAATTCGGCGTATCCGCAGCAGCTCCGGTAGCAGTAGCAGCAGCAGCTCCGGCAGCAGCAGCAGCAGCTGAAGAAAAGACCGAATTCGACGTTATCCTCGCTTCCGCTGGCGAAAGCAAGATCCAGGTCATCAAAGTTGTCCGTGAAATCACCGGCCTCGGCCTGAAAGACGCTAAAGCTCTCGTAGACGGCGCACCGAAGGCTGTTAAGGAAGGCGCTTCCAAAGCTGACGCTGAAGAAATCAAAGGCAAGCTCGAAGCAGCTGGCGCAACCGTAGAACTGAAATAATTTCAGCCCTGCACAGAAAAGACTCCCTTTACGGGGGTCTTTTTTTGTGCCCGCAGGGACCGCGGCGGGGAAATGATATAATGGGAAAAACAGGCTCTGCAAAGGAGGCGGTATGATGAGCAGAACAGAATATACGGTGGATGAGGGCATCGGCATCCTCATGATGAACGATCCGGAGCGGCTGAATCCGCTGGACATCGCCATGGATGACGAGCTGCTGGAGCGGCTCGAGGCGTGCGAGGCGGACCCGGCGGTGCAGGTGGTGGTGCTCGGTGGGAGAGGACGGGCCTTTTCCGCCGGGGGCGATATGCAGTTCTTCCGCGAGCAGATCGACAGCGGCCGCTATGAGAAGCTGGATGAGATCCTCACCCATGTGAACCGGCTCATTCTGTATATGAAGACCATGCGGAAGCTCATCGTTGCCGCCGTGCAGGGCCATGCGGCGGGCGGCGGCGCGAATCTGGCGCTGGCCGCGGATTTCATCATCGCCGATGAGACCATGAAATTTTCCGAGCCCTTTACAAAGATCGGTCTCGCGCCTGATGCGGGCGGCATGTATCTGCTGTCCCGGGCGGTGGGCGCCCGGAAGGCGCTGGAGCTCTGTGTGGAGCATCCGGTGATCGATGCGGCGGAGGCGGACCGGCTGGGCCTGCTCACGGGACTGGTCCCGGCGGGGCGCGCTCTGGAAGAGGCCGTCCGTTATGCCCGCGAGCTCGCAGCGGGGCCGCTCCGGGCATATGAGCTGGCAAAGGTGCAGAACTTTGCCGTGAATTATGCCGATCTGGAGACCTATCTGGCGGTGACGGAGCGGCAGACGATGCATGAGGCCTTCCGCTCGGTGGATTTTGCCGAGGCGGTCCATGCCTTCTGTGAAAAGCGGCCCCCCAGATGGAAATCCTGAGATAATTTCCGTAAAGATATCCCCTGCAGGCATTTGTCAGTGATGCCGCAGGGGATTTTTGCGTGCCTGATATGACAGCAGGCCCTGTGATTGCAATATTTTTGTTCTATTTTATTTATGAATTATAAATACACAACGTTTTTATAACATGTTATAATTGAACAAAATCGGAAAGGAGGACGCGAATTTGGAAAATATTGAAAGAAGACGCCTCATCCTCCGGAAGCTGAAATCATCCAGTGCCTCCGTCACGGGCCGTGAGCTGGCGGAGCTCTGCGGCGTGAGCCGTCAGATCATCGTCAGCGATATTGCCATGCTTCGTGCAGAGGGGGCGAAGATCCTGGCAACTTCGCAGGGCTATCTCATAGAAAGGGAACGGGACGGCGAGGTCCGGGAAATCGCGCTGTACTGTGTGGGGACAGAAGCGCTGCGCCATGAGCTGGAACTGATCGTAGACAATGGCGGGATGATCCGCGGAGTCAGCGTGGAATACGGCATGTACGGGAAGCTGTCCAGTGCGCTGAATCTGTGTTCCCGCAGAGATATCCGGAAATGGGGCGAGCAGCTTCAGGCCATGCAGATTCAGCCGCTGTCCATGCTTGCCGGGGGCGCCCATTGCCTCTGTGTGGAAATGGAAAATGCGGAAGCCGGAGAGGAAATTCTCCGTCTGCTCGGCGAAGCGGGCTATCTTCAGGAACCTGTGCCGGAGAAATAAAACCATAAAAAAAGAGCTGTGCCATGAGGCACGGCTCTTTTTTTATGGAATCGTCCGGTCAGAGGAGGCGGAGATCGCTGTAGACGGGGGACACCGTAAAGGCGCCTGCGGGATCGATGAGCCCCCATTTGCCGCCGATGCGGACGCCGGCGCCGCCATGAACGAAGGGCAGGGCCTCCTGCACCTTGTCGGAGAAACGAAGGGCTTCCTGTCCGGACGCATCGAGATAGACCCAGCTGCTGCGGGTACGCGCCGGGAAGAGGCCGCTTCCGCCGGGGCCGATCTCCTTATAGACAGGAGCGGTGAGCTCCGTGCCGTCCCGGCGGAGGAGCGCCCAGCCGCCGTCCCGTTTGCCGGCGAAGCAGTCCGCCCCGAGGGAACGGATCTCATCGTAGCGGAAGGGCACCAGCGTTTCGCCCGTGAAGAACAGCACGCCCCAGTTTTTCTCCTCATCCCGGGCGAGGAGGCAGTGATTCTCTGCATCCGGCGAGAGCGCCCGGTATTCCGTGTGGATCACGTACTGGCCCGTGCGGTCCACCATGCCGAAGCGGTTCCGGTTGAATACGATGATGCCTTCCTCCATGGCGGGATAGACCCGGCCCAGGTCAGCGGAGGCGATGAGCCGCCCCGTTTTGTCGAGATAGCCCCGCTTCACCTCCACCGCGCGGGTGGGGCCGTCATACCAGTCGTCGTACCACCAGGGACCCCACAGAGGCCAGCCGATGCCCCAGCCCCAGGGGTGATGGTGATAGCCGCCCCAGCCGATGCCGATCCCGATGGAGACGGAGGAACGCCGCGGGATGGCTGCGGGCTCGCCCTCCAGATATTCCGCGAGGCCGTCCTCGAAGGCATAGATGCGGTCATAGTCCGCATGAAAGGCGATGGTGCCGTCCGGCCGGGCATAGGCCTTGCCGTCCCGGGTGACCACGCCGGCCAGCCCCTCGCTGAAGGGCGTCACCACATTGGAAAAGACCGGCTCCGCCATGACCTCTCCGGTGCTGCTCACGAAGCCCCACAGCTTGTCGTCGGACTGCACCGCCGTGAGATGCTCTGCAAAGACCGGATGGACCTCCCGGTAGGTGAAGGGGATCACTGCCCGGCCGGTCATATCGATGAAGCCCCAGTGATCGTCCTTTTCCGCCGCCAGCAGGCCGTCGCTCACATACGGGCCGGCATCATCATACCCGCAGGGGACGACGAACTGTCCGGCCGTGTCGATGACGCCCCACTGCTTCTGCTTCACCGGTGCGAAGCCCTCCCGGAAGTAGCGGGCCTCGTCGTAGACTGGCGCAAGGACCGTGCCCTCCCGGCTGACGTAGCCGTATTTGCCGTCCTGCTTCACGATGGCCCAGCCGTCCTTCATGTCGGACGCGGCCTCGTAGACAGGAGCGGCCAGCTCGCGGCCGTCATCGCGGTAGATGCCGAGCTCGCCCTTTTTGCGCTGCACTGTAAGGGCCCCGTCCTGCCATACGGAGCGGGCCTCATAGACCGCGGGGACGATGACTGCGCCGGTCCGGTCGAAGAAACCGTACTTCCCGTCCTGCTTCACCTCGATAAGGCGGTCGCGGCCGGGCATGGCGAGGTCCGCCGCACGGCGGCTGTCATCGATGAGGGAGACCGCCACTGCATCATACTGCATGGGAATGAGCACGCGCCCCGACGCATCCACCGCGCCCCAGCGGCCGTCCTGCTTCACTGCCGCCGCAAAGGGCACCTCCGCCGGAGCCTCCGGAACGGGAGCGGCCGCGCCGGCCGCCACAGGCAGTCCGAGCAGCGCCGCCAGAATAAGTGCACGAATGTTTCGCATGGGATCGCCTCCTTTGCTTTTTTCTTCATTATATCATTGAACATCTTCCACGGGGCGGGCGGCAGCGGGGCAGAGATGGGTCTGCGTGAAAAGGGGAAATTTATATTTCCGATGATAAAAATGGATAGAAAGATAGAAGTTTCAGAACTTCAAAAGATATCTCTTGACGGAATAGACACGCGGTATTATGATTGTGACAAATAGATGAACCATAAGGATTTCCCTTTGAAGGAGGAGATTGATCATGATGACTGCCACGAAAACAACGAAAGATTTCTGCTCCGCTCTGTTCCAGAGCTGGCTCCGTGTAGACACCGCGTATCTCCAGGATAAAAAGACCGCTGAAGTGAAGGCGGACGAAAAGAAAGCCTGAAACAGGCACGGCTCATGCTCCGGCATGGGCTTTTTTGGTGGCTGCCTTGCAATTTCCGGCGGCCCCTGCTACAATGGGAAAAATCACAGCGAGGAAGAAAAGGAGTACGCGCAGCGAAGCGAGTCCGGGACGGTGCAAGCCGGACAGGCGCGGAAGGCGTTTCGGAGCTGCTGCCTGAAGCTTCGGTGAGTAGGGCAGCCATCAAAGAAGCGGGTACAGAGGATTCTGTGCCAATAAGGGTGGAACCGCGGGTATATCTCGTCCCTGTAACAGTCGTTACAGGGGATTTTTTATTTTCAGGAGGCAATCATGACATTTCAGCAGATCATTCTGACGCTCCAGAAATTCTGGTCGGAGCGCGGCTGTATCCTGCAGCAGCCCTATGATGTGGAAAAAGGCGCCGGCACGATGAACCCGGCCACGTTCCTCCGCGTGCTCGGACCGGAGCCGTGGTGCGTGGCCTACGTGGAACCGTCCCGCCGCCCCGATGACGGACGCTACGGCGACAACCCGAACCGTCTCTATCAGCATCACCAGTTCCAGGTCATCATGAAGCCGTCCCCGGACAATATCCAGGAGACGTATCTGGAAAGTCTCAAGGAACTCGGCATCGATCCGGAGGAACACGACATCCGCTTCGTGGAGGATAACTGGGAATCCCCGACGCTCGGCGCCTGGGGCATCGGCTGGGAAGTCTGGCTCGACGGCATGGAAATCACCCAGTTCACCTACTTCCAGCAGGTGGGCGGCATCGACGAACATCCCGTGGCGGTGGAGATCACCTACGGGCTGGAACGCATCGCCATGTACATCCAGGAAAAGGACAACGTATACGATCTGGTCTGGACGGACGGCGTGACCTACGGCGATATCTGGCATGAGAACGAATACGAGCAGTCCGTGTACAGCTACGACCTATCCGACCATGACATGCTCTTCAAGCTCTTCGATATGTACGAGGCGGAAGCCTCCCGCGTCATCAAGGCCGGCTACGTGCTGCCCGCCTATGACTACGTGCTGAAATGTTCCCACACGTTCAACCTGCTCGACGCAGGCGGCGCGATCTCCCTCTCCGAGCGGACCGAATACATCGGCCGCGTGCGGAACCTCGCCCGCATGTGCGCGAAAGCCTATCTCAAGAAACGCAAGGAACTGGGATTCCCCATGCTGAAAGGAAGTGCTGCGAAATGACGAAGGATCTCCTCCTCGAAATCGGAACGGAAGAAATGCCGGCGAACATCCTCCCCGGCACCATCGCCCAGCTGCAGGAGCTGGCGGAAACGAAACTGAAAGAAGCGCGCCTTTCTTTCGGGAAAGTCACCATCTACGCGACGCCCCGCCGTCTGGCCGTGCTCGTGGCGGATGCCGCGGAGAAGCAGGCCGACGAAGCGGTGAAGAAGAGAGGCCCCTCCATCCAGGCGGCGTACGATGCGGACGGCAATCCCACCCGCGCGGCGCAGGGGTTCGCCCGGGGCGCGCACATCGACCCGGCGGACCTCGTGAAAGAAGGGAATTACGTCTGGGCTGAGATCGTGAATGAAGGAAAACCCGTGGCGGAGATCCTCCCGCAGGTCTTCACGGACATCATCACCGGGCTCTCCTTCCCGAAGAGCATGCACTGGGGCAGCGAAGAGCTGCGCTTCATCCGGCCGATCCGCTGGCTCGTCGCCCTCTGCGGCGAAGACGTGGTGCCCATGGAGCTGGCGCACGTCGCAAGCGGCCGGAAGAGCCGCGGCCACCGATTCCTCTGCAGGGAAGACGTGGAGATCGCCTCCCCGAAAGACTATAAGGAAACCATGCGGCGGGCCTTCGTCATCGTCGATCAGGACGAACGCCGCGAGATGATCCGGAAAGGCCTCCTCGACACGGCGGCGCAGCTCGGCGGCGAGATCTGGCCGAATCCGGGGCTCCTCGAAGAGATCAACTTCATCGTGGAATACCCGACCCCGCTCTACGGCCGCATCGACGAAGGCTTCATGCAGCTCCCCGCGCCGGCCATCGTCACCCCCATGCGCGACCATCAGCGCTACTACCCGGTGCACGCCAAAGACGGCAGCCTCATGCCGTATTTCCTCACCGTGCGGAACGGCGGCACGAAAGCCCTCGAAAACGTGCAGATCGGCAATGAGCGCGTGCTCCGCGCCCGTCTGGACGACGCGAAATTCTTCTTCGACAACGACCGGAAGAAATCCCTTGAAGCGCACCGCGAAGACCTGGCGCGCATCAACTATCAGGAAGGCATGGGGAGCCTCCTCGACAAGGCGGGCCGCCTCCAGACCCTCACCGCCGCCATCGGCGCGGACTGGGGCTTCACCGACGAAGAAAAAGCCGACGCGGACCGCGCGGCGTACCTCTCCAAATCCGACCTTGCCACCGGCATGGTGACTGAATTCACCGAGCTCCAGGGCGAGATGGGCAGGGAATACGCCCTCCTCGACGGCGAGAAGCCAAATGTGGCGCAGGCCATCTTCGAGCAGTACATGCCGCGCTTCGCCGGGGACATCCTCCCGCAGGAATCCATCGGCCGGGCGCTGTCGCTCGCGGACAAGCTGGACAACCTCGCGGCGACCTTCCTCCGCGGCCTCATCCCCACAGGCTCTCAGGACCCCTTCGCGCTCCGCCGCCAGACCATCGGCGCCGTGAGCATCCTCGTGGACGGGAAGATCCACTGGGACGTGCGCCGGGGCATCGCGAAAGCGCTCGCACTCCTCCCCGGCACGGACGAAGCGAAAGCGGCCGCCGCAGGGCAGATTGAAGAATTCTTCCGCCAGCGCATCCGCGCCATCCTGCTCTCGCAGGGCGTGGACCATGACATCATCGACGCGGTCCTCTCCGGGCCGGTGGACGACGTGTACGCACTCTTCCTCCGCGCACAGAGCATGAAAGACAGCGCCGTGAAGGACGAGGCGGACCTTCGCCAGGCCGTGACCCGCCTCGCGAACATCACGAAGGGCAAGGACGCCGTCTCCGTCCTGCCGGCGCTCTTCGCCGACGAAGCGGAGAAGAATCTCTGGGCCGCCTACGTGGCCGCCGGCCTCAAAGCCAACGAAGCGTACGAAGCCTACGACTACGCCGCGGCGCTCCCGGCGCTCCGCACCCTCACGCAGCCCATCAACGACTATCTCGACAAAGTCATGGTCATGGTGGATGACGAAGCGGTCCGCACGAACCGCATCTCCACGCTGAAGAAAGTGCTCGACCTCTTCAATCTCTGGGGCGATTTCAGCAAACTCGCATAAAACATTTCCAAAGACAAAGGCATCCTGCTGCGGCGGGGTGCCTTTTCTGATGGGGAAGGTTTGCTATAAAGCTTTTTTATATGAAGGAAAATTTTTTAGGGGTTTTGTGAGAATCGGATGAATACTATACTATGTATAGGCTTGAATGTACGCAAGGAAAAGTTTCTGTAAAGTGACCTGCACTACATTTATTATTCTGCATATCACATTGTCTAGGAAATAGGGGGGGCAGTTCAATGATGACGTTGGACTTTATATCTACGGAATTGACAAGGACACAGCAAAACAAAATGAAGCAAAATGGATAATGTGACAAAAGGAGAATGTATATCTGTGAGAATTCTGAAAAAGATAGGATATTGGGCGGCTCTGCTTATTGTAATGTCCATAGCCGGCGTCGTAGGGAAAGGGTTTAGCAAAGAAGTAGTGATGCCATTTATTTTTGGAGAAACTGCTCAGCAAAATGAAATATCCACAACCTCAAAGAGCACAAACCAGCGGCTAGAAATTAAAGGATTTAGAGAGTTACATTTCGGGGATCGCTTGGAGACAGTAATTAAACATTATCAGGTAGAATATCAAATGGATCATACATGGCCGTCTGGAATAACCGGAACATATTATTATGTGATGTGTGGTGATGAAGATGGCGATGGTATATTTGGAATTCCGGTAAATTGGCCATTAAGTGTCGTGTTTATAGACAATAGATTATGTTTTATTTATGCGTATTTTGAAAATACTCCGGAAAATTTTCGGGAATTAAAAACAGGGTTTACCAGCATTTACGGAGAGCCCTTTGCATTAAAAACAAATGATGTCTCAAGGGAATATCTTGATGATTTGGAAAAAACGGTGGGAGGAACCCCATCTTTTGATAATGTATTCGTATGGGATGGAGGAAAAGGTGCAATTGAGCTTTGCACAAGCAGTATGAATGGCGTGGATATAATTATATTGAGTTTCCTTTCTAAAAAAGATGCTGCGAAAGCCTTTTCAGGGATTTAAAACGAGGGAAGGTGCAATATGAAAATGAAATATCTAATTAGATTGTTTCTAACTATTTTTTTGCTGTTTCCTATGGTTGGATATGCAAATCAAGAGGATAATACGGCGTTCAGAGATTTTAATTGGGGAGAGTCATTGGAGGAGATTCAAAAGGAACGAAAAACAGTACGTATAGGACATAATAGCACATATAATTTTGAATATTATGTTGCGTCGTTTAAACTTAAGGAAACACATTATCTGATGGGGTATCCTATTGTGGGTGATGGATTTGTAGTTGCATTTTGGAATGATAAATTATTTATGGTAGGCAGTTTATTTGAAGATCGTGAGGAATATTATTTGGGGGTATTAGGCTCCATGATGAAACGATATGGAATGCCAGAATATGATGAAAAAAATGATCAATATTACTGGGATGATAATGGTGTTCAATATATATTGACAAAGAAAGATTGCCCAGGATATTTTATGGTAGGGATTATATCTTTTTCTATTTTTACTGATACATTTGGAGTAGAAAAGGCAGATCAGGGTTGGTAAATTAGAAAGAAGGTTACATCAGATGAAGTGTGTAATAAAGATATTGTTAGCTATTTTGCTTTGCATACCTTCTGCTGGCTTTGCTTATAGAAACGAACCCAATGGATTTAGAGATTTATATTGGGGAGAAAGCTTGGAAGAAATAAAACAAAATAGAGAAGTAAAATATTTAAGCTATACCGAAAAAACAAACAGTGTATCATATGCAGTGTTTTTGCGAGAGGATGAACCGCATGTTTTATCAAATGTCCCCATTTGGGGAAATGGGTTTGTGGCGGTATTCTGGAATGATAAATTGACGAATATTTATATTTATTTTGTGGAGAAAGATGCCTTTACGGATTTAAAATACTCAATGCGCACCTTGTATGGAAGGCCTTTTATGGAAACGCCGACGATGATTATTTGGTCGGGGGATTCTACGGTTATCACATTACAGGATGAGAAACCGAATGAATCTCCGTGCACAGTTCATTTAAATTCTTCTCAAGTAACACTGGAAGAAATTAAAGGGAATGCTTCGCGTGGTTGGTAATGATCAAAAGACCGATTACGGGTTTCATTAATTTTCCTTGCGCCCGGCCCGGGAAGGTGGTAAAATACTTCTGTATGTCTGGACAGTCCACTGCCAAAGGCGATCGGCAAGAATGTCCTGTGAATAAGGAGGAAAAGATCGTGAACATTATCGAAACGCTCGAAAGAGAACAGCTGAGAGACGACATTCCTGAATTCCGTCCCGGCGACACCGTGCGCGTACACACGAAGGTCATCGAAGGCAAGAACGAAAGAATCCAGGTATTTGAAGGTGTTGTTATCGCGAGAAAACATGCTGGCCTTCGCGAAACCTTCACCGTCCGCCGCATTTCCTACGGCGTCGGCGTCGAAAGAACATTCTTCGTCCACTCTCCGCGTCTCGCAAAGATCGAAGTGAAGCGCCGCGGCATCGTACGCCGTGCAAAACTTTTCTATCTGCGCGGACTGTCCGGCAAGGCGGCCAGAATCAAAGAAAGAAAATAAGGCGCGAAAGAGGCTTCCCGGCGGGAGGCCTTTTTTGTCTGCCTTGACAGGCCCGGCGGCGGCCGGTATAGTAAGGGCAAATCAGGGAGAGGGGGAGAGCAGTGAAAAGGAAACTCCTCATGGCGCTCGCGGCGGCGCTGGCTCTGGGGCCGGCCGCGTGGGCGAATCAGATCGAGTCGGTCATCGCGGTGGATTATCTCACCGTGGAGGTGGTCATGGAGGACCCGCTCCCGCCGGAGGAGACGGACCCGCTCCGCTTCGATTCGGCGCATCCGGCCTTCACGTTCAGCGACGGCATCGAGATGACCGGCGCGCCGGCGGAGCAGGACGTGCGGGGGTATCCGAATACATACCGCATCCCCGTGAACGGACTCGATACGGACATCATCTACAAGATCTCCTACAAGGGGCAGAAGGCCTTCACCTTCAAGGCCTACGACGAGCAGGAGATGACCGAGCGGTACAAGGACCGGTACGGCAGCTATTTCTGAGAGGCGGCGTCTATGGACGCCGTTTTTGCATGCGAGGGTACAGTTTGCACGCGTAGTATGCTATAATAATCGTGGTTTTATGGGGAAAGATGGAGGCGTGTCCATGCATATCGTACTGGTTGAGCCGGAAATTCCGGGAAATACGGGAAATATTTCCCGCCTCTGCGCGGCGGAGCATCTGACGCTCCATCTGGTGAAGCCGCTCGGCTTCTCGCTCGACGACCGGCATCTGAAGCGGGCGGGCCTCGATTACTGGGACCTGCTCGACGTGCACGTCCACGAGAATTTCGAAGAGGTGCAGCGGATGCTGGCAGGGCATCATTTCTATTACAATACGACGAAAGCGGTGCGCGCCTACAGCGACGTGTCCTTCACGCCGGGTGACGTGCTCGTCTTCGGCAAGGAGACGAAAGGCCTGCCGGAGGAGCTGCTCCTCGCCCATGAGGAGGACTGCATCCGCATCCCCATGATCGAGGAGGCGCGGTCGCTCAATCTGTCCAATGCGGTGGCCATCGTGGCGATGGAGGCGCTGCGCCAGCAGGGATTTCCCCATCTGCTGCAGAAGAGCGGACGGTTGTTCAGAGAAGGGACGGAAAGCCATGAATATATATGATAAGGCGTACGAACTCGCCAGCGGCATCAAGGAGTGCGACGAAATGAAGCGCCTCGCCGCGGCGGGCGAGAAGATCAAGGGCAATGAAGACGCCCGGAAGCTGGTCAAGGAGTACCTGATGGCCCAGATGCAGGCGGACTACGCGAAGCTCGCCGGGCAGAAGCAGGACGACAAGGCCTACGAGCATCTCCAGGAGCTGGCGGTCATGGTCAGCAACAACGGCGATGCGCAGGAGTATCTGCAGGCATTTATCCGCTGGCAGCAGGTCGCAGCCGATCTGCAGAAGATCATCAGCGATGCCATGATGCAGGGTATGGATGTATTGGAGCTGGATAAGAAATGACAGATTGGACTTCGTTTTTTGAGGGCATCCTCACGGAAAAGCAGTTTCGCGTGGACGAGCCGATGAGCCGCCACACCACATACGGCATCGGCGGCCCGGCGGACGTATTCGTCGCGCCCGACTCGGAAGAGACCTTGAAGAAGGTGCTGAAGCGTGCCTATGAAGGGGGCGTGCCGGTCACGGTCATCGGCGGCGGCTCGAACTGCCTCGTGAGCGACAAGGGCATCCGCGGCATCGTCATCTGCACGCAGCGCCTGAAGCCGTACATGGAGTGCGAAGGCGACTGGATCATCGCCTCCGGCGGCACGGCCACCGGCGCGGTGTCCCGCCTCGCCTGGAAGAACCAGCTGAAGGGCATGGAGTGGGCCGTGGGCCTGCCGGGCACCATCTGCGGCGCAGCCTTCATGAATGCGAACGGCTACGGCAGCCAGATGAAAAACGTGGTGGAGAGCGTGCGCGTGGTCACCCGCGACGGCCAGCGGGAGAAGACCTACGGCTGGGACGATCTCCATTACGGCGAGAGCGACAGCATCTTCATGCACAATGGGGACGTCATCCTCGGCGTGCGGCTCCACCTCTCCCACGGCAACGTGGACGAGATCAAGCGCGCCATGGACGAGCACCAGCTCTCCCGCCGCACGAAGCAGCCTCTCGACAAGAGAAGCGCCGGCACGATGTACCTCCGTCCGCCGGGATACCACGTGGGCCCCATGATCAAGGCCTGCGGCCTCGTGGGCTACTCCGTGGGCGACGCGCAGGTCTCCACGAAGCATCCGGACTTCGTCGTGAATAACGGCCATGCCACCTGCGCGGATGTGCTCGCCGTGCTCCACGAAGTGCAGCGGCAGGTGATGGACAAATTCAACGTCCACATCCCTCTCGACGTGCGCATCCTCGGCGACGGCGTCCATCAGGAGCGGTAAAAGTACAGAAACGGTGTTCCAGACGGGACGCCGTTTTTTCATGCGCCGGGCGGCCGGCGGGCTGTGCTACAATGAAAAAAGAAAAGGAAAGGGGGACGGACCGATGGAGAGGAAAGGCTGGCTCGGACGGCACCGCAGGGGACTCGCCCGCGGGCTGGCGCTGTGCCTCGCGGCGGCCGTCCTCTTTTACGGTCTGTGCTATGCGCTCACGTTCCGCGCGGCGGAAATCTTCAACCGCGCGGCGGAGGAGCGCGACCTTTTCCCCGGGACGGTGACGGCGGAGCGCATCAGTGCGGATGTCCTCGGCCATGTGGAGGCGGAGGGCATCCGGTGGACGGCAGACGACGGCACGCTCCTTGCGGACATCCCGCAGGTGCGGTTCCGCGTGAAGCCCTGGGACGTGGTGACCGGGCACATCGGGACGATGAGCGTCACGGAGATCGCCATGGAGAAAGCCTACGTCCATCTCTTTTTTGACGATGCCATGCGGCCGCTCTATATCAAGCCGGACGGGGAGGCCTGGCGCGCGGCGGGACATGCGCCCATCCGACTCACCGGCGCGGACGGGAACCGCCTCTTCGACTGCCGCGTGGATTTCCGGGACGGCACCATCGAGGCAGAGTCGCCGGACCGGCACTTCCGCATGGAGCACGTGGACCTGCGCCTCGATGCGGACACGGACAAGGAGCTCCGCATCGGCCTGCTGGCCGGGCCCT
>ERZ779865.1227-NODE-1227-length-19403-cov-9.941699_pt1 | contig 19403 bp, 11 predicted proteins | sample MGYA00433088_ERZ779865 | MGnify/ENA primary metagenome ERZ779865 (study PRJEB29588, sample SAMEA2151703) | human gut metagenome | biome: human gut; feature: human-associated habitat; material: faeces | place: Denmark | collected 2008/2010 ... | reverse complement strand
CTTCAATGGCGGCGGGCTATGTCTGCCTGCTCATGGCGGGCACATGGATGAGCCGTCTTTTGCGTACCAACCTCATGGAAGACGTGTTCAATGTCGAGAACGAGAGTTTTATGCAGGAGACCCGTCTTATGGAGAACGGGTATTCCGTCAATCTGCCCACACGTTTCTACTACAGGAAGAAGTGGAACAATGGCTATATCAATGTGGTAAACCCCTTCCGTGCCACCATCGTACTGGGTACGCCGGGCAGCGGAAAGTCCTATGCCGTGGTGAACAGCTTCATCAAACAGCAGATTGAGAAAGGCTTTGCGATGTACATCTACGACTTCAAGTTCAGCGACCTTTCCACCATTGCCTACAACCACCTGCTGAACCACATGGACGCATACAGGGTCAGGCCGAAGTTCTACGTCATCAACTTCGACGACCCGCGGCGCTCGCACCGCTGCAATCCCATCCATCCGGATTTTATGGAGGACATCACCGATGCCTACGAGAGTGCCTACACGATAATGCTCAATTTGAACAAGACCTGGGTGCAGAAGCAGGGCGACTTCTTTGTCGAGTCTCCGATTATCCTGTTCGCCGCCGTGATATGGTTCCTCCGTATCTATCAGGACGGGAAATACTGCACCTTTCCCCATGCCATCGAGCTGCTCAACCGCCGTTACGAGGACCTGTTCCCGATTCTCACCAGCTATCCCGAACTGGAGAACTACCTTTCCCCGTTCATGGACGCCTGGCAGGGCGGGGCGATGGAACAGCTCGCCGGTCAGATAGCCTCGGCAAAGATTCCGCTCTCGCGCATGATTTCCCCGCAGCTCTACTGGGTCATGTCCGACAGTGAGTTCACACTCGACATCAACAACCCCGACGAGCCGAAGATTCTCTGTGTCGGCAACAATCCCGACCTTCAGAATATCTACGGGGCGGCGTTGGGGCTGTACAATTCGCGCATCGTCAAGCTCGTCAACAGGAAGGGCAGGCTCAAATCCTCCATCATCATCGACGAGCTGCCCACGATTTACTTCAAGGGGCTGGACAACCTGATTGCCACCGCCCGAAGCAACAAGGTTTCCACCCTGCTGGGTTTTCAGGACTTCTCCCAGCTCAAGCGTGACTACGGCGACAAGGAGGCCGCCGTGGTCATGAACACCGTCGGCAACATCTTTTCCGGCCAGGTCGTGGGCGAGACCGCCAAGACCCTTTCCGAGCGTTTCGGCAAGATTCTCCAAAGGCGGCAGAGCATCACCATCAACCGCGAGGACAAGTCCACTTCCATCAATACGCAGATGGAGAGCCTTATCCCGGCGAGCAAGATTTCCACGCTCACGCAGGGCATGTTCGTGGGAGCCGTCGCCGACAATTTCAGCGAGCGTATCGAACAGAAGATTTTCCATTGTGAGATTGTGGTCGATGCCGAGAAAGTGAAGCGTGAGGAACAGGCTTACCGGCCTATACCCGTCATCACCGACTTTACCGATGCCGGCGGTAACGACCGCATGAAGGAGATGATCCAGGATAACTACAACCGTATCCGTGCCGAGGTCCGGCAGATTGTTGCCGACGAGTTGCAGCGCATACAGTCCGACCCCGAACTGCAATACCTCCTCAGCGGCAGATAACCGGATATACGGTCAGATGAAAAGAGAAAATCCGTAGCACGTACAACCTTTCCCTGTCGTGTTACGGATTTTCCGTTCCTGCCTGTGGCATATTTCACCGCCTCTTCCGTTCCGCCTCCTCGTCCCGCATCATCCTGCGATTCAGCCGTTCCGCCGCCCTGTCAAAGAAATACGTCCGGCTTTCGTTCTTCCGCCGCTTGATGTCCGCATAGGTGTTGTAGCACTGGTTCTCCTTTATCTCCACACCGAACATGCGGCAGAATCTCGCCAGCAGCTCCTTGATGCCCGTTTCCCCTCCGTTGATGAGCTTCATCTCGTCCAGACCGTAAATCAGTTCCACCAGCTCGGCCGTGCTTCCCGTCCACTGCATCGCTGCGGCTTCGTCCTGCCTTTGGTTTGTCTTTTCGCCTCCGTCAAAGGCTCCGCCTCGATGCAGCCCTACCTGATAATATTTCAGTATCTTGCGCACGAACGACAGCGCCTTTCTCACATACATGCTGCGGCTGGAGTCCGTCTCCTGCATGGCATCGTGATATTGCAGTTCCGTTTCCGCATAGCTCAGTGCGAAAACAGTCCGGCAGACACTTTCCGTTTCCTTGCACAGGGATACGACTGTGGTCGTGAACTCGTTGTATGCGGTTCCCAGTCCGGTAGAGCCGGTGTTGTCTATCAGACGGAAGAAGTCTGTTTCTGTCAATATGAGGTGTTCCATTTTCCTTTTTGGTCTATGTTATTGCACTTGGTTACAAATCCCTCGTTCTCTTTGTACATGATATCCTGCAGAAAGTCAACATGTAGACGAAATGAATGATAATTAGCCAAATCTTCTTTTTCCCAGGCGATGTTTTTTTCATTACACATAGTCAGTTGCGTGATAGAATTGTGAATCATATTCGTATTATGCTCTACTTGGTGAATGAAGCCTGTTTCAGCCTCTATTGCAAGTACCCGCTTACGTTCATGTAGTATGATGGCGACCATACTACCTATGACCGCCATTAATACCATGTATCCAAAAAAGATTTTATGCTGTAATGGAATTCTGCTTCCATTTTTCATAATTCTTATAATTTAATTTATTAAAACTTTACATTATAATTTATTAGAATTAAGACTCTTATATTTTAATTTACCCCATGATTTATTGGGAGTATTCCCCAACCATAAATTCAATATTCCTCCTCTGGCAAAATCCATATGCTCAAGCTGGGCATACTCCCAATTTAATCCATTAAGTTCAGCTCTCTGAATATAACAGTTGTCAGAAGAATTATTATGTACATTGATTATAAACTCATCACCTGAATAATAATTCTTATTCAGTTTTATGGTTATTTTGTCAAAGATAGGAGAAGTTATATCATAATAAGGAGTATCTGACTCAGTTCCTGTAACACTAAATAGTCCCAATGACATCAATGCGCTTACGGCGCCCATCTGTCCTTCATCTTCATCATGTCCACCATATCCTTTATCTGGAGTAATTCCTCCATATGCATATTCTTTTACTTGACGTACCCAATATTGAGTCAGCCATGGCTTCCCACCGTAAGTAAACAAATGCGCATTCGAGCAACCAGGCTGATTGGCATAACTTACATACCCTCCACCATAAGAATATACAAAATCGGTTGGACGTGCTTGTTCAAACGCATAGTTAAGCTTCTTGCAGAACTGTTCTCTACCTCCCATCAACTCTATCAGTTTAGGCAAATCATGAGAAACTGCCCAAGTAGCCTGCCATGCGTTAGCTTCAATCCACCCTTATCCATTCAACGGATCTGTATGCAGCCAGGCTCCGCTTTCCTTTTTGGGAAAAATAAGTCTTAATTCTTTATTGAACAAAGATGTCCAACCATGTGAACGCTTTTCATATAAAACAGCATCATTTTTCCTACCCATACGTAATGCCATACGACTTAATCCCCAATCTTGAAAAGCCCATTCTACTGTTTTTCCTGCATTATTTGGGCACCATCCATTCTTAATATAAAAATTCAAATCAGTTGCACTTTCATAACTCATCATCCCTCCAACAGCATGATTACGTTTAATCACTTCATAGGCATGGGAAGGATCGGTCTTCTTCATCAAGTCCTTCATATATGTACTTACCAGCATACTGGTTGCAGGACATCCTGTCATAATAAATGAATATCCTCCAGAGCATGCACCACGCGGTAGCAATCCGCCATTATCAGCATACTGTATCAAACAAGCACTCAAATCATCCAACACTTCCGGCCATGCCAATCCCCATAAAACATTCAGATTCCATTGTGTCAACCATAAGCTGTCAAAACCATACATGTTAAATTTCAACTTTCCATCTTTATTTATTGGAACACGACGTATCTGCATCGGAGTTTTTGTACGTTTATTCACATACGGACCTTTTGTATAATCCGGATAATAACCATTGACATCATTTATCTTATGTCGCCCCAAAAGAGCATGCCATAAATCTGTATAGAATTTGATATGCTGTGCTTCAGTCCCACCTTCTACATTTATACGCCCAAATGATTCATTCCATATATTACGCGTTTCCTTACATACCATTTCAAAATCCCAGTGTGGCAATTCTACATTCATATTCTCAATGGCATTATCTATAGTGGTATAGGAAAGTGCAATTTTAAATAACATCTCTTTCCCTCTCAATTCTCCAAAATCAAGTACCATACCTGTATCATTTCCAGAAACGATTTCTGCATCAGGAATAAATCCTTTTTCGCTCCAACTATCTATTCGTTTTATCGGTAAACTACAATCAAGCACAAAACACAATTTTATGCTATCAGGGCCTCCCCAAAAACGTTCCGTTGTTACAAACTCTCCTACAATACGTCTATCATTAACACGACGTAAAGTTCCTCCATCCATGGAACAGTTACCTAATATACTACCAATATCCACCAATAATTTAGCTTTTCCATGAGATGTATAATTCAACCGATAAAACGTAACTCGGTCAGTTGCCGTATATTCAACCCAAACTTTATATCGGTCAAGAAACAGCCTATGATATCCTGGCTGAATAATTTCACTTTCATGTTTGAATTCGGATTTCCATTCAGACATCCCTTGAGTAGGATCGACCTCATCTATCACTGGCATTACATTGGGACCAGAAACCATCCACTCATTGATTTGGGAGAAACCTAAGATTTCATGAAAATTATAATTATATCCACCTCCACCTTGATTCTTATTACGTGTAAAAGCATGTGCTGCCACCATACCGAAAGGACGGGCTGCCGGAGTACAATAAAACCATCGGCCTCTGGTCGTTTCAATGTAAGGATCTACCCGTTCTACATACTCCATGTTTTCACCACGTGTACGAAACACTTCAATCTCAGACAAGCCTATATTCTTTCCGGCACCATCAGTTGCTTCAAATTTAATCCATTTTACCTTTTTGGACGAAAAACAAATTTCTTTCGGACTTCCGTCATTAGGAATTTCCGTTACACTAACTTTGGAGCCATCACTGAAATGCAATGTACCACCAGCTAGATGTTCCGATTCCGAAACCCTATCATACAATACCACCCGGTTAATGTCTATTTCACTCTTCCATTCCAATTTAGCCCATGGTAAATGCATTATCCCCCAAGGAGCAATATATCCCTTGCAAGCCCATTCTCCTTCATTTTCATACATAATCTTGCCATCGACTAAATTATGAGCTTCAAATTCGCCGCCAAGTATATCTGAAACAGACACTTTTGCCAAGGGAGCCACATTATCTGGACCTGCAAACAATGTTAGTGTCATCGCATTTCCCATCAGAAAAGTCATAATCCTTCTTAATACTATTTTTTTCATGCTATTTTTCCCATTTTAAAATTCTATATAAATTTTCAATTATAGATATTATAAGTTTAATATAAAAACAGTAACGAAGAACCTATTTCCTAAATATAAGAAAAGAGATCCTTCGCTACACCCTCATACCTTAAAAATACTACTTTAGATCCCCCAATGCATATTAGGAGCATTTCCCATTTCCAATACCAATACTCCTCCATTCATAATATCTTGATAATCCAAGTAACATTGAGAGTATTCCTTTCCATTCAAACGAGCAGACTGTATATAAGTATTAGAGGTTGAATTATTGTGTGCTTTGATGACAAATGTTTTATTATCTCCTACCTTAATTGTTATCTCGTTAAACAACGGAGAAGTTATCTCATAACGAGTATCTCCTGGACAAATAGGATACAAACCACATGCCGATAATACATACCATGCAGACATTTGTCCGGCATCTTCGTTACCTACCAATCCCTCCACTTTATCATGGTAAGCATGTTCGCAAATAAACCTAGACCAATATTGTGTTTTCCAAGGTTCTCCTAATCTATTATATAAAAAGGGAACATGATGAACTGGTTCGTTGGCATGATTGTAATATACATTCCACAAAAAATTGTGAGGTGTATGGGCAAACATGCTATCAAGATCAGCTACGGTTTGCTGAATACCTCCCATCAACTCTACCATACCTTCTATGTCGTGCGGTACAAACCAACCTTGTTGCAGTTCATTGCACTCAGTACAACCATACCCTTCCTGCAATTTTCCTCTTTGGGGCCATTTTATAAACGAACCGTCTTCTTTTCTCGGACGAAAGGCATGTTTTTCCTTATCGTACAAATTCTTATAGGAACGGGAAAGTTTCAAATACTTAACCATATCCTCTGTTTTGCCTAAATCTATGGCCATACGTGCCATACACCATTCCGTATAAGCATACTCTAAGGTTTTTGAAATACTATAAGGGGTATAGCCTCGCTCAATATTGCCAAAAAGGCGTGCTGTATTGTCAGCGTAGGTATAAGCCTTTTCCTTATCTCCTTTAAATATACCCTTTACCCACGCATCGGCCAATACTGAAAGCGCAGGATTACCCAACATACACCCACTATATGCATTCAGGAGCTCAAAGCGCTCATAATAGTGATTACCACTTTCTTCAGCTAAGGTCGTCAAAGACATCAGCAGGTCATTAACCACTTCGGGATTAATGATGCTTTGTAAAGGCATTTGACTGCGAAATACATCCCAACCGCTAAACACGGTCCGTTTAGTAAAGCCAATCGATGTATGTATCTTTCCATCTCCTCCAATATAATGTCCGTCTACATCTGTAAAATTTCTAGGATCAATCATTGTATGATATAGAGCTGTATAAAAGATACGCTTTTGTTCTTCCGTACCACCTTTTACTCGGATAGTTGCCAGCATATCATTCCATTGCTTTTTAGTAGCCTCCTTTACGACATCAAAATTCCAATCCGCAATTTCTTGCTCTAGATTTTTACGTGCCCCTTCTATACTGACGAAAGAAATCCCCGATTTAAACAAAATCTGCTCATTTTCCTTTGTCTCAAAGTTAGCAAAGAATCCGATGTGCTTTCCTTGGAATTCTTTTTTATCTTGTATGATTTGCGCTTGGGATGTAAGTTTTTGAAATTGAGCACTTTCTACGAATTCACGTTTGCGCGAAATTCCTTCAGGAATTTCAACATTCCAAAATCCATAATCTGTCAATGGCTTTGAGAACTGAGCATGGAAATAGACTGTATATCTGGCATTGCCATCCCCGTTTCCCCAACCACCACCTTCTGGTGTACATTCCATACGACCTTCGATTGTGTACTCATCAACCACCTTTACAAATTGGAAGGTAGACGTGCCACCAACGCGACGAGCCAAATCTATCTGTATTCGAGATTCCTTACTCTTCGGATAAGTAAAACGTAGCATACCACTATGCTCCATAACCGTAGCCTCTGTTTGTACACCATAATCGGGCAAATATACACTATAATAACCAGCAGAAGCCTTCTCTGATGCCTTATCATACCGAGTGCGATACCCCTTCACTCCATTCTCTTTTCCAGAATTAGTATACATTTTACCTACCGTTGGCATTACTAACAAATTACCAAGGTCTCCATACCATCCCACACCACTCATTTGGGTAAAAGCAAATCCTTCAATAGTTTGATGTTCATAGCTATATCCCGAACCATTGTCTCCTCCCGTAATTGTATTGGGGCTTATTTGTACCGCACCAAACGGGTAAGTCGCTCCAGGAAAGGTCTTCCCTAATCCATGAAAGGCTCCCGCAGCTTCGGTATTCGTACTAGCCCCAATAAAAGGATTTACATACCCGGCCAATTCCTTGTCATTATCTGTTCCGCAACAAGCATAACACAAGACTCCTGTCCAGAACAAGATTACTTTCCACTTTTTGTTGTATATCCTCATTAACATTCTAATCAAAGACAAATTGTGATACCTTTTATCATTTTTCTTGAATCAGCACACAAGCTCCACCTCCTGCTGCAAGCTCTAGTTTTAGCACAGTGTTACAATCCACACTTTCTTCAACGGATTGGTAAGATTCACGATTAACAAAATAGTGTGCATCTTCACCATCTTTGGTTATCTGCGCAATAAATTTTCCTTTAGGTAAGAAAGACAAAGGAATTTCCACTGTGCGTGCCAATTCATTGGTAACTGCACCTATTAGCCAAGCTTCTTGGGTTTGACGCATCATAACAATATATTCTCCAATTTCGCCAGCCAAAGTCTTACTTTCTACCCAGGGCATCTTCTGTGCACTGATAAAGCGAAGTAACTCGGGATATTTCTTATAATATTCAGGTATATCTGGAAGAATGGTTACACCTGAGAAGGTGATCAATGTTCTAGCCGCCTCAGATGTTACAGTTGAAGGAACAGGCAAGTTACAATCTACACGAGTCGTTTTTCCCGGGCGTAAATCAAACATACCGTTGTTCATATCCAGAGGACCTGCTAGCATATTCACAAATACGGAAGTACAGAAAGTTTCCGGAACAAACACATGATAACCATCCAATTGCGCATGACAATATTCTCTAGTAACAGCATTAGGCCATGTTCGCATTTGTCCATAAGGGTGAACTGGATTATCGTGATAGTCTACTAATAAATGATTCTCGGCACACAGACGCGTTACAGTTTGTGTCCATTTATTTTTTTCTTCTTGAGTACCGGTCATAAAACCATATTTTACACCGACAGCTCCCCATTTACTATATTGTTTCAAAGTTTCTTCAATGGGATATTGTTTTCCTCCAACATCATTTAAATACAACCAAATACCTACACCCTTTTGTTTACCATATTCTATAAGTCTACGTACATCATTCGCCTTATCACCATTAATAGGATCAGAATCTGTGGCAAATTCAGGACCATACCAGTTAGCATCCAATACAAGATAGGCAAATCCTTGTTCAGCCGCAAAGTCCACAGCACGAACCCAAGAAGGATAAGACATCTCATATCTAAACCCATCTATTTCTGCACCATTCATCCGCCAATCCCATAAAGCAATACCCGGTTTTACCCATGAAAAATCATATTTAGGATCTGGTTCAGGATTAAGTAACTCTACAAGATGAGAATCTACCAATGTACCAGGGGTGGTGCCATACATGATAACACGCCATGCTGAACTATAATTTGGATGTAACTTTCCTGGTGTAGATATTACAGAATAGGCTATCTCACCCTTTTTCGAGAATAAACGCAACGGTTCTCCTTCTTGCAAATAAGCCTCATGAAGAGCCATATAATTATGGTCATCAGCTTTAATTGTAACAACCGGAAGTCTCTCACCGTTACTATCTGTAAGCTTTTCAGGACCAATATTATGTTCTTCGCCATTATAGCTCCATGCAGTATAATCATCAGCAAAGTTATATGTAGTACATTCCATAGGCTCTCTTTCTAGTTTACTATTCCCGGTAGGAATCTCATAACGAAAAGCAACTCCATCATTGTAAACACGAACTACTACAAGAAGTTTCTCCAAGCCATCCACGGCCGTACTACTTATCGTGAAAGTCTTTTCATTAAAATGATCATTTACTATAGCTCTCTTTCCCCATATTGGTTTCCAAATATCCCGTACTTGACGTTCATTAGTCTCTTCAATACTACATTCAGTAATTGTTAAAACATTGTTATTCTTAAATTTAATACCCAATGATGAATTGTTAATCAACTGTTTATTATTAGCTTTAAAAGCATAAACAGGTTCACCTTTTTCACTTTTGTAAATAGTAAACTCTAACTTTCCATCCGGAGATTTGACCGTATTCGATACAAGGGAAGAGGAACATCCTGTTACAACAAATGCTAAAATACAGATATATATCTGAAATAGTAGTAATAAGTAATATCTCATTATTTAATATATTTAATTGATTATTATTCAGAACAAAACTCTAGTACTCCACCTTTAAAAATATCTTGAATAGAGATAAAAGGCTTTTCCAAAAGTTTTCCATTCCAATACACTCGCAATAAGTAATCTTTTTTATTCAATTCAGGAGCTTTGATTAACAATTTCTTACCATCTCGTAGCTGCAGGATTATCTCTTTAAAATGAGGTATACCCAATGCATACTCACCTGATGCCGGAGTAAGCGGATAAAAGCCCAATGAACTGAATAGATACCAAGCTGACATTTGTCCACAATCGTCATTACCAGATAAACCATCAGGCTTATTCTTGTAATGTTGTTTTATTATCATTGGAATACGGTTCTGCACTTTATCAAGCTTGCCACAACAATCATATAAGTAAGCGAAATGATGTCCGGGTTCATTATCATGACGATAATGCCCTTCATCAAAGTTTTTGTCTAGCTCCTTACAAAATACATCCTCCCCACCCAGAAGATGAATCAGATCAGGTATATTTTGCATAACGCAGAAACGGTATGTCCAGCGTCCACCTTCAGTAAATCCCTCTTCTATATCTGCCCAGCTACCATTATTATGTCGTGCTTGAAAAAAACCTGTCTGTGGATTGTATAGATTCAAATAGTTGCGTGAGCGTTTCATCAAGATATGATAATCTTCCTCATGTCCCAGTTTCTTTGCCATTTGGGCTATACAATAATCATCCATAGCAAACTCCAATGTGCGTGATACAGACTCTGTTGTCTTGTCTGCAGCAACATAACCTAAATCCAAATACTCTTTCAGACCTCCACGAGCCTCGTATGAACCGTTCCAATAATGTCTGTCTCCCCAACGATAGTCATCACGTGGTGCTTGAAAAGCATCCTTGCGGATAGCTTCATAAGCTTTTTCTACATCATAATTACGAAATCCGTTGACATACGCATCAGCAATAACAGCATCAGCATGTGTACCAATCATGATGTTTGTGTAAGAAGGATTAGGCCATTTAGGCAGCCAACCACCTTCATTATACATTTGTATCAACGCTGTAATCATATCATCTACCCGTTGAGACTGTGTCAATTGAAGCCAAGGGTGCTGTGCACGGAATGTATCCCACAGTGAATACGCATTGTATGAAATACCTTTGTGAATCTTATCATCAAACGGGCTGTAGTAGCGGCCGTACTCAGAAAATTCACGTGGATATTGCATAGTGCGAAAAAATGCCGTATAAAAAACCGTTGCATCATCATCGGTTGCTCCTTTAATTTGTATCTTATCTAAATTTGACTTCCAAACTGCCTTCACTTTCTTTTTAGTTTGTTCAAAACTGACAGATGTGGGAATTTCTTTCTCCAAATTCTCCGAAGCCTGTTCAAAATCAATAAAAGAAGAACCGATACGTACTTCTACAACCTCTGTACCCGGTTCAAACTCTATATACCCACCAACATGGGCCCCCTCTTCCTTACTCTGCATCTTGGACACTCTATCCTCATTCCAAGTGCCATACTGACTGAATGGACGTGAGAATTTCAGAACATAGCACCCTTTAAAATTATATAAGCGAGGACCTAGATGACTATCATGCCTTTCCTTGTTACAAATTCGAATCTCCTGTTTGTCTGGAAGGATTTCAATAGATCCCCCCTCTTTTTCCCGACCAGCCTCCAAAAATAGAATAGCTTTCTCGGTAGAAGGATAATTGAAGCGGAAAAAAGAGCAACGGGATGTAGCTGTAAATTCGGTCTTCAAAGCATGACCTTGCACGTCATTATAACTTATCTTATAATAATATGGTGTAGCTATTTCTTGTGCATGATCTATCTTTACAGCCCGTTTTTCTGGTTCTAAATTCAATATTCCTACTTGTGGCATTAAGGTGAAAAAACCATAGTCGCCCATCCAAATAGCAGGTTGATGTGTAGCTACAAATCCCAGAAGATGAGTATCATTGTAATTATATGCAGTACGTGAGATACCGTTTATACGGGTTGCTGCACACCATTGTGTCATTCCGAAAGGCTCGCTGACTGCTGGTGTTGTGCCTCCATATTCAGTGTTATGAGAACCCGTACTACCAATAAACATATTGACGTAATCGATACTACTTTGAGCCTTGACCAAGCTGACACCCCCAGCCAAGACACAACATACAATTCCCCAAATAGCTAATTGAAATTTCATATATCTCATCTATTATTATAAAAACATTTTTCCTAGTTGTTACATTGTTTAAAATCTTGAAAGTTGTATGTATTGGTATGAATATTTGTTACAATTTGTCCATCTATCAATGCACGTGATTGTTCTATTCTAGGACCTTTAACTGCAAATCCATATTGCGGCAGTTGATATCTTTTTCCACCTACAGTAGCTTCGTAAACAGATTCTCCAAAATTGACAACAACCTCTGTACCATCAGCGAAACAAGTGCGCTGTACCATTCCGTCCAGAGTCAGGAATTCATGAACTGTCATTTCCTGTCCAGCAATCACCTCATGCAGTTTACATACGTTACGATAAGTCTCTAGAAAAAGTTCACGATTGGCCACCCAAGAGCCAGGTTTAGATGGCCCTGCACCACCGGTTTCTTCGTTCGCCCATAACAAAGGTATAGTGCCATACAAAATATTGTAACAATTCTTCATGTCTGTAAATTTCGGGTCAGCCAACGTTAAGAAATCATTAGCATCCCCCCAATACCAAGTGGATACTACGCAGTCATGGAATACAAGTTCCCATAGAGGAACACGGTACTGGGGATTCATGCCCAAAGTCTCATACTGCTCCCATTTATTACCATCCTTATTCATAGGTGGACGAAGATAAGGAGCATCCCAAGCATAATTATCTGTTCCTCCACTCATCATACCTTCTACGTAATCAATGACAGGAACAGCCCACCAACGACCATGTTCTCCGCCCACTACAAGACCTTGTGATCGTATATAATCGAAAAGACGTACACCTAGCTCTCGTTTTTCAGCACGGGTTAATGGATGTCTTTCATCGTAACACTCGTACAAATCTTCGGCTGTAGTCACATCTATGAAGCGACACAAGAAAGGATATTTAGACAATACTTCAGGAATCACTAATTTAGCCGTGCGTTCCCAAAATACTGGACAGCGTTTCATAGATTGATGTCCATCCCAAGTACACCAAGCTAACATGCGAGTACTATCATCTTTCAATACGATATTATCTGGCAAATATTCATGTCCACTATCAATTTTTCCATTAGCTTCTACCTGAAAAACATCCTGATATGCATCATAACAACTTGTCAAATAACCTAATTCATTGATACTTTTTAATTCTTCAGGTGTAGAGTTACCATTCATAATCATTTTTTCCACACCTGCCTTCTTTGCTTCTTTGGCAAATTCTACTGATTGTTGCCCCCATACATCCACTGCCCCGAAAAGACGTGTCAGATTTGGGTTTTTCTTTACTTTCTCAGAGAAAGGAACAATCAAACCGCGGTTTTGCGCATAAGTTCGATAGTACTTAGCCAACGCTACATAACCGCCATCAGAAACAAAATGACAGAGAAGACGGCGTGCATATCCAAAACGCTTTTTGCTGGATATCCAACCTGCTTTGGGCAGAACAATCTCACGCATTCCAACCTTTACGGGAATCATGTCAAAGAATGCATCATCCGATGTATCCAATATAATCTCATATCCGTGTCCTTCTTTTGCATCACATACACCTATCCAAGGCATGTCCAATAAAGCGGTAGTATAACGTTTATACGGAAACGGGTGAAGATCGGCTGGATAAAGATGTCCGTTACAGAAATCAGCTACAGCTATGGAGCAATGTTCTGAGTCTAACAAGAACGGATCAAAAAAAGGAATATCCTCTATCGGAGTATCATGATTTTCCATATCAGCTTCTATCTCCAAGTCTGCAGAGGCTTTTGGAAGACTCAGTTTTACCAAGAACGGATAATTATTAACTTCCGTTTCGAATGCTATCGCCCATTTATCAGTAGTACTTACTTCATGAACATTCTCTATTTTTTTATCTTTTGAAGCTACTTGTCGCCACTCTCGATTTCCTTTTTTATCATATACGTTCAATACACCAGTAGGTTGAATGGTTATTTTCAAATGACTATTCTCAATGAACCAAACATCTCCTTCCTGTGAAACTCCATCGCTTGAACTACAAGCGTAAAATCCCAACAAGACAAAAATTGTCAGGAAAACACTTATTTGCTTAAAAAAATTCATATATAATTTTATTTTACTTCCCAAAACAATATTGTTAGAATACTCAAATAATTATTGAAAGTTCTGATTAAAATAGAAGTCCCTATATTTAGGGAAATACCGCAAAATATAGGGACTGTCTAGCTATTATATAATACTAATACCCTTCGTTTTGCTTAATTTTACCTTTTGACTCATCTATTACCTCTTGCGGAATAGGAAAAAGTACCATATGCTTATAATCAGCCTCTCTTCCTTCTGGAATATATCCTTGGTCTACTGCTGATTGTATCCATTTCCCATGTCTAATTAAGTCACGTCGACGATGTCCTTCACAATATAATTCACGGCCGCGTTCATCCAATATAAAGTCACGGAAATTCTCTTTACTAGCTGTAGCTGTAGTTGGAATAGTATTGGGTATACCAGCACGGGCACGAATCTGCTCTACCAATCCAATAGCTTCCTGTGTAGGACCCTTCTGTTCGTTTATAGCTTCGGCTAACTCCAACAAGACATCAGCGTAACGATATACCACTACATCATTACCTGCTTTTTCTGAAATCTGTGTCGGGTCTTCAGGATACTTGACAGGCAAAGCTCCCTTTACTAAATTGGGATAACCATTGTTACGGCTTGCTAATTTCGTTTCACCATTGCTTATATATTCAAATTCTGTAATAAGTGAAGGTGCCATTGCACGTTCATCTCCTGGTTGTTGAAAATGGTGATCGTAATATTTCCATGGCATATTATATACATTCCATCTTTGCACTTTGCTATTCGTCCAGAAAGAAGGAAGTTCAGGAGGAAGCACATGAGTAGTCCAAGTATTCCCATTACCATTTGTCTCAGATTGACAAGGTAATGCCCAGATAATTTCATTATTGCGTTCATTCTCAATGCTAAATACAGATGAATAAGTACGCTGTAACTCGTAGCCCAATCCTTGAATCTTTCGGCAATAAGTTTCAGCATCTGCCCAACGCTTTTCCTGCATATAAAGTTTTTCTAAAATAGTATAGGCAGCTCCTTTAGTGAGCCGTCCGTATTCAGAAGCATCATAAGATACCGGCAAAATCTCTGCAGCCGTTTTCAAATCAGTTTCAATTAACTTGATAAACTCATCTTTCGGTAAGCGTTCCAAAATTATCTCATTTTCTGGATGGCGCAGAATTTCAACATCAGTAGTCACATTAGCAGTTCCGTAAAAATCATATAAGAAGAAGAGATATTGACCACGAATACACTGCAGTTCTGCTATATATTGTTTCTTAACATCATCATCTATAGGAGATTTTTGCAAATCATCTATGACCAAAGTGGCCCGATTAGCCTCTTTTACAAACATATTATAGAATTTATACGCTGCATATGTTGTAGAATTCCATTGAAACTTCTCCATAAATTCATAATCATCACGTTGTGTACCCATGTCATCTGCACACAAGTTATTTATCATCCAAAATGTTTCCGTCCAACCACCATAAATATCACCAGGTGAGCCTAATGGACTATAAATTCCTGTTACTGCTGCTTTGGCATCAGACTCTGTTTTGTAAAAATTTTCAGGAATAATCTTATCATATATTACAGGATCTAAATCTAAACAAGATTCCATGCCTATTCCTAACAAGGCTACCAATGTAATCTGTTTTATATTATTCAAAAGTCTCATATTAAAATCTAATTAAAAAGTTATATCTACCCCAAAAGACATTGTTGTTTGAGTCGGATAAGCTGCAAGACCGTTCATCTCCGGATCGATGCCGCTATACTTAGTGATAACAAACGGATTTTGAACATCAGCATATAAACGCAAATTTTTCACGAACTTACTGAAGTTACCTAACTTAGGAAGAGTATATCCTAGTGTTATGTTCTTACAACGCAAGAAGTTTGCGTTCTCCAGCCAAAAGTCCGTACTGAAGTTATCATATGGGCTGTTCAAACATGTGGGGAATTTCCCGTTAGGATTGTCATGCGCCCAACGATTTGTTACTTCCGCTAACATGTTAGAACCATTTAAAATAGCATTCGATCCCTTCAAATAGGAAAGATATGCTGGATTTTCTAACTTTCTACCCAAGTAGCCATAAAAGAAAATATTCAAATCAAAACCTTTATAAGTAAAAGTATTACCAAATCCTACATAGAATTTAGAAGTAGCTGTACCCTTATATACAATATCAGCCTCGTCTAACTTACCATCCGGACCATCAGTCAGGTTACCGTTTTCATCACGTCCATGTAAATCTTTATACTTAATCATACCAGGCTTTGCATTTGGCATATGAGGTATTTTACAAGTTCCGTCAGGATTCATATCCTCAGGTTGTACAAGTCCGTCAGAGAGCATTAGGTAACGTGCATTCAGCATATCATGTTCATTCTCATAAATAGCCTTCTTCCATTGTGGACTTCTTTCTACCCAGCGATCACGATAGAAGGAGAAAACATAGTCTGTAGTCCACTGAAACTCTCCAATCAGATTACGGGTAGTCAAACCCAATTCGAAACCTTTACTTCCTTTCACACCAATATTAGCAACAATGGTATTGATCGGGTTATAAGACATTAGCTTCTTGGTATCCAATAAATCAGACACCCTACGGGTAAAATATTCCATGGAACCCACAATGCGATTATTGAAGAAACCAAAATCAACACCAAAGTTAAATTCGGTGGTAGTTTCCCACTTCAAGTTAGGATTAGCCAATTGAGTCTGTGTTACACCAGTAGCAACCTGATCTCCAAACGTATAGTTACGCCCTGTATCATATAAAGCCAAGGCATTACTACCAATATTCGCATTACCTGTCTGACCGAAGCTGACACGCAGTTTAAGATCAGATACTATATTTTGGCCTTGCATAAAAGCTTCGTTGTTGACACGCCATGCTAAAGCTACTGATGGAAAAAATCCCCATTTATTGTTTTCTGCAAATTTGGAAGAAGCATCACCACGAAATGTAGCTGCAATTAGATAGCGATTATCATAGTTGTAGTTCAAACGTGCAAACACAGAACCCAGAACTTCCTCATTGCCATAAGATCCGACAGTAGGTTTAGCTGATTCGCCAGCACCCATATTATACCACTTAAAGATATCAGTCAAGAATTTACTATTAGAAGCATCTAGTCCATCTGTGAAAAACTTTTGATAAGAATAACCTCCCATCACTGTAAATGAATGTTTCTCCGCAAATGTTTTGTCATAAGTCGCAGTAATATCGAATACATTGTTGTTTCGGTTGATAAAGGAACGAGTAGCTCTACCATCTTCCTTAAAACCATAAAGTGTAGTTTTAGGCATATAGGTATTACGCTCTCCTTTATCTTTTTGAAAACCAGCATTCATACGGATATTCAGCCCCTCTATCGGAGTAACCTGCAGGTAAAAATTACCAAGCAACTCTAAATTATGACTTTCATCATCCACTTCCAGTAAAGATACTGGATTAGGCAGAAATGGTTGCTGAGGGTCTATCATATAATCACCGTTTTCATCATAAATTGGTAAAGTAGGATTTGCAGTCATTGCCGCACGAATAATACCAGCATTTTCATTTTGACTTGTTGTTAATGGGGCATTATCATTAGTACTTTGACTAATACTGAAATTAACTCCAGCCTTAATATATTTATTAAATGTTTGGTCGAAATTGAAACGTCCGGAATAACGTTCTATACCCGTACTTTTGATAACTCCTTCCTGATTTAAATAACTACCTGATACATAATAAGAGGTCTTGTCAGTACCACCCGTTAATGAAATGTTATGTTGAGTCATGATGGCATCTCTTTCTACGGCTCCAAGCCAGTCCGTAGTCTGTGCATTAGCTATATCATCGCTAGAATACTTATTTTCATAAGGAGTTACACTATTGGGGTCTGTAGAACCATATGGGTAAATTTTATTATCAGCTAACCAGTTTTCATAACCAATTCGATTGTGTTCTGTCATAAAACCAGCTGCATCCAGCATTTCTTCGTGCTTGGCTCTTTTTGATAAAGAAACAGAACCTGAATATTTAACCATAGGCGCAGCACCTTCTTTTCCTCGTTTAGTAGTAATCAAAACGACACCGTTAGCAGCACGTGCACCATAAATAGAAGTAGCTGCAGCATCTTTTAATACCTCAATTGACTCAATATCTGCGGGGTTCAAATTATTCAATGGAGATTTACTACCGCCATCGTACTTACCCCCTCCTGGTTCCATATTATCCACATTCATTGGATAGCCATCGATAACATACAAAGGTCCAGGATTTCCTGCACCTCCAGCTGCATTACCACGGATTTGTACAGTAACAGCTCCACCCGGCTGGGCATTATTAAGTGTAATTTGCATACCAGGAGCCTTACCTGAAAGCATTTGTCCCAAAGAAACATTACCAGTCAAGGGTAAATCATCCGCTTTCACCTGAGTAATAGCACCTGTAATATCACTTTTCTTCTGTGTACCGTAACCGATTACGACTACCTCATCCAAACTTTTAGAGTCTTCACGTAATACAACTTGTAGGTTGGAAATTTTATCAACCTTTACCTCATATGGTATATAACCGATATAAGTAATAGTAAGCACAGATTTTTCAGGAACATCAAGTTGAAAATTACCATTCATATCCGTAATTGTTCCAATACTCCCATTACCTTTTACTACTACGTTAGCTCCAATGATTGCCTCTCCTTTACGATCTACTACGGTACCGCTTATCTTTTTATTACCGGTAGAGTTCGTTTGTTTATTCTGAATCAGGATAATATTTACTCCTTCTATACGATATGATAAACCTAATTCCTCCAAAGCATCATTCAGTATCTCCTTCACGGATCCTTTACCATTTTGCAAACTTACAGTCATATTCAAATCAATAGATTTATTTGATACAAACAAATAATCTGTTTGATTCTCTACTGTTTTGATCAACTGAGATAATTTTAAATTTTTCTTATTAATTTCAATTTTGAGATCTTGTAAATTCTCTGCATACACCATGGATGAAGGTAATAATAAACACATGGCGATTGATAAAGAATGTCTAAATTTATTAAAAATACATTCTTTATTCCAAAAGTATTCACTTAAATGCATGTTTTTCATATATTTGCTATTAATATTAATTTTAATGCTAGGATTAGCATTATCTAATGTTTTTGAGTCGGTAAATGTTGCAGCATCTACCGACTTTCTTTTTCATTTAAATTCTCTTTTTTATTATTTCATAGGCTATTTTATTTATGAGTTGAACAATTATAAGAAAATATGTCATTT